>Ga0066639_10000820_pt1 | contig 27697 bp, 27 predicted proteins | sample CryGeyCG2114_010_2_FD_59504 | JGI IMG/M metagenome (GOLD analysis project Ga0066639, IMG submission 59504) | Groundwater microbial communities from aquifer - Crystal Geyser CG10_big_fil_rev_8/21/14_0.10 | ecosystem: Environmental > Aquatic > Deep subsurface > Groundwater | place: USA: Utah...
CAAAAAAGAACAGATTGAACTCATCATGGTGCATCATGTATTGCCCGTTGGCTATGCGGCTAGTATTGCGAGTAGGTTTACGAAGGTACCATTTTTATTGTTTTCACACGGCACAGATCTCCTCGCTGCGAGCAAATCTTCATGGAAGAAAAAACGTATTGCGAGTGTGTCAAAACATGCAACCAAAATTATTTTTAATAGTGAATCGCTCAAAAAGAGATATATACAACTTTTTCCGCAATTTGAATCCCGTACGCTTGTCATGTATCCATGCCCTGAACAAACATTTCTTGAACCACCGGACATGGCTGTGCTAGAAGAATTGAAAAATACCTATGCACTGCATGGCAAGCAAGTGATGCTGACGGTATCTCGTTTTGATGAAGGAAAAGGATTCCCACATTTGCTTCGCATGATGCCAAAGATTCTCGAGCAAGTCCCTCATCTTGTCTGGATGCTCATCGGCGACGGACCAAAAAAAGAGTATGTCCTCGGGCAAGTCCAAAAAAACAATCTTCAAAATATTGTGCGGTATGTCGGTGAAGTCCCTCACGAAGAATTGAAAAAGTTCTATTATCTTGCAGATCTTTTTGTCCTCCTCACACATCCAGATGAAGGCAGAGAAGAAGGACTTGGTCTTGTATTTCTCGAGGCGGCTGCAGCAGCACTGCCCGTTGTAGCAGGAAAGAGTGGGGGAGTAGCAGAAGCAGTGCTTCATGCAGAGACGGGTATTCTCGTTGATCTCTATCATGGAGATCCGAGTGTTATTGAAAACATTGTTGCCATGCTCAAAAATCGTGAGTACGCAGAAGAGCTTGGACAGCATGCACAGCAACGAATCAAGACCGAATTTGTATGGGAACATCAAGTGAAGATGCTTGATCCCTGGCTTTCCGATGGCGAAAGTAAAAAATAAATTCGTTCAGATTCGTTCAATTTGTTTAATTCGTGTTTTATTGTATGATTAGTGTTGTTATTCCATATTACAATCATAAAGAAGCTCTACAACGTTCATTGGCTTCTCTTCAAGCACAGACGTTTCAGGATATTGAGGTGATTATTGTAGATGATGGAAGCGAAAATAAATTAGAGATTGGAGATTCGGAAATGAATATTCACCTTGTTCATCAAGAAAACAAGGGTGCTCCATCTACACGGAATAAAGGATTTGAGTTATCAAAAGGAGAGTATGTGATTTTTTGGGATGCAGATCTTATCGCCAAACCCGACATGCTCGCAACAATGCAGGATGCATTAGAAAAAAATATTGATGCAAGTTTTGTGTATAGTAATTTTATATTTGGAAAGAAAAAAATGGCAGCACAGCCATTTGATATCACTTCACTGAAACAACAAAATTACATACATTCTAGCAGTTTGATCCGCAGAAAAGATGCTATCACATGGGACGAATCATTGAAAAAGTTTCAAGATTGGGATTATTTCCTTACCCTCGTTGAGCAAGGGAAAAAGGGTGTATGGATTGATAAGTATCTCTTTGAGATAGAAACCGGTGGCACGATGAGTGAGTGGCTCCCACGTTTTGCGTATCATGCACCGTTCAAATGGCTGCCTGGTATTGCAAAGAGAGTACAGAAGTATGAACGAGCGAAGAAGATTATTCAGAAGAAGCATCATGTTTTGTATGATTGAATATCCGATAGAGCATCGTTAATGTGCTGTCAAATATTGTAAGAGGTTTCATCACTATAGCAAGCAACAATGTGAAGTAGAGGACGCCAAGTACGTGAAATAAGACCGGTGCTGTAATGGTCATTACAAAAAGTGCAATAAATCCCCCGAGAAGACCAACATAAAAATCATGATAGTCTGATAAAGAGGCTATTTTTTGTATCAGTTCATAACTCACAAGTATGAACAAGATGAATAGCGGGAGTAACCCAAGTATGCCAAACTCAGCCAGCAATTCCAAATATCCCCAATCAAATTGCCCCGTTGTTATATATTCGTAGGTGTCAGGATTTACAAAAGTAATGGTAGAACCCAGACCATTTCCTACAATAGGATGCTCCGCTATCAGTGCAAATGTTGGTTGGAGAAGGGCTGTACGAGTATAGGTACTTGTTTCGAGTGATGGCTCAGCAATACTCGCAAATCGGAATCCAAGTAATTCTAATCCAGTGGTTGAAAATCTACTCGCTATTATACTCGTCGATATAAAAATTCCAAAAAATATGGCAAACGTGAGAATACAAACTTTACCCCAATTTTTCAGTGTATGTGTATATTTCAATACAAGTAATCCTATAAACAGTGCAAGAAGATATGTCCGTGAAAGTTCAAAGACAAGAATAAGGATGCCAAGAGTAAGAAATGTATACCAATGTTTATGATGCTTTTCATCTCGCATGATAAGCGACGTAATCATAAGGAGTGCTGGGACGACCAACAAATGTTCTGGTGTCACAATACGGAAAAATCCATGTCCTACATCTGTAATCTTTCCCATGGCTACATCTCGAAACCATGTATAGTAGGCATCATGAATCACTCCTAGACCGCTTGAGTAAATGAAAAATGTCACAAGAGAAAAAAGTGCACTTCCGAGTAAAAAAACAAACAGCAATCGAACAAAATATTCTTGCGTGTGTTGTTTATAGAAATAGTGGTAAAAAGGGAGAAGAAGAACAAAATAGGTAAACGGGACCAGATCTTTCATTACCTGTAGGATGCCATGTCCATGAAGGACCCCCATCACAGCTGACACAATTACAAAGAAACCAAATGCGAGAAGTGCATAGCCAATACGATGATCTATCCGTAGGCGAAAGCGTCTTTTTTTTTGAAAAATATGTTGAATAAGCCAAAGAAACAAAAAGGTGATAAGAAGAATTGATCGAATAGAAAGGCCAAAAAATTCAAAAAAATTACCTGACCCACCAAGGAAAAATTCACCTAAAAGGAGATACCACCCGTAATGTGTTTCAAGAAAATACAACATGGCAAAAAGCATGATCACTCCAAACACAAGAATTCCTTGGATAATTGCATGCCCCATGAGGAGAAAGGATGCAATACGCAATGCAAAGAAAAGAGCCAGGAGCCAAGCAGTCTGTTTATTAAGAAAAATAGATTGTTTTGTCAGGTTGACTGGCATAGATATGCCTAAATTATGAGATGTTTTTGTACTTTATAATAAGGATGAGAATGGTTGAGGTAAACATAAATGTTACTGCGTTCGCTGCAATGAGAGGCAGATCTTTGATAATAATGCCATAAACCAACCAGAGGAAAACACCTGTTGTCAGGACTGTGTACATCCCAAGAGACAAGTCTTTTGTTTCTTTCGTTTTGATTGTTTTTATGGCTTGTGGCAAAAAGGAAATAGTGGTCCCAGTCGCTGCCAAAAGTCCAATAATAGGTACGATATCCATATTATTGCAAGATGACTCCATCAATATGTTTGAAGCCCTGAATACATGTCTTTGCATTCATAGCATTTTTTCCTTCAAGCTGTAATTCATGCACTTCTATCGATCCCTCAAGTGTTCCTATATACAGTGTATCATCTTCTATAAGTACCTGACCACTATTCAATTTTTTTGTTTGAGAGGAACGACTGATTTGTAATAGTTTTACACGTTTTCCATCCCACGTCGTCCAAAGTCCAGGCCATGGTGTAAATGCTCTGTATTGATTATAAATTTCCTGTGCTGATTTTTTCCAATCAACACGTCCATCATCTCGAGTAAACTGTCCGCAAAATGTTGCTTCTTCGTCATGTTGTGATTGCAAGGGTATGGTATCTTCAAGATAAGATGGAAGTTTTTCTACCAGAAGATCAGCACCAATTTTTGCAAGAGAAAGGAGTGTGTCGTGTGCCATTTCGTCTGGCGCTATTTTGTAGGATTGTTGCGCCACTATTGGACCGGCATCCATACGTTTTTCTACTTGCATGATAGTGACACCTGTCGTTTGTTCACCATAGAGAATAGCAGAAGCGACAGGTGAGGCTCCACGATATTTTGGAAGGAGGGAAGGATGTACGTTGAGAATTCCTTTTGGAAATGCGTCGATGAGAGTTTGTGGAATGATGAGACCGTAGTCTGCGAGGATGGCGACTGGGCAATTGGGCAATTGGGCAATTGGGTAATCTTTGAGCGTTTCAGGTTTTTGTACGAGGATGGTATATTTTTCAGCAAGCTCTGCTACTGGTGTGGGTGTCAGAATTTGTTTGCGACCAACAGGTTTGTCTGGCTGTGTAATAATCAAATCAACAGTAATATTAGGTGCATCAATCAATGCCTGCAAGACTATTTTTGCAACGAGGTTTGTTCCAAAGAATATGGTATGAACAGTTTTTTTCATAGAAGTAATTTGACAGCTGATGCAACGACAAGAATAACAAAAAATATTTTTACAAATTCATTCCCTTTTTTAATTGCAACGTGTGCACCGAAATAACTTCCTAGAGATTGTCCAAAAAAGATGCCAATAGCCAAAGACCAGTTTACAGCACCCGCAAGTAAAAATAACACAAATACGAGGATTGTTGATACAAATACTGGGATGCGGCGGGTTCCATTGGCGTTGAGCAGTGTCCAGCCAAAAAAAGTGACAAGGATATACGTTGATATGATGCCAAGCCCAGTGCTAAACGCAGCTTGCATGCCCGCAGCAACGGTGTAGAAAAAAACACCAACACTCTTTTTCCAACGTTTCTTTTGGAGATGTTCTGTGCCCCACGTTTTTTTTAAAAGCAAAAGCGGAAGAAGAGCGAGTAACAAAAAACTAATAATATGTTTTATTAGTGCTGGATCTGTACGAAGTGTAAATCTCGCGCCAAACCATCCGGCGACAAGACTGATTGCTGAAAGGGGAATGACCCAATTCCAGTGAACATGTTTTTTCTTAGCGTATGAATAGAGTGAACTGATATTGCCAAAAGCTGATGTTTTATTACTTCCAATGGCGACTTGTGGTGGCACACCAAGCAATATAAGAAGTGGAATCGTAATCATGGCACCACCTCCGCCAGCCAGCTGACTAATAAACCCTGCAAAGAGGGTAATAAGGAAGCCGGTAAAAAGTATTGAGAAGTCCATAGAGTAGGATGGTTTTTAAGGTAAACATTACGTCATCTCGACCGAGCCCAAAGGTGAGTGGAGAGATCTCGCTGCTAAGGCGAGATTCCTCGACTCCCTGCGGTCGCTCGGAATGACGTGATATATCTACCCAATATCCCAAATAGTCTCAGCTTTATCAATATAGAGTGTTCCGTTGAGATGATCTGTCTCATGTTGTGCTACATGGGCGAGGTACCCACTGGCGTCAAAGCTCATATGTTCTCCCTTTTCATTGAGAGCCTCGACGTGTACTTGTTTGTATCGTTTTACCTTGCCTTGTTTTTTGGGGACAGAAAGACAGCCTTCCGTTTCGAGTGCGGCCCGGCGATTGATACGACTAAAGGTTGGATTTATAAGAACAATATCTTTCGTGGGATCTGTCTCAGTAAAATCCTCGGGAATAGCATCTTTTCCTATAATGCAAAGCTTGATATTTTTCCCAACTTGTGGTGCTGCGAGACCAATCCCTTGCGACGCATACATCGTTGGGATCATGTCAGCGATCAATTGTTGGATTTCTGGTGATAAAATTTCTTCTCGAGTGAGTGCTCGAGATGGTTCATGAAGACTCTTTGTTGGTATTGTCGTGAGTGGAAGTATCATAGATTTTTACTAAAACTAGTGCTAGGTTAGCGTAAATTAGATAAAAATGCAAACGTTGTTGGATTGCAGGAATAGATAGGAACATGGTACGCTGTAAGCAAAAGTATGCTATGAAGAAAATCCTCCACAACGCACAGCAAGAGGCAGTCGATTACATAGACGGGCCTCTTTTGATTGTGGCTGGTGCTGGGACAGGCAAGACGACGGTAGTGACAGAAAAAATTGTAAAACTTATTCAGGAAAAACAGGTCCTTCCCGAACAAATTTTGGCACTCACGTTTACAGAAAAAGCAGCAGCAGAGATGCAAGAGAGAGTAGACGATCTTGTTTCAATTGGGTATACAGAAATGTATATCAGCACATTCCATAGTTTTTGTCAGACCATATTGGAACGACATGGACTTGAAATTGGTTTGCCAGATAGATTCAAACTGCTAACAGATACAGATGGATGGCTCCTGATGAAAAAACATTTGTATGATTTGAAACTTGATTATTATCGTCCACTGGGCAATCCATCACGCCATATTCATGCACTCCTCACACATGTTAGTAAATGTAAGGACGAATTGATTGCGCCAGAAGACTATCTTGCCTATGCAGAAGGTGTGACCCTAGATGAAGATACCACAGAACAAGATGAAAAATCTCGACTGACAGAACTTGCCAATACTTATCATGCCTACAATCAATTATTGCTCGATAACGGGGCGATGGATTTTGGTGATCTTATTTTTTATACGGTAAAACTCCTTCGTGAACGACCACACATAAAAGAACAATTACAACAACAATTCAAATACGTTCTGATAGATGAATTTCAGGATGTGAATTATGCACAGTATGAATTAATTCAATTACTAACTATCGACGACGTCATTCCGAGCAAAGTCGAGGAATCTCGTCGTAGCAGCGAGATCTCTCGACTCTCTTCAGTCGCTCGAGATGACGTAGAACTTCCTCAACTCACGGTCGTAGGGGATGATGATCAGAGTATTTACGCATTTCGTGGTGCAAGTGTCAGTAATATTCTCAGATTCAAAGACGATTATCCAGATGCAAAAGAAGTCGTGCTGACAGAAAATTATCGTTCTGGGCAGGCAATCCTCGACAGTGCGTACACACTCATTCAGAACAACAATCCAGATAGACTTGAGGTAAAGCTGGGTATAGAAAAAAAATTGCATGCTGCAAATGATCTTGATGCTGTTGTGACACATCTGCATGCCACGACACTGGATGAAGAAGTTGCTTCGGTCGTGCAGCATATTCGAGAGCTCAAAGAAAAAAACAAGGATATCACATGGGACGACATTGCTATTCTTGTACGAGCAAACAATCATGCAACATTCTTTATGGAAGCACTCGACATGGCTGGTATTCCATACGAATATCTCAGCTCTAGTGGGCTGTATCGACAGGATATTGTGATAGATGCAGTGAATGTGTTCAAAGTCATGGATTCGTACAAAGATTCTGCTGCAATATATCGATTGTTGCAATTTCCGTGTTTCCATTTTTCAGAACGAGACATGCACGAGTTTCTCAGCTTTGCAAAAAAAGCATCATTACCATATTACGAAGCACTCAAGCAACATAATGAGATATTCCTTTCAAAAGAGGGAAAAGAAGTGTGTAAAAAAATTGTGACACTCATTACCTCGAGTATAAAGAAAGCACGTTTTGAAAAACCAACAACAGTTCTTCATCATTTTTTTGAAGAAAGTGGGTATTTCAAATATTTGACGAACGAGGAACAGACAGGAAATAGGGAAGTCATTCGATCCATATCACACCTCAAACAATTTTTTGATTATGTTCATGCCTATGAAATGACCGGTGGGCATGTAGATGTTCGTGGATTTCTTGCATATTTTACCGACGTGCTCGAGAGTGGTGATAATGGCAAAGTATATCAGCCAAGTGATACGCCGGATTCTGTGAATATTATGACGGTGCACGGATCAAAAGGATTGGAATTTCCATACGTGTTTGTCGTCAATTGCGTAGAAGAGCGCTTTCCTACGCGTCGCAAAGGGGTAGATATCGATCTACCAGATGAATTGGTAAAAGAGGTATTGCCAGAAGGCGATTATCACTATCAGGAAGAACGCCGTCTTTTTTATGTCGCCATGACGCGCGCAAAGAAACAACTTTTTCTCACGAGTGCCGAAGACTATGGTGGGGCACGGAAGAAGAAAGTGTCACGATTTGTCGCCGAGTTAGATCAAACTGTGTCAGAAAGCCAATCTCCAATCTCCAATCTCCAATCTTTCCAGAGAGATCCGAAAACAGAGATCAGCGTTCAGAACGCCTTCGACGGGCTCTACCAACTTCCCAAGACTTTTTCTTTCTCACAAATCAGAGCCTTTCAAGTTTGTCCATATCAGTACAAAATTTCTTATATTCTCAAAATCCCAATGAAAGGGTCTCATTATTTTAGTTTTGGAAATACCGTTCACCTGACAATGCAACGATTTTATGAACGTGTGCAACTACTCAATAGTGTGACACAAACGTCGTTATTTGACGTTGTCACTGCAGAACAAAAAATTGATGGTGAAATAAAAATACCTTCACTTGATGAACTTTTTGAAATATATGAAGGAGCATGGATCGGGGATTGGTACAAAGATGAACATCAGCGAAAAGGGTATTATGAAAAAGGAAAGGAACTGCTCAAAACATTTTATAAAAAAAATGAAGGGGCGTGGACTATTCCGGTTGCGCTGGAAGGTGGATTTCGAATAAAAATTGGTACATATGTGATTACGGGAAAAATAGATCGGGTGGATCAATTAATCGATGGTACACTTGCTATCATAGATTACAAAACTGGTGCTCCAAAAGAAAAGCTCGATACAGATGATAAACAACAGCTTCTCCTTTATCAAAAAGCAACGACAGAGTTGCCACAATATCGGAATTTTGGACCAATTAGTGCATTGACGTATTATTATATTGCAGACGATGTAGAGACCTCGTTCATCGGCACAGAAAAAGAACTAGAAAAATTTGAAGAAAAAATAATGAAAACACTGGACGATATGCATGAAACAGATTTTCGTAAGATCACTCGTGCGGAAGGATGTGGACGATGTGATGTGTGTACTTCACTAATATGATGTATTGGTTCATTGGTATATTGTTGTGTTTTTTTCTTCTTTTTTTGAGTTCATTTTCTGTCTGGAATGTGTATGCCATTATTCGTGGGGCTCCTTTTGTACCATCAACAAACAAAAGAGTTGGGACCATGATAGACCTTGCCAATTTACAAAAAACTGATGTACTCCTTGATCTTGGTTCAGGAGATGGAAGAATATTGAGACGTGTCGCACCTTTTGTAAAAGAAGCACGTGGTATTGAAATAAATCCGTCACTTGCCGTATGGTCTCGTATGATAAATATGTTTGTGAAGGAAAAAAATATACAGGTGTTGTGTTCAGATTTTTGGCATCAGGATCTGAGTGATGTAGATATCATTTTTGTCTATTGCATAGATAACAAAATGAACAAGCTCGAGACAAAAGTTAAAAAGGAAATGAAACCAGGTTCGCGGGTTGTTTCAAATGAATTTAAATTTTCAAATTGGAAGCCAGGGCAGGAGCAAGATGGGGTACGATTGTACCTAGTGTGACAAATATCTGTATTGTGTTATAGTATATTAAGATAATAATTTCTAATATCTAATTTCAAATTCACCTAATAAAATGACTAATAAACAGTGTGTTTTACAAGTCATTAGAAATTAGACATTTTGAATTTTCTGATTATGTCTTTTACCCCACTCGGAGATGCACTCCACGACAAAATGAAGGACAATCCGGATCTTCAAAATCAGGTAGATGCCTCTGAAGCTATTGATATTGCGACCGCGGTATTTTTGGAATTGTTTGGAGAAGAAATGGCAGGGGAGGCAAAACCACTTTTTTTGAAAAATAGAACACTGACCGTCTCTTGTACGAGTACGACGATGGCAAACGAAATAAGGCTCAATCAGGCAAAAATTGTTGGTGCAATCAATAAAAAAATGGGGAAGAGTGAAGTAGATAGGATTCGGTATTTGGCATAAAAGTCTACGTTTCATTGTCCCACTGAGTCTGCCCTTGCCGAGACGGGGTTTTTTGGTTAGAATGGATATACAGTAAACGTCATCTCGACCGAGTCTAAAGACGAGTGGAGAGATCCCGATCCTAAAACGAGATTTCTCGACTTCGCTCGGAATGACGTAAAAAAGGTATGACTATCCGTCAATTTATCACAATTATGATCTTTGGGACCCTCATGTGCTGGGCAGGATGGGGCGTTGTGTTATGGAATATTGATCCCTTTGAAGCAGGTCTTGTGAGCTTCTTGTTCTTTTATATCACACTTTTTTTGGCACTTACTGGGACGGTATCCACGATTCTGTATACGGTGTATCATTTTTTTGGAGACGTACAAGTGCCCGTTTTCCGATATGTCCAGCGGAGCATGGGGTATGCGGTATTGGCATCATCCAGTATTGTAGGCCTTCTCCTGGCACAAATGTTTCAACTATTGAATATATGGAGCGTGTCCCTCATTATTCTCTTAGGTGCATTTCTTATTTCATTAAAATTATCAAGAAAATCTGATTATACTTATTCTGTATGAGACAATCACACCTGTTTACCAAAACTAAAAAAGAAGTGCCAAAAGATGAAGCGTCAAAAAATGCACAACTGCTCATCAAAGCAGGTTTTATTTATAAAGAAATGGCAGGCGTGTATGCCTACTTGCCCCTTGGTCTTCGTGTCCTTGAAAAAATTAAACAAATTGTTCGCGAAGAAATGGATGCTATTGGTGGGCAAGAATTCATCATGACCTCTATTCAGCGAAAAGAACTGTGGGAAAAAACAGATCGTTGGAATGATGAAAATGTTGATGTATGGTTCAAGTCATCTCTCAAAAATGGGACAGAGGTTGGTTTTGGATGGTCACATGAGGAACCTATTACGGAGCTCATGAAGCAATACCTGACAAGCTATCGTGATTTGCCTACCTACGTGTATCAGTTTCAAACAAAACTTCGCAACGAATTGCGTGCAAAAAGTGGTATTATGCGTGGTCGGGAGTTTATCATGAAGGATATGTATTCATATTCTCTTGATGAAGCACAACACCAAACGTTTTATGATGCAACTATCGAAGCATACTTGAAAGTATTTGCAAGAGTGGGTCTTGCCGATGATACATTTGTCACGTTTGCGTCTGGTGGTGCATTCACACAATTTAGTCATGAATTTCAAACTATCACAGATGCTGGTGAAGATGTTATTTATATCAATAGAGAAAAACATATTGCAATTAATGAAGAAGTGATGAATGATACCGTCCTGAAAGAACTTGGTGTGACAAGAGAAGAGTTGGAACAAGTAAAAACTGCCGAAGTAGGAAATATTTTCAACTTTGGTACTGTAAAATGTGAACAGTTGGGTCTCTCTGTAGTCGATGCTGATGGGAAATCAATCCCAGTGTTCCTGGGTTCCTATGGCATTGGCATTACACGATTGATGGGTGTCCTGGTGGAACATTTTTCAGACGAGAATGGGTTGGTGTGGCCAGAGGCTGTAGCCCCATTTCAGATTCATCTTGTTTCCTTATGTAAGGACGCAATTGACATTAAAAAAGCAGATGCACTGTATACGCAATTGCACGAATCTGGTATCGACGTACTCTACGATGATCGAGATGCAAGACCTGGCGAAAAATTTGCAGACAGCGACCTTATGGGTATGCCTGTCCGTGTAGTCATCAGCCCTCGTACGCTCGAAAAAGGAGAAGTTGAAATAAAATACAGAACATCGGGAGATGAGAAACATGTCGCGTTGACAGCTGTGATGACGGAAATTCAGTAATTACGTATGTTTAAAAACATTACACAACGGTTTAGTCGTGATATTGGGATTGATCTCGGCACTGCAAATACCCTTGTCTTTATTCCAGAAAAAGGCATTGTGATAGATGAACCTTCTGTTGTCGCTATTCATAATAAGACAGGCCAAATTTTGGCAGTAGGAAACGAAGCAAAATACATGTTGGGGAAAACACCTCCTCATATTACGGTTACTCGTCCACTCACGCATGGTATTATATCGGACTACGAAGTAACGGAAAAAATGTTAAAATATTTTATAGATAAAGTGCATGAGGATAGTAGATCCTTTATGACAAGACCACGCGTTGTTATTTGTGTGCCACTCGAAGTCACAGAAGTAGAAGTAAAAGCTGTGGAAGATGCTGCGGTTGCTGCCGGTGCAAAAGAAGTCCATGTCGTCCAAGAACCTATGGCAGCAGCCATTGGTGTGCGAATGCCAATCCAAGATCCAATAGGGAATATGATCGTGGATATTGGTGGAGGAAATACTGATGTGGCAGTCATTTCACTCAGTGGGATTGTCACGTGGAAATCAACAGAAATCGCAGGTGACGAAATGAATAAAAATATTGTGCAGTATGCTCGTGAGGTATTCAATCTTCTTATTGGAGAAACGTATGCTGAACAAGTAAAGATGAAAATTGGGTCTGCTATTCTTTCTCCAGAACGCATTGAATTTCCAATGAGAGGAAGAGATGTCGTCAGTGGACTTCCACGCGAAATCATGGTCACCAACGAGCATATACATGAGGCGCTCGAACGATCAGTGACATCTATTATTACCCTTATCAAAACGACGCTCGAACAAACTCCTCCTGAACTTACGGCTGATATTCACGAACGAGGGATCCTCATTACAGGAGGAGGTGCTATGCTGAGTGGCCTTGACACCATCATTGCTCGAGCGATTGAAATACCAGTTCGTGTATCAAGTGATCCCTTGACTGATGTAGTTCGTGGTACGGGTATTCTTCTCGAAGAAAGAGAATTATTAAAAGAAATAGAATTGCCTTCTGCACGCGTGGCATAAATCATGTAATGAACGTGTATGGGACGACCTCGTTTTGTTAGGTCAGTAGTATTACTTTTAGGCATCCTCCTTTTGGTGGTTGGGTTGCATATTAGTGGTGCTCTCACATTTATAGAAATGCCACTGACAAAAGTTTTTTACAGGGGAACTGAGGTATTGTATACATTGAACGTTTGGGATGGAGAATCATATGTCACCAAACGCATGTCTTTGGACGAACTCCGTTCATCTTTTCTTCAATTGCAAGCGACGTATCGGAATGCTGTGGTAGATCATGCCACGCTTCTCGAGTTGCAAGACGAAAATACCAATCTCAAAAAACAGATCAAATTTTTTTCTGAAAAACAATGGATATATTACACAGGGCATGTAACTGGCAAACAGATTGATCCGTTTGAAAGTACGGTCTTGCTGTATATTGAGCAAGCATATATACATATTCCTGTTGGTTCTCCTGTCATCACCCAAGACGGTATTTTTGTGGGAACTGTTGTCGCGGTAGAAGGAAATGTGGTGAATATCCGTCTTCTTGATGATGGAAATACAAAGGTAGGAGCCGCACTTCTCAATCAAGAAAAAACCGTTGGTATTGCTGAAGGTGGCTTTGGAAAAAGTATTCGTATGAATTTCATTCCACAAAATGAAAAAGTTGTCGCAGGAGATATTGTCGTTACCTCAGGGCTGACGCAAGAGATTCCATATGGACTTCCCATAGGGGTGGTGGAAGCAATTGAAAAAGAACCGTATGAGCCCTTTCAGAGTGCCGTTCTTTCACCTCTTGCATCATCCAATAGTTTGCAAATTCTTTCAATCATTGTGGCAAATATAAACGCATGAAATCTCTTCTTCGATTCGTATATATGGGAGGAATGCTCCTTCTTTTTTTCGTGATTCAGTTTTCAGTGAGTTATTTGATGCCGTTTCCCGTCTCAACAGTACATGTTCCGACGCTTATTGTTACACTCTACCTTCTTTTGAAAGAACGAAGAAGAATCGTATGGTATATGTTTGGATTCTTCTTTTTATTAGAACTTCTTGTTCCTTCAGTAATATATGGCTATATGATAATCCCTGGAGTCTTGAGTACTTTTTTTGCATATTGGTGTCATAAATTTTTCTTTACCAATCGATCACTCTACACAGGAGTTCTCGTTGCAGGGATCATGCTTCTATCATATCGTAGTATTGAAATTATATATAGTTTTGTTGTCAGTGCGTTTATGCCAACGGTTGTTTTTAGTATTTCTTTCCCTTTGGCACTATTTGGTATAGAATTTTTTATGACGTTAGGAGTAGTTTCTATCCTTCTCTTCCTTTTACTGAGAGAAAAAAAATTGTTTTAATACCTATGGCAGAGGATACTGAAGGACAATTTTTCCGTCTTCCCATTGATGAATCCTTGTCCGTACCCGTGACTGATGATGCGACCTGGATAGAAAGTTCACATCCCAATACTGGCGATAGACGTTTTGGTACGCGAAATTTTCTCAGTGAAGGAGTACGAAAAAAACGTGTTTCTGCTTTTATCATCGTGGTAAGTATTACATTTTTGTTTCTTATATTTCGAGTTGGATATTTACAAGTAATTCATGGTGTCTCTTACCGAGAAGCCGCCGAAAGCAATCGTCAACGATTTCTTCCAATACCCTCTGAGCGTGGTCTTATTTTTGATAATAATGCTATTCAACTAACTAAAAATGTACCAAATTTTTCTCTTGCACTCATTCCACAAGATCTCCCAAGAAATGCGGAGGATCGTGCAAATGTCATTGGACGTGTTGCCTCTCTCACAGGGACACCTATCGAAGATATAACAAAAACAATCGAACGATATGGATCCTATAGTTATGAATCTATTGTGATTCAAGAAGACTTGGATTATGACACTGCCATAAAAATTTATATTGCTGCTGCAGACATTCCTGGAATACATATTCAGAGAGGAAGTAAACGATTGTATGTAGAAGAATTTCCCTATAAAGAAACTGCACTTCCACAGAGTATGTCTCATATTCTTGGGTATTTGGGAAAATTGAGTCCAGAAGAGCTTGATACGTTGTATAGTGCGGGGTATTTGCCATCAGATACGATTGGAAAAACAGGAATTGAAAAAACATATGAAACATTTTTGCGTGGGACATATGGGACAAAACGCATAGAAGTAGATTCCTTTGGAAAGGAGCAAAAAGTTTTGACAGAAGAACCACCGTCTCCTGGCAGTCATGTTGTGTTAACGATTGATGTACATATACAAGAAGCACTAGAACATTTTTTGCAAAAAGGATTAGATAAAGGTGGTTTTTTTCGTGCATCAGCCGTTGCTATGGATCCACGAGATGGGTCTATCCGTGCATTGGTAAGTCTGCCAAGTTTTGATAACAATGATTTTTCGGGTGGCATTGGCAATGCAACATACCAGTCTTATATTTCAAATGAAAATAAACCGCTCTTCAATCGAGCTATTTCAGGTGCATTCCCATCAGGATCCAGTATAAAACCTGCGTTTGCAGCGGCAGCGCTTCAGGAAGGCATAATTACTCCAAATACGACCTTTCAGAGTACTGGTGGACTGGCTGTCGGGCAGTGGTTTTTCCCAGATTGGCAGGCAGGTGGGCATGGTATTACCAATGTCAGAAGATCGATTGCCTGGTCAGTCAATACGTTTTACTACTATATCGGTGGAGGCTTTGGTGACTTTGTCGGTTTGGGAGTAGAAAAAATGATGGAATACCTGCGATACTTTGGGTTTGCCCAAAAACTAGGTATTGATATCCCTGGCGAAGTTGCAGGATTTCTTCCATCAAAAGAATGGAAAGAACAAACAAAAGGGGAGAGATGGTATGTCGGAGACACCTACAATGTATCTATTGGTCAGGGAGATATCCTTGTGACCCCATTGCAGATCACGTCTTATATTGTGACGATTGCAAATGGTGGCACGATATTCAAGCCACATGTCGTGGAAAAAACAATAGATATAGCAACAGACGAAGAACATCCAATACAGCCTGAAATTATTGATACTGTCCCAATTTCTGGTGAAAACTTAAACACCGTTCGGCTCGGTATGAAAGATTGTGTCGACTATGGCGCATGTCGGCGTCTTTCACTTCTGCCATTTGAATCTGCTGGAAAAACAGGAACGGCGCAGTGGAGCAGCTCAAAGGAACCACATGCATGGTTTACCTCATTTGCTCCATATAAAAACCCAGAAATTGTTGTTACTGTTCTCATAGAAGAGGGAATTGGGGGAAGCGAAACGGCTGCCCCTGTTGCCTATGAATTTTACAAATGGTGGTGGAGGTATAAAACAACTGGGGATATATCACTTGACGATTAGAATGAGTCTTCGTTATACTCATATAAACCGCTCAAGGAGCGGGTATTTTTATCCATTTTATAGATAAAGGACGTGTATGTCAGACACACAGTATCTTTCGACTGAAAAGAAACAAGAACTTGAGCAAGAGCTCATAGAGTTAAAGTCTACAAAAATTCCTGAAATCGCACAGAGAATTGATGAAGCAAAACAGATGGGTGATTTGTCAGAAAATGCAGAATACCATGATGCTCGGGATCAAATGGCATGGACACAAAGTCGTGTGTTGGAACTTGGTCGTATTTTAAATAATTCTGAAATTATTTCAACTGATCACTCGGGTGGCGGTTTTGTGACACTAGGAAGTACCGTCATTGTAAAGGTAAACGGGAAGGAAAAAGAGTACACTATTGTAGGAGCGCAAGAAGCAGATCCTCTCGTTGGAAAAATTTCTAACGAATCTCCTCTAGGAGAAGGGTTCATGGGTCATTTGAAAGGGGATACTGTGATAGTGGAAGTTCCTGCAGGAACGCAAGAATATAAGATTATTGGTGTGAAATAATCATAAAAAAATTGTTATAAAGACACAACCTTGTATGGTTGTGTCTTTATTTTCTTGACATTTTGTAAAAAAAAGAGAAAAATAATTTTATACACCTAGGAGGGGCAATGGCCTTTTGCGTCGAGATCGAGACAGAGGTGGATGTCGAAACGGCCAAGCGGGCCATTCGACGAGATCAGCAGGAAGCCGATCAGGTGGATCACTCCAACGACGATAGTGATGAGGAGGAGGACGACTGACTCACCAGGTGTGGGGGCGAGGGGCGACAGAGCGCCTGACGATACAAAACGTCGGGTGCTCTGTGATTCAATTTTTACTAAAATAAGCAAAAAAATACATCGTATACCCAAAGTTGTATTTTTTTTGTGGATTTGCTACTATAAAGAGCGTAAATAAGCGAAAAATATGCCAAAACAAGATATAGATATAAATGACGAACGAACAGTACGCCTTGCAAAGCTTATTGCTCTAACTGAAGCTGGAAATCCTTCATTTCCCGCGCATTCAGAAAAGCAACAAACCATAGCAGAAGCTGTTCTCAGTACAGAAGGAAGCATCATAGTGACAGCAGGACGCATCATGACTAAACGAGAAATCGGGAAGCTTACCTTTTGTCGTCTCGAAGATGCAAGCGGTACTATTCAGTTGATATTCAAACAAGATGACATGGACAAAGAACAGTATAAACTGTTTGTAAAAAAAGTAGATGCAGGTGATATCATTGATGTGACAGGAGAACGTTTTCAATCAAAAACTGGAGAGGACTCTCTTCTCGTAAAAACATACACCGTTCTTACAAAAGCACTTCTTCCACTTCCAGACAAATTTCACGGACTGCAAAATGAAGAACTTCGCATGCGAAAACGCTATCTCGACTTGCTTACGAATCCAGAACTTCGCGAGATTTTTATTAAACGTTCACACTTTTGGGATGTCACGCGAACTTTTTTGAAAGAAAACGGATTTTTTGAAGTAGAAACACCCTATCTTGAAACCACGACTGGGGGAGCGGAGGCAACCCCGTTTGCTACGCATCACAATGATTCCGACATGGATATGTATTTGCGTATTTCCGTCGGTGAACTTTGGCAAAAGCGTCTCATGGCCGCAGGCTTTGAAAAAACATTTGAGATCGGTCGTGTCTTTCGCAATGAAGGATCGAGTCCCGATCATTTGCAAGAATTCACCAACATGGAATTTTATTGGGCATACGCAGATTACAACAAAGGCATGAAGCTTGTTCAAGAACTGTATCAAAAGATTGCGATCGATGTCTTTGGTAAAACACAATTTACCACAAAGGGAATGGACTACGACCTTGCCGGAGAATGGCCAGAAATAGAGTATGTGAGTGAAGTAAAGAAGCAAACGGGCGTTGATGTTCTGACAGCGACAGAAGATGACATGAAGAAAAAACTTAATGAGCTTGGTGTTGTGTACGAAGGAACAAACAGAGAACGTCTGACAGACACACTCTGGAAATTTTGTCGAAAAAATATTGCAGGGCCTGCATTCCTCGTCAATCATCCAAAACTCGTTTCGCCACTTGCCAAAACACATCGAGAACATCCAGACCTTACAGAACGATTTCAAATCATTATTGCAGGAAGTGAAATTGGCAATGGGTATTCAGAATTGAATGATCCAATTGAACAGCGAGCACGCTTTGAAAAACAACAAGAACTCATCGCAGCAGGGGATACCGAAGCAATGATGCCCGACTGGGAATTTGTTGAGATGCTCGAACACGGGATGCCTCCTACGTGTGGGTTTGGATTTGGCGAACGATTGTTTGCCTTTCTCGTTGACAAGCCACTTCGTGAAGTGACATTGTTTCCACTCGTAAAACCAATTGAAGAGAAAGGTGATGAATAATATGAAAACAGTTTTGCTCTTCGGCACATTTGATTTTCTCCATAGTGGACATATCTTCACGTTCGAGGAAGCAAAAAAGTTGGGTGATATTCTTGTTGTATCAGTCGCAAGAGATAGTGCTGTTGAAAACATAAAAGGCAAAAAGCCACTGCATGCAGAAGAAGAACGACTTGCACTGGTGAAGCACATCGACATTGTGGACGACGCATTTCTCGGGGATGAAGAGCAAAGTGTGTATTCCTTTTTTGCAGAATTTGTACCAGATGTGATTGCACTCGGATACGATCAGGATGCATTGAAAGCAGATCTCGAAACATTTTTGAAAGCGCGGAGAATCGCTACAAGCTATATAACACTCCCGGCATACAAACCTGAACAAATGAAGTCAAGCAAGATAAAAGAATCATTTGGTATATGAAACGAAGAAAACTATTGTTAGCAACAGGTAATAAAGGCAAAGTAAAGGAGATAAAGCAATTTTTGCATAGTTTGCCGTACTTTCAATTAGTTTCATTAGAAGACCTTCAAAACCCACCAGAAGAACCAGAAGAAACTGGAACTACCATTGAAGAAAATGCCTTACTCAAAGCAAACTATTATGCGAAAGAAACAGGACTTCTTTCACTCGCAGATGATAGTGCATTTGTGATTGATGCGCTCGATGGATGGCCAGGTGTGACTGCTGCGCGCGTGCATGAAGATCGAGATGAACGATGTCACATCGTGTTAGAAAAAATGAAAGGAAAACAAGATCGACATGGGCAACTGCAGACAACACTTGCACTCGTTGATCCAGAAGATCACACTTCCTTTCTTTCTTTTGGGGCACTCGACTTGGAGGTACTTGACGCAATGCCACAAGAACGAAAATATGGATTGGATTATGATCCTATTCTCTTTATTCCCGAAAAAGGGAAAACACTAGATGAAATAAAAACGGCAGAAAAAAATGGAATTAGTAGTAGAGGAAAGGCGCTGTCACACATGAAATATTACCTCCAAAATCAATACGGTGGGAAACATTTTGTGGTGCCAGTCGCTATGATTATCAGGGATGGAAAAATTTTGATGAATAAACGAAATGACCCACATAACCCTCAATTTCATGAAGTGTGGGAATTCCCAGGTGGCACGGTAGAAATAGGTGAAAATATTTTTGAAAATGTGGTACGTGAATGTAAGGAAGAAACAGGATATGATGTTGAGATACTTGAGCAATTGCCCTTTATTCGCGTGAAAACACGGCATATAGAGCGATTTAGCTACCAGATCTACCTTGTTCCCGTGTTATGCAAAGTGGTCGGAGGAGAAGGTGTTTTCAGCGATGACGAAGTATTGGAAATGAAATGGTATACACCAGAAGAAATTCCTTCACTAAAATTATTTCCTGATGATGGCAATATGGTGACTGAATATTTAGAACTGATACAAGAAGGGATAAAACGAAACGATCTATAAACATGTTTATTGTTAATTGCCCCATATGTTAGACATAAAATTCATTCGTGAAAACGTGGAATTGGTAAAGGAAAACTGTAAAAACAGAAACGTGTCTGTCGATATTGATCGTCTTTTGTCACTCGACGAAGAACGTCGAAATTTGCAACAACAGATCGATGATTTCAAGGCTGTTAGAAATGCGAAGTCAAAAGGAAAACCAAGTGAAGAGGAAATTGAAGCAATGAAAGAACTTGGAGAAAAAATAAAACATCTTGAAGATGCATACAAAAGTGTTGAACCAGAATATTTGGATCATCTTCTTGTGGTCCCAAACGTCACGCACCCGGATTCTCCAATTGGTGGCGAGTCTGATTTTCTCGTCGTAGAAGAACGAGGAAGTGTTCCAACGTTTAATTTTCAACCAAAAGATCATGAAGCAATCATGACAGATTTGAACTTGCTTGATTTTGAACGAGGCGCAAAAGTAGCGGGATCAAAATTTTATTTTGTAAAAAATGATGCTGTCCGACTAAACCAAGCACTTCTGAGTTATGGCATGGATATTCTAGAAAAGCATGGCTATACACTCATCGAAACACCAGACCTCGCAAAAGATGCGATTCTCGAAGCATCAGGATTCAATCCACGTGGTGCAGAATCTCAAACATACAAAATAGAAGGAACAGATTTGAATCTTATTGGAACTGCAGAGATTACCGTTCTTGGCTATCATGGTGACGAAGTATTGGATCTCTCAGATGGACCAAAAAAATATGCAGCACTTTCTCATTGTTATCGACGTGAAGCAGGATCATATGGGCGAGAAAGTAAAGGACTGTACCGCGTCCATCAGTTTACAAAACTCGAGATGTTCATCTTTTGCAAACCAGAAGAAAGTGAAGCATTGCATGAAGAGCTTTTGAATATCGAAAGAGAAATTTGTGATGGACTAGGTCTCGCATATCGCGTGATCGATATCCCTACAGGAGATCTTGGTGGTCCAGCTTATCGCAAATATGATCTCGAAGCGTGGATGACGATGAAAGATGGCGAAGATAAATACGGAGAAATTACGAGTACGAGCAACTGCACAGACTACCAAGCGCGAAGACTCAATATCAGACACAAAGAAGGGGATAGTAAGCCAGAATTTGTCCATACGCTCAATGGTACTGCGATTGTATTATCTCGATTCCCGATTGCCATTATGGAACAATATCAAAATGAAGATGGAACGGTAACCGTACCTGAAGCATTACGGAAGTACATGGGTAAGGATATTATTGGAGTGTAATATGAAGAAGACCGTTATTGGTACAAATCTAGCACATGAAGAAGTAGAGATGGATGTTTTCCAGCTGTCTTTGCGAGTTTCTGTATATGGAATATTGATAGAAGAAAACAACGTGTTGCTTACCAAGCAACTTGGTGGGTTGGATTTGCCTGGTGGTGGACTGAAGATCGGAGAAACATTTGAAGAATGTTTAGAACGTGAATATTGGGAAGAAACAGGTATAAAAGTAAAGATGGACCAACTCATCGACTGCAAAATGAATTTTTTTCAGTATGAAGACGAAAAACCGTATCAAGCGGTGCTCATCTATGTCTCCTGTAAAAAAATTTCTGGAGAGCTCAGTATGGAGTATCTGGATCAATGGGAAAAGGATCATGGTGGAGGGATGCCCGAATGGGTGCCACTGGATTCCTTGGCAGATGCGATCTTTATTCACTCAGTAGATTCTCGTCCGATGATTAGGAAAGCAGAAAAAATGTTATGAATTTTTCAATTCTCGTCATCTTACCCGGCTGGGGTGGCTCGCATGAAATGTGGGCTGATTTTGTAGCACTTGCAAAACCACATTTTCAAGATGTCGTTGTGATCGATTTACCGTGCTTTGGAAATGAACCATGTCCGAAAGATGTGTGGGGAGTAGAGGAGTATGCAAACTTTGCAAAAGAACGAATTGCCCAATTACCTAATTACCCAATTGTCCTCCTAGGTCATAGTTTTGGCGGCGCAGTAGCAACACAACTTGTTGCAAACAATCCCAATATTGCAAGCAAACTTATTCTCAGTGGTGCCGCTGTCATCCGTCCGAAAAACTATCTCAAACGTGCACTATTTGGAACCATGGCAAAGATAGGAAAATGTTGTATTGCCATTCTTCCGTCACAGAAACTCAAAAATCTTGCAAAAAAAATATTGTATAGAGTTGCTGATTCTCCAGATTTTTCAGAGACTAGTGGAATCAAACGTGATATTTTTAAAAAAATTATTCGACAAGATCTCCAACACTTGCTATCGACTATATCAATACCAACCTGCATTATGCAGGGAACAGATGACACCTATGTGCCATATCGACATGGAAAAAGAATTGCAGAAGGAATCCGCTCAGCATCTTTTGTTGTGATAGAGCAGGGGAGACACGGGTTGCATCTCAAAAAGACCGCAGATGCACTATTATCTGCTATACTAGAGTTTTGTAATACATAATATAGTATGGGCATTCCTTTTTTGGCATACATCGTAGGAGGGCTCTGGATCATCAGTGCAGTTTTTGACTACGCATATTTTACATACTTCGCCCAGCTCAAAGAATATCGAATAGACCGGTTCAGAGATTTTTTGTCTACACAAGCAGGCAAGGATGAACTTTTTGGGTATCGAATTCTTTGGCGTTCACTGCTCGTCGTTGTACTCTACACGCTTCTCCATGGGATGCTTTCAAATCTTTTTTTGCTTGGGACCATCATCAGCATTGATATCCTGACAAAAGTGTATTGTGTCTTACGAAAATCGATTCGTCGTCCAGTTGTCACCGCAAAAACGTTGGTAATTATCGGTTCCTTGGTGGTATTTGAGATACTACTATTGTTCTTTTTGCCGTATATCAATATTATTTTGCTTATTTTAATATTTCGTTGGTTTTTTACAGGAGTAGTCGTTGTACTCCTTTCTATACCATCATCACTTACAAAAAAAATATATATTATTGCTGCAACAAAAAAAATTGCATCATATAAAAAATTGCGTGTTATTGGTATCACGGGAAGCTACGGCAAAAGTAGCACCAAGGAATTCCTTTCACAGATTTTGGCATCAAAATATACTATCAAAAAAACACCAAAAAATATCAATACAGAAATAGGTGTTGCAAAACATATCTTGAGTACAAATTTTTCAAATGACGATGTGTATGTTGTAGAAATGGGCGCATACAGAATAAAAGAAATACAAAACATTTGTGATATGGTTCATCCGACTATTGGGATTTTGACAGCCATCGCCCCACAACACCTTTCGTTGTTTGGATCAATGGAAAATATCGCCCAAGCAAAACAAGAATTGCTCCTGTCACTACCAAAGGACGGATGGGCTATTACCAATGTTGATAATGAATATTGTCGACAGGTTATAAAAAATCTTTCGTGTCATGTACGTACCTTTGGTTCAGATGAAGATTACAAACCAGATGTGCTTATTACTGATATTGAAAACACAAAAACGGGTATTTCCTATACCGTGTCAGATGAATATATGAGAATGACGGTGTCTCTCAATATTCTTGGAAAACACAATACATTCAATATTATTCCTGCAGCAATTGCTGCAAAAAAAATTGGAATGACGGACGAAGAGATAAATACTGCCGTCGAAAAACTTACTCCTGGCCATGGATCTATTACATTTGTCCCATACGGCAAAGCTGTTATTATCAATGATAGCTACAATTCTAATCCTGAGGGTTTCAAAGCTGCATTAGATTTGCTCAATACGTTTCCTTCCACAAAGCGGAGAATTGTCATTACTCGAGGTATGAGAGAATTGGGTGATCTCAGCGATCAACTGCATGAGCAAATTGGAGGAGAAATATCGTTTGTTGCGGATGAATTGGTCATTACAGAAAAAGATGTTGCTCCACCCCTTACACAAGGTATTGTCTCAAAGTTCCATACAGACATCAAACATATGTATTCTCCGCAAGAGTTGCTTGAGTATGTTCAATCACTGAAAGATTCAGATGTCGTTATCCTTATAGAAAACAGACTGCATACGATGGTAACTAAAGAATTAGGTATTTAAACATGAAACAAACACTTTTTACAGGGTTTAGTCCAAGCACACGTCCAAAAGACATGCGTATTGCGTTGTCTTTTTTATTATTTCCTTGGAAGTGGTCATCATGGAAGAAGGGTTCCTTTCGCAAGGATATTACCGCAAGTATAGAAGGATATTTTGGCGAACAAACAAATGCACTTGTCTATGATAGTGGGCGTTCAGCACTCTACGAAGCACTCAAAGCAATGGGGATAGGGAAGGGAGACGAAGTGTTGGTCCAGGCATATACCTGCATGGTGGTCGTAAATGCTATCAAGTGGACAGGTGCGACGCCTGTATATATAGACATTGAAAAAGAAACACTGAATATGGATCCGGAAAAAGCACGTCAGAAGTGTTCTTCACAGACAAAAGCAATTATTATCCAACATACCTTCGGACTCCCTGCGAATATTGATGCACTCATGGACGTCGCAAAAGCGTTTCATCTGAAGACAATAGAAGACTGCGCACATTCTCTTGGTGCACGATACAAAGGAAAACTCACAGGAACATTTGCAGATGTGGGCATGTTGAGTTTTGGTGGGGAAAAAGTTATTTCATGTGTGCGTGGGGGAGCATTGATAACCAAAGATAGAGATCTCTTTCATAGTTTAGAAAAATCACAGCAGGCACTTCCTGAATCACCCCGAAGAGTCGTTCGACAACACCTTCTGCATGTTGTTCTCTTTCCAATTGGAAAACGATTTTATCATCTTTTTTTTGGGAAACTACTTCTAAAACTTGTAAAAGTTTTGCATATAACGAACAAAATTATCTATCCAGAAGAAAAAGTAGGGAAGAGAGTCCCTTGGTATCCTAGCAAATTGCCAAATGCACTAGCTGCACTCCTCGTGTCCCAATTTCCAGAAATAGAAACATTCAATACACATAGAAAACACATTGCGGTTCTCTACAAAAAAGCACTCGAAGGAAAGACATCGATAGAATATCAGGTAGATGATGCATCGCATATTTATTTGCGATACCCACTCTTTATGGAAAATCCTCGTGCTGTTCGCGCACGTGCAAAACACAAAGGCGTACTTCTGGGGGATTGGTATTCACTTGTGATAGGTCCGGGAGACGTGGATCTCAATGAAGCAGGGTATGTGGAACATATGTGCCCTGTGGCAGAAGAACGAACAAGCAAAGCAATAAACCTCCCCACAAATATTCATATTCAAGACGCCGATGTGCCAAGAATCATTGCAACATTATTTGAGTAATATATGTATTCAATAAGAGAAGTATTACAAAAAAAAGAATGGGACGCCTTTGTAAAAAAACAAAAGTATAGTCCTTTTGTGCAGTCATACAAATACGGAGAATTCTATGTATCGCTCCATGAACAATATTGGATTCTTGGTGTGTACAAAGGAGAGGAACTTGTGGGAGGAAGCGTTGTTCTAACCACACATGCAAAGAGAGGACATTTTTTCTACTTGCCATATGGCCCCATCCTTGCGTTTGATGATAAAAACATGGTTGAGGCTTTTTTCACAGCTCTTGCCAAGAAAGCAAAAGTAGAACACATGGATTTTATTCGCGTTAGTCCTTTCTTGTCTGATTCCCAAGAGGGGAGAGCGGTATTACAAGATCATGGTTTCCGTCCAGCTCCTATGCACGTTCTTGCTGAAAATAGCTGGTTACTCGATTTGTCACAAAGTGAAGAAACATTGCTTGCAAACATGAAAAAAAATCATAGAAATTTGATTCATCGTTGTGAAAGAGAAGGGGTAACGGTGGAAACGTCTGTCAAGCCAGCTGCATTGGGCATACTTCACGCCATGCTCGATGAAACAGAAAAACGTCATAATTTTACACGGTTTTCTCGTCCATACATTGACAATGAATTTTCTCAATTTGCCAAGGATGGAGAAGCATTGGTATATCTTGCGACGTTGCCAAATGGGGAACCTGATGCTGCGGCGATTATTATCTTTTACGGGAATATGGCAGTCTATCGACATAGTGCGTCACGAAATTTGGATAAAAAATTACCAACATCATACATGATCCAATGGAATGTTATTCTGGAAGCAAAAAAAAGAGGGATGCGTTGGTACAATTTTTGGGGTGTTGAGCCGCCAGGTGCATCACGCAATCATCCCTTTGCTGGTATTGGGCATTTCAAGAGAGGCTTTGGTGGATTTCAGGAAGATCTCCTTCATTGTCAGGATTTACCTCTGACAAAAAAATATTGGTTTAATTGGTGCATAGAAACACTCAGGAAGAAAAAAAGAGGATTCTAATGAACCACGACGTGTGCTTGTCCACTTGTGTATGGGGTATCGAAAATACAAAACATCTTCTACAAGAGTCTATGTAAAAAGTAGGCATGCTTTATATTCAAGAGGAAAAGCAAAAGACTTTGCATGGCGAGGAAGGAAAAAAAACCCAATACAAAAAGTACTACAACATGGGTATGCACTTCGTATGAAACTATACGGAATACTTCTTTTTGTTTCTATCCTTGGAATGTTAGGATTATTGGTCTATCATCCTTTTTTTCATATTTCACATATTAATACAATAGGTATAGAACGACTTGATGAAGAAAAAATTCAACAAACAGTATATGGTGCGATGAACTACAACAAATGGTTTGTGTTTCCAGCAAAGAGTTATATCTTTGTGAATACAGACGAAATAGCATCTATTTTAAATGAGCGATTTCCTCTCAACCAGGTTATTGTGAAAAAACAATTTCCCGATACACTTATAATTCAATTGGAAGAGCGACTTTCTACCGTTTTATATGACAACGGCGATGCCTATCATTTTATGGGTTTGACAGGAAAAATTGTTGAGCCAGTGAGAAAAGTTACCGATGCTGAATGGAGTATAGAAACAACTATTGTCACAAGTACCAATGAGCTAGGTGAAGAAATATCTGAGAAAAAAGAAATTGCAAGACATCATATTCCAGACACACATATGATTATGAAGGATGTCGGTGAATATCCTCTTATCGTAGATATTGCACACGGGTTTTTTGGGACACTTGATGTGAATACTGAGGTAGTACAGGAGTCATACGTGAGTCAAATTGTTACATGGTATGAGACATTACAAAATGAATTTAGCATCACTCCTACGTTTGTAGATATTTCATCACCGTATAACACTATAATTCATACGACAGGAGGTCAAGAAATCTATATTACACTTCCAGAAGGGGAGAGCGGGGCCCAAATTGAACGCTTGAGAACAGCGCTCAAGGAAGTCCCATCTTTTTCAAATATATCATATATTGATGTCAGATATCCGGGAAGAATTTATTGGCAATAGCGTTGTAGGCAAATTAAAAAAATAGAACAGCGTTATGATGGAGAGAAAAGAGTAAAGGACATCTTGTTTGTGAAAGATAGGAAAGAGTATACACAGTGTCGCACAATGTATATTATGCGACACTGTGTATACGTAGAATACGTTCAATACAACATGTCACATAGTTCATTTCATTCTATTTCGAAACTCTCAACTTCTTTCTTGACCAAAAATTATTTTAAAATATTTTTTTGCATTTTTTTTATTGCAATACCCCGTAATCCAGGTTTGCTTGTGCCGTAACAAGCTAGTTCCATATAGATAGGATGTCCTATATAGGTATACTCCCCTCCCTCCTTTTAAAATGTACAGAACTATATTGTGCGACACTACAGATTTGTTATAATAAATCAAAGGATAAGTAGTTCATCTATTTTCGAAGCTTTTTTGACTTAATGGACAAAACGGGAGGCTAAAAAGTGGAAAATATGGCATAGTGTAGATAAA
>Ga0066639_10000821_pt1 | contig 27682 bp, 17 predicted proteins | sample CryGeyCG2114_010_2_FD_59504 | JGI IMG/M metagenome (GOLD analysis project Ga0066639, IMG submission 59504) | Groundwater microbial communities from aquifer - Crystal Geyser CG10_big_fil_rev_8/21/14_0.10 | ecosystem: Environmental > Aquatic > Deep subsurface > Groundwater | place: USA: Utah...
TTGTTTGGGCCATAATCGCTAGGAAATAAGGTGGGGACATAGTCGCTGGGATATTACAAATAATTGCAAATTTTTAAGGCCGACGGAAAAATTTGCCGAATAGCCGCAGGTGAAGCAAAGGCGTGCTTCACCTTTTTTCAAGGAAGAACATGAGGATAGCCAGTAACCCTTTAGCGTTAGGAGCGCAAAGGGTACTCTCAAATGTTAGGCAAGATCAGGAGCGAGCTCAAAGTCGTTTGAGTAGTGGCGATCGCATTTTCGAGGCGGCGCAGGATCCTTCCGGTCTGGCCATTTCTGAAAAAATGAAATCTCATATCGTCAGTATGGATCAGGCCGGAAGAAACTCCCAAGAAGCAGTTAGTTTATTTCAAGTGGCGGAAGGCGCGCTTGATACCATTCATGGCATCTCTGGCAGACTTTACGAACTTTCTATTCAGGCCGCCAATGATACCATGGGAAATAATGAGCGCGGTCTGATTGATCGAGAGTTTCAAACGCTTAAAGATGAAATTCGTAGGATCTCAGGTTCAACAAATTATAACGGACGCAAGCTGCTGGATGACAGCGGCCAAAATTATGAAATGCAAGTAGGCATCTATAACGATAAAAATGAACGCCTGAACTTTGATATGGGCAAAATTCTACGCAAGAGCAACATGTTTGGCGCTGGCAATACTTCTGTCGGTACCAAGGCAGATGCCCAAAGATCCATTGCTTCATTGGCAGATATGGTGCAAGAGGTTAGCTCCAGCCGCGCCGAGATTGGGGCCTTAAGCAGTCGCATGATGAGTTCTTTTCAAAACAATCGCGTTGCGCACGAAAATCTCTCCAGCTCGCGCTCAAAAATTAGAGATGCTGATTTCGCCAGCGAAACTGCCAAAAATGTTCAGGCTGGCCTTTTGAAAGATACCTCCATCATGTCGCTCAAATCCATTACCACTACTCCCCGCCAAGTTCTCAAATTGATTGAGTAATTTCAAACATTTGCATATTTATAGATTTTACACAGTTGATTGAAAAAAGTGCCTAGGCTGCTTACTATCTTCAGTAATTTGGATTTAGGGGGAGAGGTATTTTTACATGCGTTTATTATTAATTCTTTTGTCCTCCTTATTGTTTTCCACTGCCCATGCCCAATTAGACGATATTCCCTTTGATGATATCCCCAGACCAGGCTCGCAAGGAGAGTTGACAGCTGCTATTGATCGGGCGATTGAAGAACAACATCAAATGATGGAAAGAATCAAACAAGAACGTCTTCTTTGGTTTGACCGTCAATCAGTTGCAGGCCACAGCATTAAAATTATCCCAGAAGGACATGAGCTGCTTGAAGAGCGTTTAAAGTCGATTCGGGGAGCGCAAAAAAGCATATACCTCTCCACTTTTATTTATGACAAGGATGAAACCGGACTGCGTATAGCTAAGGCCCTTTGCCTTAAGGCCAAACGCGGCGTTGATGTGCGCATGATGTTGGACAGCTTTGGTAGCAAGGGCTTTTACAATGAATATGCCGAAAGAATGCGTGCTTGCGGGGTCGGTATTTTACTCTTTAACCCTCCCAGCTGGGGACTGAACAAGCTGCCTTATGTAATTCATGAAAAACTATTGATTATTGATGGTCAGACAGTGCATATGGGCGGTAATGGCGTGCAAAATAGTTATCACCATGTCGAGCCTGCACATAAATTTTTTCATGACTTTGATATGAAAATTCAAGGACCAATTGCCTGTATACTCCAGCGTAAGTTAGAAGATAATTACAAGCGGGCCATTTCCTGGGATGCCCCTGCAGATATTATGGGTAGTGGAAGTAGAAGCCGCGAATATGAGCGCCACCTTTTTGGACCTCGTTATTTTGAGCCATGTGAAGAACAAAGTTTTGGTGAAGCACGCATGATGCCTGTTTATACCAATCCACTTTTCACCAAGGAAAGACCAATTTGGGAAGCCTATCGCGATGCAATTTTGGCGACAGAGAAAGAAATTAAATTGTACGCCCCCTATTTTGTTCCGCATGAAAAATTTATCGCCGGACTTTTATGGGCAAGAAAAAATAATGTTAAGGTTACAGTTCTAACTAATTCAATCGAGTCCAATGATGAGGGAGTCGGTTCATTGGTAGGTATGGTTTATAAAGTAGGAAAACTTTTAAAGGCAGGGGTGGAGATAAAGCTTTGGAAGGGACCTATGACCCTACATCGCAAGTCAGGAATTTATGATAATAAATGGGCCTATATTGGAAGTGATAATCTAGATATTCGCGGCCATGAATATAGCAGTGAATCTATTGCATTTAGTGATGATCGCAATTTCGTTGAGCGTGTTAATCAGGAATATGACAAGGACATGGAAAATACATTTCCTTTGACTAAAGAATACATGCAAAAGATTCTTGAAAAGTCTGGAAAATTCAATAATTGGGCAATTCGTAATATTGTTATCAACTATTTATAATTAGATATTTTGTGACAACTGTCATATTTTCTCTAAGTTTTGCAGAAAACTGCCGTTTGTATGCTAGTATTATCCCAATGAATTTAGTTTAAATACAAAACCGTTTTGCAAGCAACTGGGAGGAAATATGGATGATCTAATTGAAGATGAACTTCAAATAATGGAAGAGCAAAGTCAGGGGCAGCTTAAGGTTTTAAGCGGTGAGACATTCGAAACCCTGATTGAAAAAATGAAATTAATGTCACCTATCTGCTTTGAGGAGACAACATCTTTGAAAGAAGTTATTGGGGTCATGCAGGACAAAAATATTGGTTCCATCATGCTCACTCATAAGGGAAAGCTAACAGGCATTTTTACTGAAAGAGATGTCTTGAGGAAGGTCATAGGTAAAGTGGCGGATCTGGCCAAGACAAGTGTTAAAACTGTTATGACCCCTCAGCCAACCAGCCTGCTTATGAGCGATAAGATTGCTTACGTTATGAACAATATGCATGTTGGAGGCTATCGCCACGTTCCTATTGTTGATGAGAGCGAGCATCCCGTTGCCATTGTCTCTATTAAAGACGTCTTGCGTTTTATTTTAGATTATTTTCCTGAAAATGTTTTGAATATCACAGATACTCCCTATCGCGGACCGGCACATAGAGAAGGTGCTTAAAATAAAAAAAGGCCCTCAATTTTGAAGGCCTTTTTTTCTGAAGGGGGGTGTCGTCTAAGGGGGTCGTGTAAGATCATTATGCCTAGCTCCCAGAGTAAAAAATAGGGAGATATTCAGGCCCTATAAATAGCTAGAAAGTCATAGGGTCTTTGTGCTTCCAAGGTGATGCAATCTCTAACTGAAAGGCCAATGAGAAGAGCTGGTCCTCTCGCCCCCAGGCAGCACTAAAATGCGATCCAATAGGGAGACTATTCTCTGTCCAATAAAGCGGTACGCTCATAGCAGGTGCTCCAGTTAAGTTGGCGAGTTGAGTGAAGGGGACGACTTCTAAACTTTTGTGGGCGATTTCATCAATTAAACCACTTTTAAGTAGAGTCTTGCCAATTCCTAAGGCCAATGCCGTCTTCATTTGAAATTTCTCGCCAGCACTAGGCTCTAATTCTCCAATCTTTACAGGAGTGCGCGCCATGGATGGGGTCAAATAGAAATCGTAGCGCTCATGAAAGCTCGCCATATTTTCTGCAAAAGATCCCCATAGACGTTTATATTTAATAAATTCAGCGGCACCTAATGACTTACCTAAAAGTCCCAGTGTTCTGGTTGGGAGCTCAAGATGCTCAACATATTCATCTCCCAATTTTTGTTTCATCTCTTCGACATCAGCTGCGACATGACCGATCACCATGGTGATGTAACATTTTGCCAAAAGTTTTCCGTCAATGTCGGGTTCCTCTTCCTCAACTGAGTGGCCAAGCCCTTGCAATATTTTAACTGTATTTAATACCGCCGCTTGTACTTCCTGTGAGACACTCGATCCTAGAGGGTGCTTAAGTGAATAGGCAATTTTAAATTTAGGCGTCTTGCCATTTTGTAGCCCGGCATAGGCACTTGTTGGGGAAGGAATCTGGTAGGGTGAGGAGGGATCAACTCCTTGGGATAGATCTAATATTTTGGCCGAGTCGCGGACAGATCGTGAGAGAACGTGGCAGACCGCAGCTCCATCCCAGTATTCGCCAACTGAGGGACCGTGAGGAGTGCGCCCGCGGGTTGGCTTGAGCCCAAAGATGCCACAGGCACTGGCGGGAATGCGAATTGAACCACCGCCATCACCGGCAGAAGCGTTTGAAACAACCCCGCTTGCAACCACCGCAGCACTTCCACCTGAAGAACCTCCGGTGCTGTGATCTGTATTCCAAGGATTGCGGCAAGCACCGAATGCCTTGGGTTCGGTCGTTCCCATAATAGCAAATTCAGGCAGTGAGGTTTTTCCAAAAGGGATAAGCCCCATGTCTAAATATCTTTGCACTAGTCGACTGTTATTTTGAGCGGTTAAGTTTTTATGCTTGTTTCCCAAAGCATAGGCACGGCTGCCTTTCGTCATAGGCGTTCCTTGTAAATCTCCCTGCGTATCTTTGAGTAAAAACGGCACGGCATAAAATTCAGAAGAGTTGGAGGCCTTTTTGATTAATTCATATGCCATCTCTTCAAAACTGTGAATAACGGCATTGAGTTTTGGATTTGCTAATTGCAGCGCCTTAATCGCCAGCGCCATGGCCTCATTGGCCGTCAGGTCACCTTTTTTAAGCAAAAGGGCGAGATCGTGGGCATCACATTTTTTGTACTCTTGAAGATTCACAAGCTTTTCCTTTTTAAGTATTTCAATTCGCCTATTGTACCTAAAAATCACTATTTAAGACAGGTGCCAAACAGCGACCAGGCCGTAAAGTTTTCACTTTTTAAATCTTTTTAAAACTAATTTGATCCATCTCTGGTAATCGGGAGTGCTGTATAAAGGGGGCAAAGTGACCTTAAAAAAACAAAACCGGCTTGTTAAATTTAAAATGGCATTTATTTTTAGTCTTGTCGGATTTTCGTTCAAGCTATTCGCTCTTAATCCTTTGCCTGGGCTAATTCCTCTGCAGTACTCCGATAGACCCGCAGTAGATCTTATGTTTGAGGGGAGAAATATTTCTCCCGAGGAAATTCATGAGTTGTATCTATATCATAACGGTGATTTTGATCACTCACTGCTTGATCCACAAGAGAGCGATATTTGGAAGGATATCAAGGGAGATATTGGAAATTTAGAAGATAATAAGTTGGGTGTTAATTATATGGAGACAGTAGAATACCTGTCGCCGGTATTATCGCGCTCTGGAAACTTTAGATTTAATTTCACCAAAAAAGATGAAAATGGTATCTCGAAAATTTTTACAGCTCTAATAAGCAAGCGGGCACATAATATATTACTGAGAAAGGCCTTACTGAGGAAAATTGGTTTTAAGGTTCCGGCCACTAAATATTTGCCTAAATTACAATTTAAATTTGCCTCTGATAGTGACAAGCAATTATTCCTTAAGCAGATGGCAGAGGGAACTTTTGGCGCCCCCGAGCGTTGGGTAACCCGTAATATCGAAGGTGAACTTACCATCACAATACAAGATATTTTAGTTATGGAGGACTTGGATAGTATATATAATCTTTCTGTCGGTATGGTTCCTGCCGAAATTGTCCAAGGGCGAAGGATTTTTCGCTCGCTTTTAGTTCCATATTCGTTGACCGATATACCTGAGAGCGTCAACCTTTTTGATTGGAAGGCGGGAAGAGTTATTTCCAATAATCTTTTACTGCCTTATGAGAATGCCCAGAATTATGATTGCACATTTGAAGATGCTCGTTGGGTGACTAATCGTATTTTGAAGTTGACCCGGAATGATTGGGAGGAAATTGCAAGAAGTGGGCAATTTCCCAAGCCGGTTGAAATGTTAGTAGTTGAAAAACTCATTGCCAGACGTAATTCTCTTGGACCATTGTTGCGAGTAGATGCTGATGAAATGAGCTTCAAGCCAGATATCAGCTTCGGTCAAGACCTGGTTGCCGGCGAGATTAAAAAAGAATTTTTTGAGGGCCATGGTGCGCGCTATAGTTTTGGCGATCCCGAGAATCCTCTTTCAACTTCAGAAGTAACTTCATTTTTAAAAATGGAGGGGATTTCAACCGCCTTAATGGCAGTGACGTCGGCATTTAACTCAATTCCCTATCTAGGTTTCAATTTAGATAATCAAATGGCCGATAGAGAAGGAAAATTGGCAGCTGAGGCCCTTGCCAACAATCTTACTTTGGGCGCTCCTGCAGAAAGGCCACTCGGGGCATTTGTATTTCCCATGGCACGAGGAAGTCTCAACTTTTCAAGAAAAGTGGTGGCGGGAACCTATCTTGGTACAAACAATCGAATTCAATTGGTCGATTCTGTTGGGGCGAGCGCTGCCGGTGGTGTGTATGTTGGAATCGAAGGAATACCCGCCCCCATATCTGTCGGTGCTTCGGCGCAAATAAGTGTCTCGCGAAATTATGCTCATGTGCGTCCAATTACTTCTATCAAGAAGGCGATTAAATATCCATTCAAGAACATGATGATTCCACTGCTCAAGCGAAAATATGCCAAGTATTTTGATAAACTTGTGGATGTCGATCTGAATACACTTCCAAGTGATGAAAAAAATAAGCGTATTACTGATGCCTTGGCACTCTTTAATGAAAATATGCAAGTGGGAGAATCTATCCTCATAACTGATACATTGGGAGCTAGCGCAAATTTTAATCTGGGTGTTAATTACATGAAGCTTCTGGCGGCGAACGTCGGTGTTACTCCTGCTGAAGTCGTTATCTTTCGTTTACATATTTTTCGCAAGAGTGAAAATATCATTCAAGTCTATCGAGACTTTGGAAACCTTCATCAGTTAGGGTTGGGAATAGTATTGCGAGCAGGTGTCCCGATTATTCGCGCACAAGCAAAATTGACTCACGGAATGGCAAAGTCCAAGTTTTTATCCATTAATATTGATCCGGCCAATCCAGAAATTGTTAGCACCTTGGGAGCTCTTCGCCACCTCTTGATGCATAATAGTCTTGAAAGGGTTGAAAAAATTGAGAAACCTTATATCGTGAAATATAAATTTAATGAAGGCAAGCAATCCTTGGGTTTACTGGTCTGGCGTTACGATCGTATCAACTCCAGCAATAAGATCGAAATCACACATCCGCAAGGCGAAAAGCTAAACCTGTTTCGAAAATATCGAGCCCATAGCTTAGGACTTGATCCAATTAGTTACCTGACCGAAACATTGGCCGCCTTACCCTCAATCTTTCTCAAAGGAGACTATATACCACCAGCAGTGAATTCAGGTAATGCTGGCAATAATTATTTTGGCAAGGCCGAAAATAAGGTCAGTACCTTTGAGGGAGTGATTGGTGAAGATGGTAAAATTAGCAGACCATTTTTAAAGCTTTCGCTTATTTGGAATGGATTCTCGGCCAGTAAGAAGGCCGCGCTAAAGATTCTAAAAGAAATTAAGAAGCGCTATAAGTTTAACTTTTACCCAAAAACAGTTTTGAATGAAACGGATAAACTTTATTTATACAATATTAATGTCAATTTCCTCATTTATGATACAGGACTAACACATATGTTTAATCTCTCAGACAAGGAGATTGAGCAGATATTTAAAAGTAACCAAAATAAAAGTCGCTTATTGCTCAAGGGGCATAAGCGATTCTTGGCCTTAAAGAAAAAATATCATAAGGCGCGAGAGAAGGGTAGTGAGAGCGGTATGGGTAACGCTGCTACCAGGGCCCTGGCGTTGGCAGAGAAAAAGCTTACGCTTGATGGAATTCGTCAGTTGGCAGGTGGCGATGCAAACTTGTATGTTTTTTCCCGTATAGAGGGATTTCGCGTCGGGGATGAAAATGGCGATGAACCATATCTCTCTGATTCCTTAGGAGAGTTTGGGCAACAAGATCTAGCAGGGCCACTATCTAAAATTCAAAAGCACATTGGTATGACTGAAGGTGAGTTCTTGATCTCATGGCTTATGGGGAGAGTATTATGAAGCGCATACTAGAAGGGCTGATACTCTTTATATTGTCCGTGGCATTTTTAAAAAATGCTTTTGCCGAGACCTACTTGGTTGAATTCTCTGCTCAGTTGAGAGAACAGGATAGGGCCATACTATTAAACATGAATGACATTAAGAAAGTTGAACAATTTGACTCGATTGAAGATGAGTACTTTAAAAGATTATATGAAATTGAGGGAGCTGCCGGACTGACATATGAAAAGCTTAATAGTTCGAAAGAGTTAGAGGTCAAAGTTGTTAAATTAGAGAAATCTTACAAAGTTGAAGGGCAGTCTTTACGACCTACTTCGCATTTGGATTATAATTTTGGTGACACTCTTTTGTCTTATCAATGGTACCTCGCAAACCAGGGGCAAGTTGTTTTTCAAGATATTGATGATATTCGCAGCCGTGCAATTTCTGGTAAGCCCGGAGCAGATATAGGCATTAAAAATATTTGGAATGAGTTGGCCACCTTACAAAAAGAGGACGTTATCGTGGCAGTTGTCGATTCCGGACTTGATTTGCGCCACCCTGATATAAAAAATAATATTTATAAAAACACCAAGGAATGTGACTCCGAAGGCGAAATCATTACACAAGGTGGTGAAGACACGGTCTTGGACAATGACCAGAATGATCTGCATGGAGATTGCATGGGGTGGGACTTTACTCGCGCAAAAAATGATCCAGCAGCACGCTTTCCTTATGATGATGTTGGCCATGGCACTCACGTGGCAGGTTTGATTGCGGCAGAATCAAATGATTTTGGTATTAGCGGTCAAGGTGGAAAAATTAAAATTTTGCCAATCAAAGTATTGTCGGGAGGGGACTCTAGTGGGAATTCCCCCATCGGCATGACTGATCGTTTGGCACGTGGAATTCTTTATGCGGTAAAAATGGGCGCTAAGGTGATCAACTTATCGCTGGGTTGGCCAAAAAGTATTGATACTGAATATTTAAGGCGAGCGGTGGGATTGGCCTTATCAAGAGGCATTACGATTGTTGCCGCCTCTGGAAATAATAATACATTTTCTCCCATTTTCCCTTGTGCCTATCATCACGTGATTTGTGTTGGTGCAACACAGATTGATGGTGATTACGCCGTTTTTAGCAATTTTGGAGGTCAAGTTGACCTATTGGCTCCTGGTGACCATATCCTATCACTTTACCCTCTCCACTTTAGTCCTTTGCAGTTTTCACTTATGGGATATGAGATAAAGAACGGAACCAGCCAAGCAGCTCCATTAGTGTCACTTACCGTGGCGTTATTAAAATCAAGTTTTCCCGGAATAGTAGAAGATGAAATTAAGTCACGCCTATTTCTAACTGCTACGCCAGTAAAATCAGACGATAAATTTTCACTGGCGGGACTCATCAACATAGAAAAAGCTCTTAAAATTGAAAAACGCTCTGCTGTTTTTCCTATTTTGAAGGAATTAGACCAGATACCCTACATGGAAAAAACCGGCGATTTTATGTTTGATTTGCGGATTAAGAATTTTTGGGGTGAAGGTCACAATATTAAGGTGAGTTTAGACGCACAGGGTGCTTTGCTGTTTACCCAAAATCAATTTACGTGGGAAGTGGCCAAGGAAGGGGAGTCGGCACTTTTTAAAATTAACGGGAAAGTCAAAAGCTCACGCCAAGACAATCTTATCAAACTTAAGTTTTCAGTTGATGCCGATGGAGAGCATAGAGAATACATTCACATTATACCTCTGGTTCGAATTATGGGAGGAGATGAAAGCATTTCACATTTTCCGGTGGAGTTGAAGATTGAAACTCACCGTCTGGCAGAAATTAATAATGGGCTCTTATTCCCTAATATTGCAACAATTGATGACAGTTTGAGATTTTTACCATCACCTGTTTATTTTCTGACGAAAACTACTAAGGGTACTCCCAACGATGGTATCGAAATATTTCTCTTTGATTGGAAGAGTGAAAAAGTTGTAGAAAGATCAAAATCAATATTTTTAAAGGAAGCCGAGAAAATTATTTCTGTAAGTGCAGGTGATTATAATTATGATCGAAAAGTAGACTTCCTTGTTCGTAGCATTCACAAGGGGGAAGAAGGGCCATACATACAGTATAGTTTTTATGATCAAGATTTTAATCCATTATATGATAAGGACTCATTTTGGAAATTTACGCCTGAAGTAGTCGTCGAAAATCAAGCGAATTTGGCCTTTATTCCCTATAACTTTAAAAACCATGGCAAAGTTGCCATCCCTCTATTTGCTGAAATTGGTCGTCTGCCAAAATTAGACAATGCCACAAGCGTTTGGGAAGATGCTGACAACTCAATTCAAAATCGCATTTACTATCTTGAACCTCAAGGAAACGACGGCGCTATTTCGCTCCAAACTCGCGCGTTATCCAAGAAATCATTTATTCAAGCAGTTAAAAAACAATTGTTTTTAACTTGGAATGATACAGTGGCGGTGATTGGGGCCTTTTCTCAAGGTCGCGCCAAATTTAATCAAGGTGTAGGAGAATTTAACCTATCAATTGGAAAAGGTTTTTTACGCAAGGAATATCTGCTAAAGGTAAAATCGGTTGATGATTATAGCATTTCGGAACTACCTTTTTCCCGTATGCGAGTTGAAAGTGATCTTCGATATCCTTTGGCATTTTTAAATGATGAGCAATTCATTCCTTACTTTGGGGATAGTTATATTGGATTTAGGGACAATTCCACTGCCAAAATATCTCATTATTATAGCGGGCAAACATCTCAATCTTTAAAAGCTACCTATTTTCAAAGGAGTTCGTTCACAGATCATGTGCTTGGACATATCGCTTCTTATGCCGATGCTTCAGGTACAACCTCTATTTTTCAAACCAAAGGCAACCTCTTATTTGTTCGTAGCGAGAACGGCAAGGATTATGAGGGACTTTACCCTATTGCCCGTTTTTCGTTTTTACCCGGCAAGGTCTTAAATGATTTATTTTTTCCTGTTGTGACATTAGACCAGGAAGGAAAGCCTACTCCGGCCATTTTTGTTGATAATACCCAGATTAATTCCAATCGTTTACATATAATTCAGGCCAGCGCACAAAAAATTAAAGCCAGTGGTGAGGGAACTGCTCCTGCGCAATTTTCATTTTTAGTCCCGAATAATTGTAAGGCCATGAATCCTGTTCTTTTTGGTGAGAATGCTTTTCATTCTCTGATCTTTCTATGTAAATATAACGGTAATAGCTGGGCCTTTAAAAAATTTGATTTGAAATAGGCTGCCTGGCCCATAACGTTCACATTTTCCTATCTGAGAAAATATTTTATATTTTTGTTTCACGTGGAGTAATGAAAACTTAAATAGGTGCGCTTTGACACCATTTGCACCACGTGGCGCAGATAATTTGCACTAATTGGCAAAAAAATTTGCACAATCATGACATGCATCGTACCTATGATTTGAGAAAAGGAGGGGCGACGTGAAGATAAAAAAATTAACACCAATTTTGTTCTGCTTTTTACTCCTGACGAGTGTCGGTTGTAAAAAGAAATGGGAAGAGGCGTTCCAGGCCGGTTACGATCAAGGCTATGGGAGTGGTTATTCACAAGGTAGTGGCAGCGGGTACGGCTCAGGCTATGCTACTGGATTCGGTCAAGGATCAGCATCAGGTTATTCTGATGGATTCGGTACCGGCCACACTACAGGCTATGCTGATGGCGAAAGTGATTATCGTACGCCAGACTACGACAATGGCTTTAATGCCGGTCGCTCTGCAGGATATTCTGAGGGACATGCTACTGGTTCAGCGGCAGGATTTTCTGACGGCGATGCTGCTGGCTATACACGTGGATACGGAGTGGGAGATGCCGCCGGACACACCACAGGATTTAATAACGGTTATAATGATGCTTACACGCCAAATTATAATAATGGATACAATAATGGCTACAACACCGGCCATGTTGATGGGCAGGTGGCCGGAACCAGTGATGGTATTCGGGACGGTCAAGCCGATGGCTATACTGATGGCTGGAACGATACTTACGATGCCACAGCGGTTAATAACGCCTACACCTCGGGTTATAATACCGGATATAGTGACGGACAAAATACCGGGTTTTCACTTGGCCATAGCGATGGCGTCTCTGCAGGTACCAGTGACGGCCAAGCTGATGGCTATGTTCTTGGTTTTAACGATGGTTATACCGACGGCCACGCTGATAACTATGCTTATGGCTATAATGACGGCTTTAACGCTGGTGATGCCGACGGTTTTGGATTGGGATATACTGATGGATATTCCGACGGGCACATAAACGGTTCTACCGATGGTTTCAATCTAGGGTACTCAGATGGCAATGCTACTGGCTACACCAATGGATTTAATGACGGCTATTCCCCAGGCTACAGTGATGGTTACAGTGATGCCCAATATGGTCTTTCCGCACCTGCCGATGCCAAACGAAAGATGAATCCAAGCGTTAAAATGGCCGGTCTCTTTTATGGTGAATTGGTGGACTTTACAAAAGTGAAGCCACTTGGAGCAGGTGGAATTGCTGCAGGAACATTTGTTGAAGGAGGCGATTCAGCTCGCGATCTAGAAAAACGTGCGGCGCTCGAAGAGGCCTATCGCGTCGGACAGGCGACTCGCCAAATTGTTTCTAAATTTGGTTTATCGCAAGATCGATCTATGCGTATCGCACGTCTTGCTGACAAGTGGAGAAAATTTTCTGGAAGGGAATTGACCGATGCAGATGCTAACGCTTTTTCTGAAGGACTTATCGGGGTGAATATCTCACAAGTCCAAACAGCGGTTAAAAAATCGCTGGAGGGTGAGTCAAAGGATTTGGACGCTCTAGTCAAAAAAGCAGCAGAAGTTAACGGTACGACTCCAGAGCATATCGGTAAAATAATGAGTCAGGTGTTTTTCTAAGAGGAGGGGTTATGTTGGTTAGAACTATAATAAATAAAAGTAACATGAAAAAAATTACCCTTCTTCTTCTTGTTTGCAACATGGTGAATTTCACCGGCTGTAAAAAACAATATGAAGATGCCTTTAAACAAGGCGAAGCGACAGGGTATCAAGACGGTCTTTCAGATGGAAATCGCGACGGGTACAATAATGGTTTGGTCGATGGACAGCACGATGGTTACATTGCTGGAAGTGGGCAAGGTCAAGCTGATGGATACGCCCAGGGTTACGATGAGGCAAAAACCTATTTCCAATCCGCAGACTATAATACGGGATTTAATGACGGTCATGTAGTTGGGCTAGGTGAAGGCTACACCGCAGGATATTCATTGGGTTACTCCAGTGGTGATGCTGCAGGCTACACGCGCGGATATGGAGAAGGCGAGGCCCATGGTTTAGTCGTCGGATATTCAGATGGTAGTTCGGCAGGAACAACTGACGGCTACAACCACGGTTTAAGTGATGGTCATACCGACGGTTTTGCTGACGGTCATGCCCTCACTTACGGTAGTGGATATAGTTCAGGTTACAATACAGGATACTCTAATGGAGCAACTGATGGCGCCGATCCTGCCCACGTCACCACTGCATTTAATGACGGCTACACTGATGGCAATACTGCTGGATTTAATGATGGCTATGCCGATGGTCACAACACAGGATACAATTCTGCTTATGGTTCAGGCGTAGCTTCCGGCTATACTGGTGGGTACACTGATGGTTACGTTAGCGGTGGTAATGATGGTTATACCAATGGCTTTAATGATGGCTATACTGATGGTTCGGCCTCATCTTATGCTGCTGGCTACAATACCGGATTTATTGACGGCGATGCCGATGGTTTTGCGACGTCATATAATACAGGCTATAGCGCAGGAGAATCTGATGGCTATGGCACAGGTTTTAATGATGGCTACGACAGTGGTTACAGTGACGGCCACTACGATGGGACTTACGGTCTTTCAACCGCTTCGGGCCGGCTTAAGAGACAGACTAATCCATCGGTTAAATTAGTCTCAATGGTTTATTCAGATCTATTTGATGGCAAGAAGATTGTTTCGCTCAAAAAGAGTGGCACACGCATAGCAAGTCTCGGACTTGAAGAAGGATCATCTTCTTCAAAGGATATTGAGAAGCTGGCCGCCATCGAAGAGTCATTTGTTCTAGGTCAAATGACGAGGCAATTGGTGGCGAAATTTGGTCTATCGGAAGATCGCTCTTTAAAAGTTGCCAAGATGGCCAATCAGTGGCGCAAAATGCAAACCAGAGAATTGACAGCTGCTGATGCCAATGCATTCTCAAAAGAGTTACTTGGCGTTAATATTGAAGACGTAAAGTCGGCTTTCAAAAAGAGTGTGGAAGGCGATAGTATCGAACTTACTGGTCTGATTGAAACTGCGGCTAAACAAAATGGCACCTCACCTGAAAACATGAGTAAGGTAATGGGACAGTTGTTTTTATAATTAAACTCAATGGTTAAAACGTTAGGGCCTGCTAAATGCAGGCCCTTTTTTTATGTTAGAATTCTATGCGTCCAATAGACGTATCCAAAGTTTTGATTTAGACTTTTTTAATTCTTTAATTCTTTAATTCTTTATAGGACTGTAAGTATGAAAATATTTCTGCGTATGGCCGGGATTTTGTTTTTTGTCCTCAGCTGTTCTACTTCCCCCCAAATTAGCCTGAGCAAAGTAGGATTAACAAATGGTAATTGGCAGCCTTCAGTCAGCAGTCAACTGCAAAAAATATTGCGGGCCGGTGCCCACAAGAATCTTCCTGTCGTTTTTGATTTTGATGGCACCATGTTGGCGCGCGATATTGGTGAGGCAACTTTAGCGCAATTAACAAAAGATAAGGTGCTTAGTAAGAATCATGCCGGCGTTTTGAATAATTCCCCTGCCTTTATGTTAGATACAAAAAATATTAATTTGCAGCATGCTATAGATGTCACGGATTACTATGAATCCTTGTTGCAAGTGACTTCACATCAGAGTGATGACGACGAACCATATTCGATTGGTTATGCATGGGCAGTGCAAGTTATGGCAGGTTTGACTCTCGATCAAGTTGTCTTGGCAACTGAGAAGGCCTATGCCAAAGGTGCCGCTGAACATGATCAAACTTCAGATTCAGAGACAAAAATAGATGTAACGATGGGAAAGACTTCCTATCGACGGCCTTTCTTTTACCCTGAGATGGTGGATCTTTTGGGGACATGCCTGGACTCGGGCTACGAAGTCTGGATCATTTCTGCCAGTAACGTCTGGACAGTGCGCTGGATGGTCATGAACGTTCTGAATCAAAAGCTAGCACAGCACGGATACACCGGCCGTATGATTCCACAGCGAGTGATTGGTGTTAACACGCTGATACAGGGGCCAGACAAAAAACTCTACAAGGATCGACCCTTGCTTGCCAGCAATAAAAACTACACAAAGCTAGGTATCAAAGAACTTAAAAAATTTCGTCTGACTTCACAAATAGTTTACCCGCTTTCGGGATATTATGGAAAAGTAGCCAACATCCAAAAAGAGATAGGGCGTGTTCCTTATCTAGTCGCCGGAGACAGTCCCAATGACCACGGTATGCTGTCTTATGCCACTCATGCCTTGTGGCTGGCGCGATTGGAAAAGGCAAAATATCAAAAGACCACAATGGAGCGAATCTCCAAAGATTCGCAGCATAAATGGCTAGTGCAACCAGTGCTGTATAAAAAATTCCCAGGATTTATTAAAGATTTTTCTGATCTGGAAGCGAAGCTTAGGGGCAATACTCAAGTGCAGGATGTTTATCAAGAGCTCTTCAGGGGAGATAGTTTCTAGTCTTGTATATTGGGTACGCCATCTTCGGATTGTCCATGATTTTGCGACATGAGACGGCGACAGCTAAAATCACTTGGGTCGATTTGTGTAATACTCCGAGGAGCATCACTGGCGCCGAAACAACAACTTTGGAGGCCATAAACCACATCGTAGGTGTTGCTATCTTCGTCATGATAGTAACCGGCATGATGAAATAGCTCATGAAAGAGTGTGGATTTCCTATCGTGGCGAGATAAGGTTCTAAATGCAGTTGTGTTAAGTACAATACCTGGAACATCTTTTTCTCCGCCATTTTCTCCGCAAGTCTTGGCAAAAGCATAGACATCTTTTTTGGTGATCTCACCAGTAAAGTAATTGGCCCAGGAACCGACATCATTTTCACACTTAAAGGTGAAGGGTAGTCTAGCGCCTGGAACAAAATTACCCATAAGCTTTTTCATTAACGTCCGAAATCCTGCCGCCTTGGCCCTGACTCGCGCATCAGCATGATTTTTGTATTGTTCATATAAGGAGTTCATACAGCGCAGGCCCTGATTAAAGCCACCTTCCAAATCTCTGATCATGCTTGATTCGCCTTGGCTGGGATAATCCTGACAGTTTTTACTGCGTGAATTAGGTTGGATTGGGTGATAGCCACTTCTATTTTGATCGCCATGAGAAAAGGAGATGAGTGGTCGTCTTAAATTATTAATTCTTCTTAATAGTTCGGCGTCTTCAAGGGAGGCATTACATTGCATTGTCGCAGAAATCCCAACATTTTTTTCTTTAAACCATACCCAGGATGTTCCCTGCTTCTTGAAGATACGTAGTGTGTATCCACCTGTCGCATTAAAGCTTCTAACTTTTTTTGTTGGCAAAGTATGGGTGTAATCAGCCTCTTGAATTTCATTGTCCTTGCGTAGAGAGTGAAATAATAATTTGCGATTTTTATCGATAAGTTTTTTTTCTTCACTCATATCAAGGACGTTTTGCGTAATGATTAAAGTTTCCTCAGTCAATTTGTCTTTAATTTCTATTCGCGTACGATTGGCATCTAATTGTTTGGTGGTGAGGGTAAATCCTAATTGCTCAAAGGATAGCAAGTCCATTTTTGAGTCGCTACCCTCAAGTACTCTTTGTGATGGTTTACCAAGGTCATACTCTTGTGCCTGACAAAGATTGATAGAAATAGCGAAGGCAATGAACAATATCATGTTTGGCTTATCGGTACTGTTATTGATGGAAATGAGCGGTGGTATCTATCTGATTTCTCATATAAAATCTATCCTCCGCAAACCCCGCTTATTTTGTTGCTGGCAAAAATTCTTGGCAGATTTTATTTTTGCCAGGACATTTTTTACAGTTTTTCCAAATAGCATAAATGATCTAACGCATTATAATCATTCTAGGATAAGTCTTTTCAATTTTTGATCTCTTGTATCAGTCTAGAATATCGGCATGTCTTAATTTTTATGGTTGCGAGTTTTTGGCGCATAGAGGTTAGTATTATGCAGGCAGGTTTATCTAAGGCCGTAGTTGATCCCTTTTATGATGATTTCATTGATTTAAGAAATTATTTTGATTGTGACGATTTCGGATCATCAATTTCTCTGGGCAAAAACTCTTCACTTAGTTTTCACTGGGCCAATTGTTCCACCACGTGTCTGTATGAAAGAAATGAGGCGCAACAAAAACATCGCGGCAAGCACCGCTTGACTCGTTTACTTAATTTTCTTGAAAGATTCAAGGACACTCCGGTGTGGATCAGAGGGCCGATTGAAACTAAAAAAATTACTTTGTTTGAACTTTACGACTGGTGGACCATGGGGCAGTCCCGGCAAAATGTAAATACAGAGTCACAGAATATGCTGGTGTCTCTACATAACCAAGCAGGGCCTTTTGTCCCAATACATTCTTTGCGTTGGTTTAATCCAGACGAGTATCGATTATTTGTACTTAAAAAAATATTGACAGGACCAATGACCCTACGCCAGTTTAGGTTAAATACTGACATTCCTGTTGTCGGTTTTTTTCATGAACAAGATGTTGATTCATTCAAGCTGGGCATTCATCAAATTTTGCCTTCAGGTATTTTATTTAAAGCGCAGGGGGCAAGTTTTAGAATTAAATTTAGTCATAATGATTATTTAAATTTAGTCATTCCAGCGCATGAGCTCATTTCATGTAAGGAGATTCCCACCCCCGAAATCAAAGAATTTTTTGATCAGATAGATCTCAGCGCTCCCCGTAAAGAAACTAGGCTTAACGTACGTCTGTCACGTAGGATTCTATATTTTTATGGCAATCATGAGGGGCTTGAAATTGAAAAAGGTGGGCATCATTTTTTCTTTGCCAAATTTGAAGATTTTGAGAATCAGCATGAGGGGCTGTCAGTTTCAATCAAGGACATATTCAAACCTGTTGTGAATAAATATCAAGAGTTTCTGCTTTCTAGTCTTAAACTTGCCGCATAGCTTCAAGTAATTATATCGCAAGCGACTAGCCGCTTTTGCTTAATTTGAAGTTGAGGTATCTGGCTTCGACAAGATTCTTGGGCAAGTGGGCATCTTTTATGAAATGTACAACCAGATGGTGGGTTGAGGGGGGAAGGAAGTTCTCCTTGTATGACGTCGACAGTCGCAGTCTGATTGTCGGGATGGATTTCGGGCCGGCTTGAGAGTAGAGCGCGTGTGTAGGGGTGGAGTGGTGATTGCATAATTTCTTGGCGCGCGCCAAACTCAACAGCTTTTCCTAGGTACATGACCATAATATCATCTGAGACGTGATTAACGACAGAGAGATCATGAGAAATAAAGATATATGCCAGTCCCATTTGATCTTGTAGATCCATCAAGAGATTGAGCACTTGAGCTTGGATAGAAACGTCCAGAGCTGACACCGGTTCATCTAGGATCAATATTTCAGGATTAGATACCAAGGCGCGTGCCAGCCCCAGTCTTTGCCTCTGCCCACCGCTAAACATATGTGGATAGCGATGGGCCAGTTCTGAACGCAGTCCAACTTTTTGCATGACTTCGACTGCTCTTTCAAAAAGCTCGGCCTTGGAATATTTGCCAATGACGGAGATAGGAGCTGATATTAATTCCCACGCCTTCTTTCTCGGATTTAGCGAATTGTAAGGATCTTGAAAAACCATTTGAATTTTTGATCTGTATTCCTTCTCGGGAATGGATTCTACGATACGATCATTAATAGAAATTTCTCCAGACGTTTTCGCTTCCAGAAGTAGCAATGTTTTGGCCAGAGTGCTTTTCCCGCAACCTGATTCCCCTACGATTCCCAGCGTTTTACCTGGCTCAACTTTGAAGCTGACACCATCTAAGGCCTTAACCGTTTTAACTTTGCCTTGAACTTTAACAGTGTAATATTTTTTCAGGTCGCTAACTTCAAGCATGGGAAGGTTTCTCCTGATCCTGATTTAAACAATGAAAGCATCTTACTTGGCGTTGTCCAATCTCTTGCATTAAAGGCGTTTTGAGACATTTTTCGCTCTGAAATAGACAGCGAGGTTTAAAGCTACATCCTTCTTGTTGAATAAGTAGATTTGGCACCATTCCCGCAATGGAAGTTAATCTTTGGCGAAAATGTCCGTGATGGCTGCTAGGTAATGAGTCTAGTAGCCCTCTGGTGTAAGGATGAAAAGGGTTGGCGATCACTTGAGCAGTTTCACCTCGTTCCACCATTTCTCCGGCATACATAACTTGAATGCGGTCTGCAATATTGGCGACGACGCCAAGATCATGAGTCACAAAAATCATGGCCATGTTGCGCTCTTTTTGCAGCCGTCTTAGCAGTTTTAGTATCTGATCTTGAATTGTCACATCAAGAGCAGTGGTGGGTTCATCAGCAATTAAAAGTTTAGGGTTGCATGCAATCGCCATGGCAATCATGATTCTTTGGGCCATGCCCCCCGATAGTTCATGTGGATAGGCCCTTAATCTTTCCTCTGGGGCCGGTATTCCCACTTGATGTAGAAGAGATAAGGCCTCCTGATGCCGTTGTGTCTTGCCAAGAGAAGTGTGGGCGGCCAGTGTTTCTTGAAGTTGTTGACCAACTGTAAAACAGGGGTTGAGGGCGCTCATCGGGTCTTGAAAAATCATGGCGATATCTGCCCCCCTAAGATTTTGCCATTGTTTGGAGGAGAGCGAGCGAAGATCTTTATTTTCAAAGCTCAGGCAATCAGCAGTCACCTCTGCTGTCTCTGGCAAAAGTCCCATGATCGCCAAATTGGTGATACTTTTTCCACAGCCAGATTCACCCACCAGTCCAAGAGTTTCACCTTGCTCAAGCGACAGCGAGAGATCTTTTATGGCATGAAGCAGGCCACGCTTTGTTTTAAATTTAATATTAAGATTTTTAATTTCCAGCAGCATTCATGCCTCTAAGATTTTTTAAGTTTTGGATCAAGTGCATCTCGTAGGCCGTCACCCAACAGGTTGAAACCCAAAACTACAAACAGAATGCACAGGCCAGGTAAGGTGACCATCCAGGGGGCACTCTCAATAAAAGGCCTAGAGTCAGCTAACATTGTTCCCCATTCTGGAGTGGGAGGTTGAGCGCCAAGTCCCAAAAATCCCAGTGCCGCAGCATTTAAAATACCATCAGAGAACCCCAGTGTAGCTTGAACTATTAGTGGCGCCATGCAGTTGGGTAGAATTTCACGGAACATGATTTTCCACTTACCCATACCAAAGCTTTTAGCGGCCATGACGTATTGGCGGCGCTTTTCACCTAAGACTGAACCTCTTACCAAGCGGGTGACGCTTGGAATGGAGACGATACTGACAGCTATGATAGCATTGCCTAAGCCTGGGCCTAGAATACTCACCACCACGATGGCCAAGAGGATACTTGGCAAGGCCATCAGGATATCCATAAAGCGCATAATTATTTTATCAATCTTGCCCCCAAAGTAACCAGAGACAAGTCCAAGTATTGTTCCGATTCCAACAGAGCATATGACGACTGATGCCCCAATCAGCATAGATAAGCTGGTGCCATGAATAAGGCGCGAAAGAATATCGCGACCAACATCATCAGTTCCAAGCATATATTTTGAGCTACCAAGGGAATCCCAAAAGGGAGGAATGCGTAAGGCCCCCTCAAACAGAGTTTTGGGATCGTAAGGAGAAATGATGGGGGCGAAAATAGCAACAAGTGAAAACAGGACGATGATAACAAGTCCCGCCATTGCGGCCTTGTTCAGTCTAAAGGCCTGCCAAAACTCAATAGCAGGATGAAGCGGTGTCTCCAGTGCCAGAATATCATCTTCATTCATAGTCGATAAATCTGGGGCAAGTAATTTTGAGTTCATAAGACTAGTCCTGCCATTATACTTAATGTACGCGCATACGCGGGTTTGCCCAGGCGTATAAAATATCAACCAACATATTAACGCCAACGATCATGGAGGCTATCATTAATACTCCGCCTTGAATAACTGGGTAATCGCGAGCGTTAATACTGGCAACCATCCATTTGCCAATGCCAGGCCATGAAAAAATAGTTTCAGTTAAGATGGCCCCAGTGATGATACTGCCAAATAGCAAGCCTATAACGGTGATAATAGGTACCATGGCATTTCTAAGTCCGTGGACCCAGATAATTTGGAAGCGACTGAGTCCCTTGGCCTTAGCTGTTCTAATATAATCTTCATTCAAAACTTCTAACATAGATGATCTGGTCATGCGCGCGATGACGGCCAGAGGAATGGTTCCCATGGCAATTGAAGGCAAAATAAGATGCTTGAAAGCACTTTTAAATGCTTCAAATCCGCTATCCGAAAACCAGCTATCGATTAGGAGTAATCCGGTTATGCGATCGACTTCATACATGATTCCAATTCGTCCTGAGACAGGGGTAAGCCCAAGTTTCACTGAAAAAATAAGGATTAGGACCAAACCCCACCAGAAAATGGGCATACTATAACCCACCAGACTCAGACCCATCAAACCTTGATCAAAACCTGAATTCCGTTTAACTGCAGCTAAAAGTCCCATGGGAATTCCTAGCAACATCGCAAAAGCCATGCCGACCATACCTAATTCCAAAGTAGCAGGGAAGCGATCGGAAAATTCTGTCCATACACTGCGTTTTGAAATGATACTATTGCCAAGATTGCCTTTAAGAGCATTTGTCATAAAGCTTAAATACTGCTCATAGAGAGGGCGATCTAGGCCAAGATTCTTTTGCATCTCCTGGTAGACCTCTGGACTGGCACCACGTTCACCTAGCATCAGCATGACGGGATCTCCTGGCACCATTCTGATGAGAAGAAAGGAGAGAATCGTCACTCCAATGAGAGTAGGGAATAGTTCTAGAATTCTTTTTAGTAGGTATTGGATCATGTCTTGGCTTTTACCTGTCAGCAGTTATTCAAAATATACTTCTCTAAAGATATCTCCACCTAATGGATCAATTTTGTAGCCCGCTACATTGGCAGACATGGCACGATAAATAACCGAGTGAGCAATGGGTACCCAGGGAGCACGATCATTAAAAATGACCTGAGCTTCTTCATAAAGTTTTGCTCGCGCCTTTTGATCAGTAATAGTTTTGGCCTTAGTGATTTTTTGATTAAAGTTCTTTTGGCACCAGCGGGAAACATTTGATCCTGCCTTAACACCCGAGCACCCCAGAAGAACATTTAAAAAATTATCAGGATCGCCATTGTCACCTGTCCATCCTAGTTGCAACATTTGATGCTCGCCCTTGCGCGATTTTGCCAGATAGGTCGGCCAATCGTAAGAGACAAGTTTTACCTTAATGCCAATCTGCGCCAAATCTGCTTGCATCATTTCGCCCATCTTTTTGCCATTTGGATTGTAGGGGCGGGTTACTGGTAGGGTCCAAAGCTCAGCTTCAAAACCGTTGGGGTACTTAGATCGCTTAAGTAAACTTTTGGCCTTTTGTACGTTATGCTCATATCCCAGTATCTTATGATTGTAGCCCCAAAGTGTAGGAGGTAGAGGATTGACAGCAGGGATGGCATTACCCAAATAAATGGCATTAATATAATTGGCCTTGTTGAGGGCGTGATTGATCGCTCTTCTGACATATAAATCGTCAAATGGTTTTTTTGAAACGTTCATGGCCAAGTAGCCAACGTTCATTCCAGGCGCTTCCATCACTTTTAATTTTACATCTTTTTTGATGGCGGGGATGTCATTAGGTGCCGGTTCAATGATTAAATGGCATTCGCCGGTTTTTAGCTTTTGATAGCGAACACTGGCATCAGGAGTGATAGCGAAGACAAGTTTGTCAATTTTAGGCGGTTTATCAAAATATTTAGGGTTGGCATCAAAGCGAATCAATTGATCCTTTTCGTAGCTTTTAAAAATAAAAGGTCCCGTGCCGACAGGATAATTGTCAATGTCCTCTTTTTTGTTTTGTTTTTCAAGTTGGTCGGCATATTCCTTGGATAATATACTCATAAAACTCATGGCCAAATTTGCCAGAAAAGGTGCTTCGGGATGATTGAGTTCTATTTCAACTGTGTAATTGTCAATTTTATGAACTTTCTTGATTAAGGTATCCATCTCCATGGCCTTAAAATATTCATAATTTCCACCACTGACTTTGTTATAAGAATGATTGGGGTCGCGCTGACGGTTGATGGAAAAAAGGACATCATCGGCATTGAATTCACGCGTTGGGGTGAAATATTTTGTAGCGCCAAACTGGACGCCCTTTCGTAGTTTGAAAGTAAAGAGCTTGCCGCCTTTGCCCACTTTCCAACTCTCGGCCAAGGAGGGAATAACTTCAGTTGTGCCGTATTTGAAATCAACCAGTCGTGAGTAGACAGTGTGTGCTGATGCATTATTGGATGTTCCGTCAGTCGTTATTTGGGGATTGAAGGCGCTGGGGCTTCCTTCGGAGCAGTAAACAAAGATGGAGGCCTGTAGGCTTGTCGATAACATGCTGATTGCTAAGGCGAAAACGCCGAGCAACATTTTTGGTGGCATAGAAATTGTCCTTGAAAATGTCGAACTTTATCGCCACAGATTAGCATAGTGACTACCGAGGTGCCAGCACCCTTTTGGTAGAGGAGAGCGTCATTTATCCATGACGCTTAGCTTTGTTTAGTAACCGTACACGCCTTCTTTAGAATCGTACTTAAGCCCATAATCGAGTGCCATTTGTTCTGCTGCTGAGGTGCGAGGCTTGGCTGAATGGGTGGCATTATAGCGATCGATAGAATCCTGTGCACTTTTGCGAAATTCGATGCGGTAATCTTTATTTTCAAGATACTCATCGCGTTCAGATTTATTTTTACTGACAAAAGCATTGAAGCGTTCGCTATATTTTTGGTCGTTACATGAAAAGAGGTCAGGCATATAGCTGATTGCACCTTTAGGGTTGCCAATGCCAAGGATATTTTTACTTTGAGTTAGCATTAAGGCACCTAAAAATTTCTGCAAGTCGTAAGCACGATCCAAATTCAGTCCAGTTTTTTCCTTTAGGCTTATAATATCATCTTGAGCTTCTCCACGGCTGCCAACATTGGACTTGAGAGAATCTTGATAAACAAAACCTTTTTCTTGAGTGAATCCACAATCATCTTTTCCACGCATATCCTTTAAATGCTTTGAGCTGGCAACTGTTATAAGGATTTTTGCAAAGCTTTCCTTATTTTCAGTATCTATTTCTTTATTGGCAGCGCTTAGAGCTTTAGTATACTGCGCTTTGGTTTTATTTTTGCTTTCCAAGGCATGAGTCAGTGCCTGTGATTCAGTCTCGCCTTTGCGTACATTGGCCTTAAATGAATCGACAATACCGAGGGAGGATTGTGCACGATGAGCAGCCTCTTGTTTTAACTCTTCTCCATGTAATGGAGTTGGCAAATCATCGCTTGGTCCAATGGGTTTGCCTTTAGAATCTTTTTTGATAAGGTCGTTAAGTTCGCTAAAATAACGTGGTAGCACTTCATACTCCACAGAACGATCATAGTCTTTTAAATAGTCAGTATTACCATATAGCGGCTTTCCGGCAATAATGACGAGAGCGATGTCGCCACTTTCGGCCAATACCAGGTTGGTCTGCGGATCTTTTTCTTTTTCAGTCACAACAATTAGTGATCCCACAGCATCGGGTACCACTTTTCCAATTCCATGAATCCCGTCATTGGCATCATTTTCCGCATGGTTGATAACTTCGGCAGAATTTTCTGTTACCATTTTGTACAGATACTCATCATCAAAAATATTACTGATTCCAAGTTTCTTAACATAATTGCGAGCAATCTTTAATTCTTCAAGAACCGATTTCGAACCAGTTGGCGACCAGTCTGAACCAAGTGCTATTTTCACGCCTGCCTTGTGTGCTTCAAGTATGTCGGCAGTTTCTCCGTATAAGAGCAGGTTTGAAAAAGGAGACCAAATCATGCCCATTCCTTTTTTACCCATATGTTGCAGGCCTTTTTTATTAATGCCTACCGCATGTACCAGGTTGAAATATTTTTGGTCAAGGCCGATCAGTTTTAGTAGCTCAAATTCAATTTGGTTGTAAGGATCAAGGCGGCGACCTTCTGAAAGGTGAGCGATGATGGATGAACGATGTGGATCATTGATATAGTTTAATTTTCCGGCAATCGTGCTGTGGAAAAAAGACATGTAACGAAGAAATTTATCATGATAGTTGCTACACGATTTTTGTAATTTCGCCTTATTCGTGACAATTTTAATCACTTCCTTATCTAGCATTAATTCTCTATTTAAGCTATAGCGGGCCGATTCCAGGCTTTTTAGATTCTTGCCATCTTTTTTCTTATTATATTTTGTTTCGGCAGATTTTATGGCCGCTTGTAACTTCTTAGTGCTGGCATCAAAAGCGCTCTGTACACTTGTTTTGAGTGAAGGGCAGTAAGCATAAAAAACACTTTCAAGTCCCTTGGCAAATGAAGCACCTTTATCAACTTTTGGCTTAACTGTTTCCCATAGGAATGTGAATGTTCCAGGGTCGACAATATCGGTTGGAGCCGAGACATTATCCAATTCAACTACTGGCTCACCCTTGGCATCAGTTTTATCATAGAGAAAGCCGTCGCCTCCTTCCACATGGTGAATGGCAAAATCAGATACGCATGAACTTGGTCCTTGAAGATAGGTAGTACCTAAAACCATGGCCTGAAGCTCTGACCAACGAAAAGCGGCACAGCTGACAACCTTGCCATAATCCTTGATCCAAGGGTTAACATTTTGGCTGACAGCTTCTTCATATTTATTCCATCCGCGCCATTCAAAGCGGTTGGCAAATTGACCATGGGCCGCATCCCATAAGGGAAGAATATTTTGTTTAGTGTGGTTGTGTAGATCAACTAAGCCTGGGTAGATCACATCAAATTTGCCACTATCATTTTTAAGTGTGATGACAGCATCTTTTGAAGAAGACTTAATCTTGGCAATATCGCTTTCGCTAATTTCTTTAACTTCCTTAATAACTCCTTTTTTGATAACAACTTTAGAAAGGTAGGCCGAAGATTTTGACTTGCCTGATAAATAACGACCTGGAACCTTGCCAATCAAAGTAATATTGCCCAACTGGTCTTTGGCAAAGGCATTGCCAAACATCAGGCTTAATAAAACTAAGATGGTGCGCGACTTGAATTTTGGTTGGTGGCAAGTGTTCATGCAGAGGTCCTCAGGCGAAAATTAATAAATGGAGCTGCACGTTATAATAGGGCATTTTGAGGTCATACCCCATAGGTCCTATAATTTTTATAGTGCTAGCAGCAATCTCTTTGTTGCCATGGCCAGACAGTGCTAACCTATGGAAATATATGGAAAAAAGTAATTCGGACTCTTCTATCGGGTTTGCCATTCCTATTCTCTACGAGGATGAGAACTACATTATAGTGGATAAACCAGAGCATCTGCCCTGTGATTCAACTTATGACAAAGGCCGGGCCTATTTATTGGGTGAAGTGCAAAAAATCAGGCCTAATCTGCAGATTTCGGCCCATCATCGCTTGGATGTCGATACCTCAGGGGCTGTAGTTTTTTCTAAGACGATCTATGCTCGCAAGGTCTTGGATGATCTTTTTAAGCGCCACGAAATTCATAAATGTTACGAAGGCCTAGTATGGGGAGATTTCTCAACTGCAGGTGCCGGCAAGATTGAGTGGCAATCTTTTTTGAAAGAGGACAAGATCAGATCGGGGAAAAAAACATTGGATAAGATGGTGAGTGTGAAAAGTGGTGGGAAAAAGGCCATTACTTTTGCACGTTCATTGCAATCCAGTCCATGGTATTCAAGAGTTGAGTTTCAAATTTTGACTGGTCGAAAACATCAAATCAGAGCTCAGGCAGCACAAGCAGGTTTTCCACTGGTAGGCGATCACCTTTATGGCGGTGCCTTAGAGGCAGTGTTAGAAGAGAAAGCCGAGGTTTTATTGCACGCTAGAGAGTTGGCCTTCACAGATCCTCTCTCTGGCAAAGAAATTAAAGTCAATGCTCCGCTACCTAATAGGTTTCAGAAATGGCAGGAGCTTTTTTCAAATTTCAAACTTATTCTCTTGAATAAACCTTATGCCGTTTTATCTCAATTTTCCGGCGAAAGTGAAAACTTATCTCAGTTTCAGCTGCCACAAGATGTTTACTCCATAGGGCGGCTTGATAAGGATAGTGAGGGGATGTTGCTTTTGACCAATCATGGTGGATTAAAAAATGCTTTGCAATCCCCGTCGCAACATAAATCCAAAGTCTACTGGGTCTTGGTCGAAGGTCAGGTAAATAAGCAGGCCGTAACGGCCTTAGTGGCAGGAGTAAAACTTAATGATGGAATGGCGCGAGCAGTGTCGGCCAGAATTTTATCTGCCCCGCAGGTTGAAATGTATTCCTCCTGTCGCGAAATTTCTTCTAAGCGCTTTCCCCATACGTCCTGGTTGGAGATTGTATTGGATGAGGGAAGAAATCGCCAAG
>Ga0066639_10000822_pt1 | contig 27682 bp, 32 predicted proteins | sample CryGeyCG2114_010_2_FD_59504 | JGI IMG/M metagenome (GOLD analysis project Ga0066639, IMG submission 59504) | Groundwater microbial communities from aquifer - Crystal Geyser CG10_big_fil_rev_8/21/14_0.10 | ecosystem: Environmental > Aquatic > Deep subsurface > Groundwater | place: USA: Utah...
AGCCAAAAAAATAAGAATTGCAATCCAGGCATTTATCATTGTGTTGGTTATATTAATACTGCCGATCTGGAATACGACTTCTGGCGCAATTGTTGGTATGTGGAGGTTATCCATAGATTTAAGATTTCAGATTATAGAATTGTAACACAGATACGCGAATTAACGCTGATTACGCTAATTACGCGGATGTGTTGTGTTTTTATCTGCGTTATCCGCGACATTCGCGTTAATCCGCGTATCAGTGTTACTGCTTTTACCTATTTCTTCATATTTTTTTCCGTACTCTTTTGCTTTTTTTATAATCATTTTAGCAGTTAGCAGTCCGGCAAGTACAAAAGCCAATATTGTCAGCCATGGTTCTCCGCCGTATTTACCCTCTACCCATTGCGCTACCAGTACAAACAATATAACCGGTACTGCAATTATTGCCCCAAAATCACCGATTATTCTAAATGCTAACATTGCGTATGCTCTGTCTTGTGTATTTTTGGACATATTTATAGTGTACGAAATGCCTACAGTTTACTATATATTACCCCCTATTGTCAACCCTAAGTTTTTTTGGATGTTGACATACCACTTATTTATTGGTATATATCTAGTAGATTATTCACAACTCAAGACCTCTCCATAAGGAAAGGAAGGTTTCTAATGGGTAAATACCTTAAAAAATTATGGCCGCTCTTTATAGTGCCAGCAGGATTTGCTCTTTATTTAGATAAACCAGCCAAAGTAAAACTGCGTTTGAAAAACGTAAGAAAAATGCCAGATGAAAAAACTGTAAGAATTGAACTCGAACAATATCGCTCTGATTATGACTATTGGGCAGACTGCCAAATTGTAATCGACAAAGAAAAACAAGAAATATTGTTTGATTATAGTTCCACTCATCTCTTTGACAAACAACATAAAGGTTCTGGTCAAATGGGAGTAATATTATTCTCTCTTCCTTTTATCATCCTTTCTTCACCAGTTCTTTTACCTCTGAAAAAACATTACGAAAAACAAGAAAAACTCAGAGGTATGTCTAATCATAGTCATGCCGTTTTGAAAGCACTCAAAGGTCAACTAGACCAAGAAACTGAAGAGCTTCTAATTGCTGCCATGAAAAATTCCTGGGAGTTTGATCAAGAGATGGATAGAGAATTAAACTTTGAAGAGGCGCAAGAATTCTTGGGACAACAGCACCTAACCAGACAAGATGATATGAATGGGGGTGTACAAGCATTTTGGCTTGATAATGAAAAAAATAATGTGGCATTAGGCACATACAATCCTTTTGTTGGAGGTTTTTCAGTTCGCGTATTAGGTTCTGAATTTGAAAAAGAAAAAGCAGAAGCATTGCTTGAGTGTTACAAAACAATAGAAATACAAAAACCAAAAGAAAGAAATAAAAAAATAAAGTAAGGAGAAATTCAACGCCCACAGTTTTTCAAACTGTTGGGCGTTTTTAATTATCTATTCTTGTGAACAAACTTAAAGCATTACCAAACACAATTTTCTCTGTTTCTTCTACATTTTTCCCTTTTATATCAGCCAATTTTTTGATTACTTCTTCTACCATATATGGCTCACATCTCTTGCCTCTGCATACTTGAGGAGCTAAGTACGGAGAATCTGTTTCTACCAATATCCTGTCTAGAGGTATTTTTTCTAATACTTCCTCCAAATCCAGCTGTGGCTTTGGATCAGTTTTCTTTGGTGGAAAAGTTACGACGCCTGTAAATCCCAAATAAAGACCTAAATCCAAATACTTTTGCGCTTGTTCCCAGTTGCCTGTAAAACAATGTATTACACCTTTGTTGGCTTGTAGCTTGTGGCCGTTAGCTTGCAATAGTTGAATCATTTCACTATGCGCTTCACGACAATGAATTACCAAAGGCAAACCATGTTTTTGAGCGAAATTAATGTGATCCAAAAACACTTTTTTTTGTTTTTCCAAAACTTCTTCAATGCTCTTGTCTTTTGGCATGTGATACAAATCCAAACCTGTCTCCCCTATCCCAATTACTTTTTTTGATTTAACCAATTCCTCATAATACTCCTCATCAAAACCTTCTTCCCGGGAAACAAAGCTAGTTTCCTCTTCGTCCACACGAGTCGGAAATAAATGAATTGGATGCGTCCCAATAGATGCATACATATTCTCATGCTTTTCTGCCAATTCTACTGCCAATCTACTGGTTGTTTTTTGCGTCCCAACAATATTCAAAAATATCCGCTTTTTATTGCAAGTATTTATAACTGCATCCCTGTCTTTGTCGTATGCAGAAAATTGTAGGTGGCAATGGGTATCTATTAACATATTTAGATATTAAAACACAAGAGCATTAAAACATAAAAACAACTAAAAATCAATAAATTTGCTATTTTATTTAGTAAGTTTATCCTGTCAAAAGCCCCAAGTATTCCATAACAGCATATGTAACGAATCCGCAGTCCTTTTGACCCAAGCCAAAAGAGCGAGGACCAGTGGAATATACTGTTATGGAATATATAGATCAAAAGGGACAAGGCTTGACAAAAGGGCAAAAATGTGCTATACTATATATCCTATAAACTGGCGTTCTTGCCAGAGTAGTCACTACCATGGAGGGTAAAATGAAAATGATCGTAAAAGGAAAACGAGATTGGTTTCTGACCATGCTCATGGAAGACAGAGAGGAGCGCAGGCTCGCTCGGTTGGCCGCCCAAGAGGTCGAGGTCACTGATGATCTCATCGTAAGCGAAGAGGCCGTCAACGACGATCTCGCTCTACTCAACGAGGAGCTCAGCAAGGCTGTGTTCCTCGACGAGAACCATGGGTTCAGCGTTGATTGTGGTGATTTCTAAACCAAACCGCCCAATCACAAAACCCGCCGTGGCCGATATAAGACTTGTTCTTATATCGGCCACACCCAAATTTAAACCTCAAAAGAGGTCTTTTTTATTTTTGAAAACCCCTTGACAAAAAGCCATTTTTATGGTAAGATGGTTAACCTTATTAACCGGCAATTATGCCGGCATAAGCAAATACCTTGGAGGGTAAACAAGATGGAAACAAGAACGATTAAACTTGAAGCGGCCGAAAGAATTTGGCCATATCTCTCAGACGAAGACAAGGTCATCCTGGCCGAACAGCTGGGGTGCGAGGATCTCGAGCTTGAGATCGATGTCCACAATGCCCTAAAAAGCATCGTGGAGACGCTCAACCAGATCAATGCTGAGAATGATCTCGTCCTCAGCGATGACTTTGACATCGACGAGATGCCGGTTGTCGTGGAAACCGACGAGAAGGATGGAGCATTTACGTGGTTGAAAAAAGGATGTTCTGCCAAGAAAGAAGAAGAAGAAGAAATCGAAGAACTCCATGTTCCACCGTGGTTGGTGGCGCTGTATGACTTGCCACACTAGAGGGCAACCCACCAAACAGACCACCCCAACTTTGCGAAAGCAAATATTGGGGTGGTCATTTTTTTAATTAAAAAATATTATCTAATGATAATATTCTAGTAATGATAAATGTTATACAACTATAATACCAAATTCTCAACATAATCCACAGTTGACCGCAATAATTGAATTGCATCCGGCAAAAGAGGCCATAAAACAGAGGCAACCCCAGAAGCATATGGAGCAACGGCAGATTCTGCCAAATACAACATTATTTTTTCTGATAAAGGAAATCTTTCAATAAAAAATATGATAAGACCAATTGTTATTACCCCCTCCACAAAACCTAACAATAATCCCAGTAAACGATTAAATGTTTTAACAAAAGGAATGAACTTAAAAACATTAAAAACTTTTTCCAAAAAATAAAATCCTAAACCAACCAAACGGGTAATCAATAAAAAAGCAATCACAAACATCACGACACGAATAATATTTCCCTCCCAGCCGGTAATACTTATAAGCCAATCCGCCATTACAGAATAATAACGGCTAGCCAAGTATGCGCCAAAAACAGTTCCCAAAAGAGACCCCAACGTATGAATAAACCCAAAAGCAAAACCCACCAAAGCAAAACATCCGATTATTCCAAGAAGAATTATATCAACTGTCTCCATAGATTTTATTTATGGCCCAGAAAAATCTACTTCCCTGGGCCTATATATTTTGAGCAAGGTATACAATTTGAAAAAAATTTTACATCCAATAGCGCGCCATCCATATATCCCATTTAGTAAGAGGTCTAATACCTATTACCCTAAAACAGTGTGGACAAATTACACGCACCATGAATTTTTTATTATATTGCCTGGCATCTTCCATGGCAACAACGGGTTTTTTACACTCCTTACAATATTTAAAACGAGAAAATGCTTTATCAAATCTAGTGAGTGGAAAATTGCCCATAACCCCTCCTTCCTTGCTTATATATAATAATAGCATATTTTATGAGTTTTGGTAAATTAAAAAACCCAGAATTGTAATTAATACTTTCCTGGGCTTATTTGGGCAATACCATATCCCAAATTTGTAAAATCATTTTCTCTAATTTATACATCTTTTTCTTATCTCATCAAAGGTGATTATTCTAATCATCTTACCGGCACGCAGACACAATGAACAAGTTCTATACAAATAATACTCCTTCTTTTTTTTATTATGACGAATAAACACAACGGTAGGACAAACTTTTTTACATTTTCTACAGAATCTCAAAGATGAAAAGGCTTTGTCCGACTCTATTTTATAAGATCCCCTGATATATCTTCTGGCCACGACACCTCCTTATTTTCAACAACTATTCTCTATGATCTATAAATTTTCCCGCCACATTATCAAAGACTAATGTTTCAATCTCTTCACCGGAAGATACGCATACAGAACAAATCCTATACACATAATACTTCCCATCATCTTCTCTCTGAACAGACCTGGTAAAGTAAGGAGAAACTTTTTGGCATTTTCCACACATCCTCAAAGATGAAAAAGACCTGTCCAACCTTATCTTAGGAAAGCTTAGGATGTTGTTTTCACACATGACGCCTCCTTGTGTATTATTTACAAACGGGGAAATAACGCATCGCCCTTTGTAACTCTAGCACCAACGGATAACTTTGTCCACACCCTCTCATTGTCTAGGGACTTTATAGAAGATAAATCAATATCAAGGTTTTCAAGTATTTTTTTGGCGCTACCCGGAATAATTGGGAGCAAACTCAAGGCTATGTGGCGCAAACACTCTGCTAATTGATAAAGTAATCCTGAAATATCTTCTCCGGCGTTGGCTTTTTCCCATGGTTTACTTTCAGAAATTTTTTCATCACACTTGCCCACCAATTCCTGTATTAATTTAATTATTTCATCAAATTTATACTCCCCAAAAGCTTTGTCATAATTTTTCCAAAATTTTTGTGTATCAAAAATATCCTCAGCGGTTTCCGGAACCAAGCTATCACTATACTTTTCTAGCATTGTCAAAATACGGCTAGTCAAATTCCCCACTCCATTTGCCAAATGAGCGGTATAAAATTCTTCAAAACGAGAACCGGAAAAATCACCATCCTCATATGGAGGAAGCGCCCCCAACAAATAATATCTTACGGCATCAACGCCATATTTTTTGACTATTTCATAGGGGTCAACTACATTTCCCTCGCTTTTGCTCATCTTTTTTCCCTCAGATGTAATAAATCCATGTATAAATATCTGTTTTGACAATGGCAAATCGGCCGATAACAACATCGCCTGCCACATAGCGGATTGCTGGCGCAAATTATCCTTGCCTGCCACTTGTACTGCATTTGGTTTTTCCTTGGTACCCCAAAATTCCTTGAATTTTTTTTCATCTTCCGGCCAACCCAGGGTTGAAACATAATTTACAAGCGCATCAAACCAAACATACATTACATGATCATTGTCACCCGGAACCGGAACTCCCCATGGCATCTTTTCTTTTATACGAGATATGCTAAAATCTTCCAACCCTCTTTTTACAAATTCTTTTATTTCATTAAACCTATGGTTTGGGACAACAAAATCCGGATTCTTTTTATAATAATCCAATAACGGCTTTTGATATTTGGAAAACTTAAAAAAATAATTCTCCTCACTGATAAGCTCTAATTCCTGCGAAGGATGAACTGGACATTTTCCATCAACCAGTTCTGATTCTGTTTTTTCCAGTTCACAACCGACACAATATTTGACACTATAATTCTTTTTATAAATATCACCATTATCCAAACATTTCTGCCAAAATGTTTGCGCTGCTTTTATATGGTTTTCATCGGTTGTGCGAATGAATGTTGGATTATCTAAATTTAATAAATCCTTTAGTTCTTTAAATCTCAAAGCGCAATCATCACAATAAGACTGAGCATCGGTCTTTAATTCTTCCGCTTTTCTGTATACCTTTAAGCCATGTTCATCTGTTCCTGTATTATAAAAAACGTCGTCGCCCAATAAACGGCGATATCTTACAATCGCATCTGCTTGTATTATTTCCAACGCAAAACCAATATGCGGACTGGCATTTACATACGGTAATGTAGTTGTGATATAGAATTTCATAAATACAAATAATTATGATACGAATTTGCAAATTATATGCGAATGATGCCAATATTGCAAATAAATTATTTGAAATTTAATAATTCGCATAATTTGCTATATTCGCATCTAATTTGTAATTCGTATAATTATGACAAACTCTCCCTTTGCCGGAATTTTCATATTTGCCACATCAGATATTTTTCCTCTATAAAAACTCTCAAACTTTTTTGTTAATTCGCGGCCAACAACAATTTCATTTTCTTCTTCTAGTACCTCTGATAATTCTCTCAATGTTTTTTCTATTCTGTGGCTTGATTCATACAAAACTGTTGTGTATTTATTATTCATTACTTCCAAAAAAAATTTCTTTCGTTTATTCTTGTGGGGAGGAAATCCCATAAAAACAAACTTATCTGTTGGAAAACCCGACACAGACAAAGCCGTTATTACAGCAGAAGCCCCTGGAATTGGCACTATTTTGGCATCGCTTATATTTTTATAAACATACTCAATTAATTCGTTCCCCGGATCGCTTATGCCCGGAGTTCCGGCATCTGTAACAAGTGCAATATTGGTACCGGATTTAAGCATCTCAACCACCTCCATATATTTTGCCCTGTCAGAATGCTGGTGATAAGTTTGAACCGGTGTGTTTATCTCAAAACGGCTCAGGAGTTTTTTTGTAACCCGAGTATCTTCACAAAACACATAATCAACCTCTTTCAAGGTAGAAATAGCCCTATACGTGATATCGTCTAAATTACCTATTGGAGTTGACACTATATATAGAGTTCCCAACATATACTTAAATATATAAAATTCAAACATTAATCCCGCATCCCTAATACTATAGCAAAACAGATAAAAAATCAATTGTCTATTTTATAAAATTGACTTTTTTAGAAAAAACTGTAATTATATTTAAGAATATCGTTCTTTCACAAAAATATAACCTTCCGCAAAAGAGGGGTGCCGACAATTATGTCAAAAAGATACGCATTGTTCGCTAATGCAAATAGTGGGGAAAATACCTTAGACTACAAAAGACATGGCAAGTATGTCCGTCTAAATGTACTTAAAAAAATGATTGAAGATCATAATGGAAAAGTATACATTACGGGAAATTCGCACGACTACGTCAACGAAGTTGATCAACAAGTTGAACTTGCTTGTAAATATGAGCCCGATGTAGTCTTTATTCAAAGCGGAGATGGCGGAACACTAACTTTTCTAACGAGACTTATAGCGCACTGGCCATATACGGAAAAACCATTCCCGCTTATCGCGCACCCAAAGGGTGGGACATTTGGCATTCTTGCCAATCGCCTAGATATCCGCGACCCCGTTGTATATGTAAAAAATATTCTCAAAACAAAGGAATTAGGCAATCTCACAGTCAAAGACATTAAGCTAATGCGTGTGGAAGATGATTCCGGTTATTCACATGTAAGTTTTTCTGTTGGCACCGGTTTCCCGGTACGCCTCCTCAAAGAAGCCTACAAAAAGAAACATCTCAAAAATCTCAGAATCGGAATGATGACTCTTCGCAGCATCTTTTCTGCCATAGCCAACGGCAACTATTATCGTCGTTTTGACGGTCAACAAAAAATGACTATCTCAACCAAAAGTCATTTTGATGAAGTTGAAACATGCACTCGTGAATGGCTGGCGCTTATAGCGCAAACTATAAGTTCAATTGGTTTGCCAAAAGGCCTCCCCCGCCGCCAAGAAATCTTCCAAAAAGCTGAAACAGCTGAGGACACATTTCACGCAATTGGAGTTGATTACAATTTCAGACGCATGCTATGGGAGATGCCCCAAATATATATTGGTGAGGCAGGTACGTACAGAGATAGAAAAACCGATGAGGAACGACGAGTGCTCTTGCTGGACAAACAGCTGCAATCACTAACAATTACTGCCGACGAACCATTTGAATACCAATCTTGCGGAGAAATATTTGCTCCCACAAAAACATTGTATATAAACTCATACAAAACCGTCCGTTTTATTGCCGGCAATCACAAGGTTGTCAAAAATGTTAAATAGCCTATTCAAGGAGATACAATAAGAAACCCAAGCTATAAAGTATAGGGTTTCTTTTTTATCCGATACCCTTTCTTATTTGAAAAAGATGGCGCTAAATCTATCTATTGACTTTTTTTCCAAAAAGTAAGATTATAAATATAAAGGAAATTGCTCCTTACACAACTTAAATTTGGAGGCTCCAAAATGGGAATGCCTAAAAAAGATATAAACAACGGACTTGAGATACTGTCAATTTTAATTTTTTCTATTGCGCTAACAACGGCTTGTTCTCGCACATTCAAAAAAAGCTCTATTGAATTAAATCCCATCTTTTTTATTGCTAATCCAAATATAATCAAAGAATCCAGCACACTAAAAATAGGCTTGGGAGATTATGAATTGCCCGGAATCAAACTGGTCAATCATGCAAAATTCATAGTTGTTTCAAGAGATAGGCTAAAATTCAAGGTTGATCTTGTACACAAATGGCGATCTTATGTGAAACCATGCAAATGGAAATCACAGGTTGAGATTGATTCCCAAAAATACCATCTGGAATGCGACCGAAGACATATAGGACAAATTACTTGGATGTGGGAAGAACAAAGAAGAAAAGTTCTAAAACGAAACCGTTTTGGCGATCCAACAGAGATTAGTGCTTACGAAAAACATCGCATGCCCTTAAAATCAATGGTTGTTTTTGTTGGCAAGGCCACTCTTAGTGTATACAATAAAGATATCATCTCCAAAAACACCAAAACAATCAAATTAACACTAGAGAAAGATGGAACAAAGTTTGTTTTCATCTGGGAACTAAAAAAACCACAAGAGGGAAAAAGCCAATTAAATCCATAATCCAAAGGGAGTCTACGAAAAGACTCTCTTCTTTTTTTATTTATTTACAATTATGATATAATTAAATAATATGAAAAAAGAACTCAAACAATTAATCTGCGCCATAACGACATTTGTTTTAATGATGCCAAATTTTTCTGTTTTGGCCGCAGGTTCTAACGATTTTAACCCAAATTATATAATTAGCGACGAGGAGATACAAAATTCACAAAGTATGAATCGTGAAGATATTCAAGCTTTCTTGGGTCAATATGGCGGATATTTAGCCGGATACAGAGACGAAGACTTGAACGGAGTGAGGAGAACTGCTTCTGATATTATTTACAGAGCCGCGCAAGAACATAGGATAAACCCAAAGTATCTATTGGTTAAACTCCAAAAAGAACAAAGTCTAATCACAGCAAAAACACCAACCCAGAAACAACTTGATTGGGCAACCGGTTACGGGATATGCGATAGTTGCAGCAAGTCTGATCCAACCCTCCAAAAGCACAAAGGGTTTGGAACTCAAGTTGACAGCGCCGCCGCCATTATCCGCTGGTATTATGACAATCTCAACCAAGAGGGCTGGATAAAAAGAACAAACACAACTTATTCAATAGACGGAATTCCCGTAAGACCGGCAAACCTTGCAACAGCCTTTTTATACACTTATACACCACACATACTAGGGAATCAGAACTTTTGGAATTTGTGGCAAGAATGGTTTAACCAAGTATACCCAAACGGCAGCCTCATAAAAGCAATAGACAGTCCGACGATTTATTTAATAAAAGACGGAGAAAAAAGAGCCTTCAAAAATATGTCAGCCCTAGTTACTCGTTTTGATCCCAAGTTTATAATATCTGTCCCCCAAACCGAACTCAACAATTACACCACCGGATCCGAAATATCACTCCCAAATTATTCAATTTTAAAAGCAGGAAGCAAATATTATCTGCTTGATAATGATTTTGTCAGGCCATTTGCAAGCTATGATGTGGTTAGACAGCTTGGTTATAATCCAGATGAAATAGTTGAAATAAATTCTGCTGATATCTCCTCCTATACCCTGGGGAAAACAATAGAAGGAAAAACAAAAGCTCCTCTTGGACAAATTGTGCGCATAAAAGAAAATAACCAATTATACTATATAGACGACACCAGTTTTTACTTGATCACAGACGAACAAATCGCCAGTATTAATTTTCCAAATTTAACCATTGAAAAAACAGACGCCGCCCAATTAAACAATCTTACACAAGGAGAGCCGATAAAATTTAAAGATGGCATATTATTTGGAATTACCGGAAGCAACAAAATTTTTGTTACAGAAGATGGAAAAAAACGACACATAGTAAGCGAAGATGTTTTTAACGGCCTCGGGTTTGATTGGAACAATATTATTTGGGTGGATCAATTCACCGGCCTCAATCATACCACGGCAGAACCATTATATTTGCGCAGACAAATTCAAATTGCCGAATCAACCCTAGACGAATCTGAGTCCCCTGTTTCTGTGCCTGTAAATGAAAAAATGATACGCACTCCGGAAAACAAAACCACATTCATTGGCAAAAAATTTGACACCAACATAAATACCTACTTAGTAGCAGATTATGATACAAATGAAATTTTGGCCGGCAAAAATATTGATGACCAGCGCCCAATGGCGTCCTTTACCAAAGCAATGACAGCTTATGAATTAATGAAAGAAGGTATAAACCTAAGCCGCAGCCAAACCTATGATCCGGCAGATCACAAATCAGTTTATCATAAATTCCGCATAGCAGAGGGTGAGAAAATCATCAACAAAAATTTAATGTACTCTGCTTTGGTTTCGTCATTAAACACACCCGTCAAGATGCTAGTTGATTCAGTTGAAGAGAACGAAAATAATTTTATCAAAAGAATGAATGAACAAGTCAAAGCTTGGGGGCTTTCCAAAACCTCTTTTGTTGATGTAACCGGAGAAGATTTAGGCAATTTAACAACGGCCCGTGAATATTTGGAAATATACAAAAAAGCCACCAAAAATATTGACATCAGTAAGTTTTTGGGGTTAAAATCATACCAATATGACGAAATTCTTGACATAGATGGAAAAAAGAATCATTATGACAATCACAGCAATGCTCTTGTAAATGAACTGAGTTTAAATTTCAATATTATAAACAGCAAAACAGGATATTTGGACGAAGCCGGAGCCGGACTGGCAATGACCATACAAAGGAAGACAGATAACAAAAAGTTTGTTATTATTAGTATGGGAAATCCAGACTATTCAAATAGGTTCGATGAACCTAAGAGATTAGCCAATTGGACAATCAGCCAGTTTTAAAAAATTATATAAATAGCTTATTGCTTATTCTGCCTAAGCTGCTTAATCTGCAAACAATATGCCTCTAGTATTTGCCGGAATCACACCTCACCCCCCGCTGCTTATACCAGCAATCGGAAAAGATGAGATAGAAAAATTAGAAAAAACTAAATCCGCAATGGATAAATTGGAAAAAGAACTTTATGTTGCCAAACCACAGATAATTTTTATAATTTCACCTCATAGCAGTCTATTTGGAGACTCTTTTTCCATAAATGCTCACACTAATTTTGTATCCGCATTTGACGAATTTGGAGATTTATCTACAAAGCTTGCTTGGAATGGAGTCCCGGATTTATCCGCAAAAATAAGCCATCTATGCGACCAAAAAGATTTACCTCTTCAACTAGTCAGCCAAGAAAAGCTGGATCATGGCGCAAGCATACCGCTTTTCTACCTTACCCGCCATTTAAAGGATGCAAATATAATGCCGATTGGATATAGCCATCTAAACGCAATGGAACATATTCGTTTTGGAGAATTGCTAAAAGAAATTATAATGACTGACGAGAGACGCATCGCCGTTATTGCCTCCGGAGATTTATCGCACAATTTGGACACAGTAAAAGAAGACCCCAAAAATCTTGATGAAAAAATAAAGTATTTTTTGGAAAACAAGGCAATTGGAAATATGTTGGAACTAGACAAGAGCGATATACTCAAAGAAGCAAATGAATGCGGTTATAGATCCATTATGATTTTGATGGGAATTATGAAGGAAATTGACTATAAATTTTCTGACTATACCTACGAACACCCTTTTGGCGTGGGATATTTGACGGGAAGTTTTGATTTTTGAATAATGGTATCAGGTATAATGTATTAAGTATCGGGTATATTAGTTGAATTTATAATCAAACAACTAGGTCAAAAGAAAGGTACTCTATCTATCAACAAGCACAATGCTTAAACTGTTGTGAAATAGTGAAAATTGTATTAGTGCGCATATACTTAATACTTTATACTAAATACATAATACTGGTATTTATGGACAGCATCAAAAATATAATAAGAAAACCGGAATTAAAAAAACCCCCCGCATATAGATGGCAGGAACTTGCTTTGGAAATAGTAAAAGGACTACCGGACGGCAAAACAAAAAAAAGCTCTATATTTAAATGCTGCAAACAAAACCCTAATTTTGCAAAAATTGCTTTTGAAGATTGCAAAGAATTGAATAAATTACATGTCCAATATTTTTTGAAAGTTTTTAATGAAATGGAAAAAAATTGATGGTCTATTGGATGAAGTCATGAAAATGTTAAATAAGATGGCTTCAAGCCTACAAGCTACAACCTAATTTCTACAACCTAAAAGATATGCTTAAAATATTAACAGACCCAACACCTAGCCTGCGAAAACGTTCAAAAGAAATTGATCATGATTTTTTATTATCCCAAAAAACACAAAAGCTAATAGATGAAATGATACCAAAGATGTACGAAAGCGATGGAATTGGCTTGGCGGCACCGCAAATTGGTGAAAATATTAGAATTTGTATTATTGGAAAAGAATCAGACAAAAAATTAAAAGAAGATTTGGTCCTTGTAAATCCCGTATGGGAAAAAACAAGCAAAAAAACAGACATAGACACAGAGGGGTGCCTATCTGTGCCAAATACTTTTGGAAAAGTAAAAAGATATGTCCATATACAAGTGGACGCGCTAGACAGAAACGGAAACAAAATTTCATTTTCCGCCAAAAAATTCTTGGCGCGAGTTATTCAGCACGAAGTAGACCATTTGGATGGCATATTGTTTGTTGATAAAGCAAAAGATATTTGCACTGTAGAGGACGAAACCAAAAAGGGAATGATCTGTCCGGAAGATTTGGAAGATGAAATAATAAAATTATAATTATACTTATTATGTCATTCCCGCGAAGGCGGGAATGACATTTGTATAAGATATTTATCTATGCAAAAAATCCCAATAATTTTCTTTGGAACGCATAATTTTGCCGCGACTATTTTAAAAGGACTTATTGCGAGTCCTCTTTTTTCAATTGAACTGGTCGTTACTCAGCCGGATAAGCCGGCGGGGAGAAAAAAAGAAATACAAAAATCTCCTGTAAAAATTTTGGCAGAAAAAAATAATTTAAAAATAAACCAGCCAAAAACATTAAAAAACTACAAACCACAAGCTACAAGCTACAAGCTAGCTATAGTAGCCCAATACGGAATGATAATCCCAAAAAACATTATTGACGCGCCAAAGTATGGAACCATAAATGTCCACACTTCCCTGCTTCCAAAATACCGCGGAGCATCACCTATTCAGACCGCAATTATCAATGGTGAAACTGAAACAGGGGTAACTATAATGAAGATGGACGAAGGTTTGGATACAGGCCCTATTTTAATCCAAAAAAGCGTCAAAATAGGCAAAGATGACACTTATCCACAACTAGACAGCAAACTCGCCCAAATCGGCCTACAAGGGCTATTAGAGGCTACCCTTAGGTACATTGAGGGCAAAATAAAGCCAAAAGCGCAGAATGACAACTTAGCCAGTGATTGCAAGCAGCTTTCCAGAGAAAGCGGAAAAATTAACTGGAAATTAAGCGCGCAAAAATTATACAATCTTTATCGCGGTTTGATGCCTTGGCCCGGAATCTGGACTACTTGGAATGGACAAAGATTAAAACTGATTGAAATAAAACCCTCTGATAAAAAAATCAAAGAAGGAACTGTTGAGGTGGATAATGACAAAATATTTATTGGCTGTTCAAAAAATTCCATTGAGGTTTTCAAATTACAATTAGAGGGTAAAAAAGCAATGAACGCAAAAGATTTTATTAACGGCTATCAAGCAATAGACGGGGTTATTTTAAAGTAATATTTCTATTATTAAATTAAAAAGTAATCAGTAATTTAGGCGACGTAGTCGCCTTTGTACTAATTACTAATTACGGGTTACTGATTACTACAACATATGTACAAAAAATATCTTGCTCGCCTGCCGGCAGACATGGCAAACAAATCAATTTTTTTAAACAAGCAAACTTTTTTATTAATTCTGGCTTATTTTGCAATTAGATTTTCTTCCTACCTGCTTGTCGGACACATTATAATTGAATCAATTACTGTTTTTGTTGTCATAATGGCCTTTGGGACAATTTATTACAAAAATCAAGAATGGGGTTGGTATATTTTGATTACTGAGCTTTTGCTTGGCGGCGCCGGTCATTTTTTTGAATTTCTTGGTTTATCAATTCGCACAATACTATTATTAATCTTTGTTTCACTTTGGATAATAGAAACCATTTCCAACTCAAAACAAGAACTATTTAATTTTCCCAAAAAACTTTCATATTTTTTGATAGTTTTTTCTGTTTTTGTAGCAATAGCGTCAATTATTGGACTCGCCAACCAACACGGCATCAAGCCGGTTATACAAGACCTAATTCCTTATAGTTTTTTTGTACTAATTTTCCCCGCCTACCATATTCTACACAAGCAATGTGGCCAAGAATACCTAATACGGCTTATGATTGCTTTTGTAATAAGCTCATCTATTTTTGCGCTGATAACATTTATTTTATTTTCAAGCGGAACAGAATATCTTCAATCCCCTTTTTACAAATGGTTTCGCGATGTCGCTATGGGCAAAATAACAGATATGGGCAGTGGGTTTTTTAGAATTGTCACGCCGGAACACTTGCTTGCGACTCCTATAGTTTTGATAATTTCATCTCTTCTGATGAAAAGCGAAAAACACCATAAAATGTGGTGGTTTTTGCTATTTCCGGCGCTTTTAATTTTAGTTCTTAATTTTTCCAGAATATACTTTTTGAGTCTTATCGCCGGAATGATTGTCTTAAAGTACAAACACTCTTTTAAAAGATGGATTTCCATATCAGCGCTAGTGTTGTCTCTTTTGGCAATAATATTTGCAGGCACCAATATTATTGCGAGCCGCGGCTCATCGCTTGGCTTTGAATTATTGAAAGGAAGGTTAAACAGCATTTCTAATCCAACCACCGAAGCAAGCTCGTTCACGCGCATGACTCTGCTTGAACCAATTTTTGAAATGATAACGGAACACCCGCTCATAGGCAGCGGGCTTGGATCAAAAGTAACTTTTACGGACCCAGTAAAAAATATTATTGTCCAAACATCCAATTTTGATTGGGGCTACTTGGAACTATGGGTCGAGCTTGGACTTTTTGGGGCAATTGCATTTATTAGCTTAATATTTTACGTAATTTATAATTTAATAAAAAAAATTAGATGTGTATCTAATTATTATGACTTTTACGTCGGTATTCTAGCCGGGCTTATTTCCTTATTGATAATGAATATTACATCCCCTATTCTCTTCCATACTCTAGGAGTTTTTTACCTTGTTTTTGTAATTGTAATATCAGCCAAACACCATTCTCTATTGGATAAAATTGTCATTCTTCTCTATAGGACTTTTCATAGGCTAAAAAAACAGTAAGCCATCCAAAATGTTTAAATGTTTAAATGTTTGTATGTTTGGGTGCTTAAGTGATATTGTGTTTTTCTAAAACAATCTTCCTTGCCTCATTATATTCTTTTACTTTTTGTCTTATCTTTGGCAGCCATCTCCATGGTTTTTTGTATGCAAATGCGGGAAGATAACTACTTATGCCATTTTTGTGAGGAATAGCAAAAAACAATGTTTCCGGTATGTAAATTCCTATTTTGTCTTTTTCAAGCATTGAAAGCCACAAATCCCAATCTTGGAAACGCTCCAAAGATTCATCAAAATACAAAAAGTCGTCTCTTCGTATAAGGCTGGTAGTCATAATATAATTTTGCTTTTTTAATTTCTCCGGATCAAACTTCATCGCAGTCATTTTTCTCTTCCCATAACAAAAATCAGAATACACATAACTTGCTTCTCCGTGGATAGTAAGAACATTGTGCATTTTTTGCAGCATTTCTCTGGAACCCACGATATCGGCATCCCAAAATATAACAAACTCCCCCTTGGACATTTCAAACCCTTTGTTTCGCGCGGATGGAGCGCCATTATTTTCTTGTCTCACAATACATATATCAAAAGGATATTCATCTTTGTTTATTTTGTTTTCCACCTTCTCATCGCTTCCATCATCAACCACAATAATCTCCAAATTATGATAAGTTTGTTTTTTTATAGAATCCAGCGCCTTTTTTAATTCCGGCAAATGATTGTACACTGGAATTATTACACTAATTAATTGCATATTATATGCGAAATTACGAACAGTACGAAAATACGAAATTATTATTTTTGATTAATTATTCTTTTTATTATTACTCCACCATAAGTAAAACAAGCAATTAAAGCAAGTTCTAAATTCAGAGCAGATAAATATTGTTTTGTTTGTTGAATTATGTTAGCGGGTATATATTTATCTCTTTTCAATTCAAGTATAATTTTATTTTCAATTAAAAAATCTAAAAAATATTTACCAATTATTTTATCATTAAATTTTAATGGAACATAAAATTCTTCAGAAAATTTCAATCCATTATCTTTTAAAGCAATGGCGACGGCTTTCTGAAAATATTTTTCTTGATGACCACCACCCAATTGTTTAAAAACATCAAATAGAATCCCATTAATTTTAAAACTTAATTCCGGATACAGAAGATCATCCCTTTTCAAACTATACTGCTTTTTCATATTTTTCGTAATTTCGCGCATTTCGTAATTTCGCACATATTTATTATTATTGTATCCAGGGATCAAGCAATTTAATCTGTTTATCCCATTGAAAATCCTTTAAAATCCTCTCCTTTGCGGCGCCCCCCAATTGATTGGCATAATCTTTTTCTTTTAATAATTTCAGAAGAGAGGAAATAACCTGTTTTTCACTGCCCGCCTCCACAACCAGCCCTGTTTGTCCATCTAAGACGGCTTCCTCGACTCCACCACTCCTCCCCGCCACAATTGGCAAGCCGGCAGCCGATGCTTCCAAAAAGACCAAGCCAAGCCCTTCCTCTCTCCCCTCGTCCGGATGAGTTAATAAAACAAAAATATCAGATGTGTAAAAATACTTATTCAAGTCGGCATGGGGTATTTCTCCTATAAACCTAACGACATTTTGTAAATTATTTTTTCTTATTGAGTCTATTATGATATCTCTTTTCACTCCATCGCCAATTATAAACCACACAAGATTGGGGATTTGCTCCAATATTTTGGGCATATACCTAATCATATACAAAAAACCTTTTCCCTCATCCAACCTAGAAATAGACAAAAGCGTTTGTTTGCCCTCAAGAGCATATTTTCTGCGCAAAGCGTCTATTTCATCGCGTGCCGGCGCTTGCAAAAATGAAGGTTCCGGACACGGATAAAGCACAAAAGACTTTTTTTCAAATTGCGGCAAAACACGCAAGTATCTGTTTTGCAATGAGTAGCTGTTAAATATTACTTGCTCGGCTGCAATAGACACCTTTGTAATCATTCTTTTTTTCCAGACGGTTGCCGTGCCTGCGATTAAATCTGTTCCGTGGGAAAAAAGCAAAAATGGCACTTTAAATAATTTCTTCATCACAATGCCAGCATAACCCACAGGCAATGCGTGCTGAACAAATATTATTTCAATTTTTTCTTTTTTTATAATTTTTCTGACCTGAAATAACAAAAGCACCCATCTGGGCCAGATAAATTTTGGAAATAATAATTTTTTTCTTATAATCTTGTATTTCTGTTTTGCGTCCCATTCCTTTTTTTGTTTTGCGGTAGCAAATTTATCATTTCCACCAGGTGCCAAAATAACTGTTTTTTCCGGATCAAGAGCGTTGGCCAAATTGTGCACATAGGTTGCTATGCCGCCGACTTGCGGAGGAAATTCTAGACTTATAATTAAAACTTTCTTCATATTTTATATAAATTATTACCCTCTAATATTACACCCTCAGCGGCGCAGCATCAATACAGCTTCGTTTATTTGCGACTTGGTAATTGTTCTGGTTAAGAAAATCATAAGCATATAAACAATCGCGCCAATTATTATGGCCACGCCAAAATATACAAACTTATTTACATACCAAACAGACACTCCCATCACCGCCGCCGATAAAAATATCTGCAAAAAAGTCTTTAATAAAAAACTATGAGATATTTTTGTAATTTTTGGTACAACAGCATACCCCAAAACTGTCAATAATATATTCCCTACCAAAGCCGTAACAGACGCGCCAACTACTCCATAGACAGGTATTAGGGCGACATTTAACGATATATTTATAATCATAACTATTCCAACTATTATAGTCTGTGTAACCTGCCTATTGCAGGCATTCAAAAAAGCGCCAATTGGAAAGCTAATATACGAAAACACAAGTCCTGCCAACAAGATCTTAAGCGGCAAAATAGAATTGATATATTCATCTGTAAAAAAGCTCAATATTATATCAGACGACAAAACACCGATACCGACTGCAATAGGAAAAACGATAATCAAGAGATACTTTATCCCCCTTTCAAATATATATGAGAGCCTCCCCCTGTCCAGGACAAAGCACTCGCTAAATCTAGGATATAATACGGCCACAAGAGCAAGCGGGACAAACTGAAATGCATAAGTAATCTTGTACGGTATACTATACCACCCAACCGCTACGTCGCCCGCTAACTTTGAAAGAAGGATTGAATCCATATACGAATAAATTCTTGCAAAAATAGCAGCAAAAGCAAAAGGGATTGCAATTCGTCCTATATATTTAAAAATCTTTTTATCATAATGCGGAGTCAAATTTATTTTAAATTTCTTATACAAAACCACCGTCACAAAACAAACATTCAAAAAACTAGGTATTGTAAAAGCCAATATCAAAAATACCAGCGGAAAACCCAAAAACAAAAAAGTACTGCCCAATGCCAGCGTCAATAATTGACTGACAGTAATACTAATTGCCTCATACTTCAGATCCCCAATTGCCCTAAGCACGCCATAAAGAGTTAAATGAAGCGAATCAAAAAGCATTGTAACGGCCGACAAATATACCAATTGCTTTGTCTCAACGGGATAACCCATTATGTTTATAACCACAACAGCAGCAATATACGAAATTATTCCCAAAACTATCTTTACAGACAAAATTGTAGAAAAATATGCTTGTATTTTTTCTCTTGCCTTGGCTGATTCCCTAACTAATACATTTGTTAGTCCCAAATCAACAAAAACCACAAAAACTGTAGTGAAGGCCAGCGCAAAAAAGTATTTTCCGGTACTTTCCGCGCCAACACTTCTAGCTATTAATGTAAAATAAATAAAAGAAATGACCTTTTGTCCAATAGAGGCCATGGTCATAAAAGATGCGTTTTTTGTTATGGATGTCATAATGACTGTATTTTACTCCAAAATACAGTGATTGACAAATACCTTATAAAATGTGATAATCCCAAAAGATACAAATATAAAAACAAAAAGAAAAAGGAGAAAAGATGTCCAAAAACAATGAAGATAGAAAGCCAAAAAAGGCGATCTTTATTATAGGCGTATTATTTGTCTTAACCGGAGGAATACTCACCTGTTTGGCAACAATGACCCTTTTGGTAGAAAAAAAGTTGGATTATCATGCCATTATATATGCAATTGCATCACTAGGATCAATCCTAACCGGTTCCAGACTGGTAGCCTCTCAACTATTGCCAAGCGAAGAGCAAAAAAACCTAGACTACGTAACAGTATTTACATCAATCATTGTGTTTTGCGTGATTATTGGAGCAGTGTACTTCCTTTAACAAAAAGAACGCGCCACACCCCCGTCTACAAAAAGACTCCAGAGTCATAATTGCAGGCGGGGGTTTTTTTATTAAAAAAGGCCTCCAACTCTAAGAGATTGAGGCCCTATTAGGGAACGCGGCGCGAATACTCATATTGGGCTAGACCAATAATTGTCAGATAAAAACAATCATTATTTTTTTCAAGTATTCTTTGGCTGATGCAATAATCAATCACTTCTTCTCGACAGTCATCTGGAATTCCACAGAGACGCAAGATTTTGCCAATTTCTTTACAGGTAAATGGACAATCAGTCCAATTATGAAAATACCCTTCATCAAACTTTTCCCTTGCAAAATCTACCAGCAACACATAAAAATAGAAATGGTTAATTTTTATGGGGAGATTTGTATTTCTTTTTGACCCGGTTATAGTTATTTTGGCACCCACCTATTAGCTCCTTGAAATTTTGTACTTATATAAGCTAACATTTAAAAATCATTTTGTCAATCAACACCAACCAACAACCGAGCCTTTGGCTCGTGTTGACAGAAAATTAGTTATTTCTTGATGTTCCGTAGGACATAAACTGCTGTTTGAGCCCCGTAGAGGGTGAGTTCAGTTTATGAGGGAAGAAATAGGTAATTTTTTGCTTCACGAGTCCATCGCTCGGGATTTTTTGGATACTTTTTTCTAAAAAAAGTATCTTAAGAGTTAATCTAACAACTGGATTCCCGTCTACACGGGAATGACAGAAAAAAAGAAATACTTATTTAAATCAGTGTTATAACAATAATAGGAAAAAGAATAACGTGATTAATGACGTTATTCTAGATTACCAACCAAGTCGGGAATTGCATGTAAAAAACCGCCTTTCGGCGGTTTTGAATGTATATAATTAACGTTTTCTCCACTGATGAGCGCGTCTGGCCTTAAATAGTCCAGCTTTCTTTCTTTCTTTGGCGCGAGGATCACGAGTCAAAAACCCTGAAGCTTTTAAAACCGGACGAAAGTCAATATTCCATTTTACAAGCGCGCGCGCGATGCCATGACGAACAGCTTCTACTTGCCCGGTGATACCACCGCCCGCAACTTTTACAGAAACATCATAATCTTTATCTTTTCCAATGGCAGCCAATGGGGAGACAACTTTTTGTTGCCATAATTGGAGATTAAAATATTCTTTTAATTTCTTCCCATTAATAATAATCTCTCCTTTTCCGGGAGTAAGTCTTACCCGAGCAGCGGCAGTTTTTCTTCTGCCGACTGTTCTTACATTTGAATCTTCAGTTTTTTTAACCATATATTATGCTTTAATAGTCAATCTCTTCATCATTTCATTGCGCAATCTGTTTTTTGGAAGCATCCCATAAATAGCTTTGCGAATTACCTCTGTGGGATCTTTTTCAAAAACTTTCTTCATAGAAGTAGTTCGCAACCCACCTGGATACATCGTATGATGATGATAGTCTTTTTGTACTAATTTTCTTCCTGTAAACTTTACTTTTTTTGCGTTTATAATAGTTACAAAATCTCCCGCGTCGATATGCGGAGAAAAATCAACTTTATTTTTTCCACGCAAAATAGTTACTACTTCCGCGGCAATTCTTCCCGGCGCGCGATCGGTTGCGTCAATTTCATGCTTTGCGCGTTTTATAGACAATTCTAATTTATTTTGTCTTTTTTGTTTTGTTGTATCTTTTGCCATATTTTTTTATTTATACAAATTCAATTCTAACCATATCAGCCGAATCATTTGCTCTAGGGCCAATCTTAATTATACGTGTATAACCGCCTTGTCTATCTTTATAACCGGGAGCGACATCTTTTAAGAGCTTGTTTATAACCTTATCTGTATACAAAACTTTTATCAAATTCCTTCTGGCAGTCAAATCACCTTTTTTTGCTTTTGTTATAAGCGGTTCAACAAAAGAACGCAACGCTCGTGCTTTTGCTTTGGTGGTCTTAATAGAGCCGTGCAAAATCAAACTCTCAGCCAAACTACGCATCAACGCTTCTCGCTGTGGTTTTACTCTTCCAAGAGTGGCTTTTTTCTTTTTATGTCTCATAAATAAAGGTTTACAATGTCCCGATGCTTGACTCAGGACTTTAACGGCCTCTTAGGCCTTTTTATCCTTCTTTTCTTTTTTTGCTTTCTTTTCTTTCTTTGGTTTTTTCTCCGGAGCAGCCTCTGCAGCTTCATTATCCGCCTCGTCTCCCTCAACAACTTCCGCTGCTTCTTCCGGAACTTCCTCCGTCATTTCTTCCTCTACAATACTTTCATCTGTAGGGGCAGAAATAACTGAGAAATGATCCATCAATATTTTTGTAGCTTGCTCTACAGCTTCTTTTGGAGTAACGGTACCATTAGTTTCAATCATCAATGTTAATTTCTCATAATCCGTCACATCTCCCACACGAGTCATCTCTACATTATAGCCGACATCACGAATTGGAGTATATAATGAATCTATTGCAATAGTTCCAAGATCTAATTTTTTTGTCTCTTTTTCCCCAACCGAAACATATCCGCGTCCCTGACCAATAGTAATATCCATTTCAAATGTCTTGTTGGGATCGGTAACTGTAGCTATCTTAAGATCCGGGTTTACGATTTCAATGTCTGCGTTTTTTTCAAAATCTCCAGCTGTAACATCTCCAACACCTTTCTTCACAAGAGAAAGAACTACAGGCGTAGCGCTAAATGAACGAACTGCAATTTGTTTTGTGTTTAAAATAATCTGTATGACATCTTCCTGAACTCCATCCAAAGCCGAAAACTCGTGCTGTACGCCCTGAATCTTTATAGATTCAACGGCTGCGCCAGGCAGAGATGAAAGCAATACTCGTCTAAGCGCATTGCCCAAAGTTGTCCCATATCCCTGATGGCATGGGGTCATTATCATCTTTCCGACATTTTCTCTATCAGCATCATGGAATTCGATGGTAGTTGGGAGAAGAATTTTTTCCATATAATTATTAATTAAGGGAGGAGCCCTCCTGTATATTTATTATCTAGATGAATAATACTCAATAATGAGTTTTACATCAAAAACTTTATCAAAATCTTTTTCACTTGGGTTATTTGTTACTTTTGCAGACTTTTTTGCAGGATCAACCGACAACCAAGACGGCAAATTAACTTTTGATAAAGATTCTGTAATATTTTCAAAAATTTTCTTTTTTGCTTTATTTTCTTTCAAAGTTATAACATCGCCTACGTGAACAGAATATGACGGAATGTTCATTTTTTTACCATTTACTTGAAACATATTGTGCCCTACCATTTGACGAGCTTGTGCGCGTGTTACAGCAAAACCAAGCCTATAAATAACATTGTCAAATCTTAACTCAAGCAATTTTTGCAAATTGATACCGGAATCACCCTCCAATCGATTGGCCTCTGTTGTATAAGCTCTAAATTGCCTCTCGCGAATACCATAAACAAATTTAGCTTTTTGTTTTTCTACCAATTGCTTGCCATAAGATGAGCTTGTTTTAGATCTTTTGTTTGGCCCATGCACGCCAGGCATTTGATTTAACCGTTTTGCAACCTTAACAACGTTAGTTTTTAAACCCAAATTCACACCGAAGCGTCTTGCAATTTTATTTTTTGGACCAATATATCTTCCCATATTATTTATAGCATTTAGCGATTAGAATATTTATACTCGTCTACGTTTAGGAGGTCGACATCCATTGTGTGGAATAGGTGTAACATCTTTAATAGATAAAACGTTTATACCATTTGCATTAAAACCGCGAATCGCGCCTTCGCGTCCACCGCCGATACCTTTTATAAACACACTTACTTCCTTTACCGCGTGCGGAACTATACTGTCTACAACCCGCTTCACAACTTGTCCGGCTGCATATGGAGTGGCTTTTTTTGGACCTTTAAAGCCCACCATACCGGCAGAAGCCCAACCCAAAACATCTCCGTTTTGGTCAGTCACAGTAACAATAGTGTTATTAAAAGTTGCCTGAATATACGCACGGGCATGACTTACTTGTTTTAATACTTTTTTCTTTTTAGTTTTTTTAACCACTTTAGCCATAAATATTGTTTTATATGTTCAAATTGTTTTAGCTGTTCTAAATGTTTATCAGATTGAACAAACGAAATGATAGATCAATTAGAACAGTTACATCATTTTTTTAAGTCTTTTGATCTGCCTTTTTCTTGCCACTTGTGGCAACTCCGCGTTTATTGCCGCGGACTGTTCTTGAATTTGTTTTTGTTCTTTGACCACGAACCGGCAATCTTCTTGTGTGGCGGACGCCTTTGTAAGACTTTATATCTTTTAATCTTTTTACATTTGAAGAAACCTCGCGTCTCAAATCACCTTCTGTTTTATGTTGTTTTTCTATAATATTTCTCAATAAATCTTCCTGCTCTTGTGTTAAATCCTTTGTTCTGATGTTTTCATCAACCTTGGCCAAAGCCAACACTTTTTTTGCGGTTGTTGGACCAATACCATAAACATAGGTCAAGCTGATTACTACTCTTTTTTCTTTTGGAATTGTTACACCTGATACTCGCATAGATTTAGATTATAGATCTTAGATGATTATTTATGCTTTTTTTCTTTGTTTTGTACCCTGTCTTTGTTTGTGGCGAGGATTATCACAAATAATATAAACTACGCCCCCGCGTCGGGTGCTCTTACAATTATTACAACGTTTTTTTACTGAAGCTTTTACTTTCATCTGAAAATATTAATTGTTAACAAAAAATACCAACCACTGCCGCGATATCTCAGTTTAATCTAACTTGAGATCAAACTCCACCGCACTGATTGATATTCTTTAAAATAATTTTATTCAGCACCACTTTTTCTGATGCTTTATACTTTACTATTCTTATTCAACACGCTCCTTCCAATAAAAAGTGGTGCTGAATTTAGAATCTATATGTAATACGCCCTTTGGTAAGATCATACGGAGTCATCTCTACTCTAACCTCATCACCCAAACCAAGGCGAATGCTATTTTTTCTTATCTTACCGGAAAGATGCGCCATAACCTCATGGCCATTTTCCAGTTTCACACGAAATTTTGCTCCTGGGAGCAATTCTTCAATGCTTCCTCGCACTTCTATAACTTCTTTTTTGGACATGTTCATTATATATTTAATCTGGCGATATTTTACACGAATATCCAAACTCTGTCAAGAGCTTTATATGCCAACATGTGAATAAATTAAATTTACCTAATTTAAGCCCAAAATAACCGGTTATTATTCAATTGAACTATTCAGGCGGTAAAACGGCCGAATGCTTAGGCGATGTGTATACCCAATATTTATATAGAAAAAAATTCCAACTAACCATCACTGCGATTGTCCCAATTCTCACCAATCTATAATCAAATTCAAAAATATGATTAAAAACATACATTGAGGCTACCGCAAACAAATAATTAAATCCGGACAAGCTTAAATATTTTACCAATTGCCTGTGCGGCATTGACCTGTTTCCAAAAGACCAATATTTGTTCAATGTAAAATTGTAAGCTAACAAAAAGATTTGATTTATTATAACACCCACCACCGGGGCTATGCCAAAAACTTCTTTGAGCAAAATAAGCGAACCCATATCCAAAAACAGTCCGCTAAATCCAACTATAAAATATTTTGTAAACTCTCGCCTTAGGGACCAAAAGTAAGATGCTGTTCTTTTTATCATATCCTGCGCTAGAAATTTAACTTATTAATTATTGCCACATTATTATACCACAAAACAACTTATTCCAATACCGCCTTTATACGGCGCACGCCGGAACTGCTTGCCTCTTCTTTTTTTATTTTAAATTTTCCAAGCACTCCGGTATTTTCTACATGGGGGCCGCCGCAAACTTCCATGCTAAATGTAGGAGAACTTGCATCAGCCATTGGTTTTTGATTTGGGTCGCCCACAGTGTATACCTTTACTTTTTCACCATATTTTTCTTCAAACAACCCAATCGCTCCTTTTTCTTTTGCTTCTTCTACTGTTAACTCTTGAAAAGAAACCGGATAATCACGGACAATTGCACTATTAACCAAATCTTCAGTTTCTTTGACTTGCTCCGATGTCATTTTTTCCGGATGCGAAAAATCAAACCGCAAACGTTCAGAAGTAATATTGCTTCCTTTTTGGTAAACATGATCACCCAAAACTTTACGTAAAGAGGCGTGCAAAAGATGAGTAGCCGTGTGCAATTTGGTTGTTTCCTCGCTAGTATCTGCCAAACCGCCTTTGAATTTTTGTTCCGCTCCGGCCCTAGAAACATCTTGATGTTTTTTAAACTCTTCTTCAAATTCTTTTAAATCAAAATCAAACCCGCCCTCAACAGCCAATTCTTGCGTCATCTCTAATGGAAACCCATAAGTAGTAAACAAGTTAAAAGCTTCTTTGCCCGATATATTATTATCAGCCGATGCTTTGGCAAATTCTTTTAAACCTTGTTCCAAAGTTTTTCTAAATTTGTTTTCTTCTTTTTCTAATTCACCCAATGCAAATTCTTTATTTTTTTCAATTTCAGGATACACATCTTTAAATATACCGACTACAACTTGTCCAATTTCTTTACAAAAGTTATTGGCTATTTTCAAATTTCTCCCGTGACGAATAGCGCGCCTGATTAATTTGCGCACCACGTAACCTTGGTCAATATTGCTTGGCGCGACTCCGCGATTGTCCCCCATTATCATCACCGCCGCGCGCAGATGATCAGAAATTATGCGCATTGATTTTGTCACCTCATCATTTTCAGAGTATTTCTTGCCTGATATCTCCTCCAATTTTTCAATTATTGGCCACATTGTATCTACATAGTAAACATCCGTCATGCCACCCAAAATAGCTACCGTTCTCTCCAGCCCCATACCGGTGTCCACATTGCGCCTGTCGGCTTTGTTGTATTTTCCGTTTGTGTCTTTGGCATATTCCATAAACACATCATTCCAAATCTCTACCCAATTTTTATCGGTTGGGTCATAAACGGCTGGCGCATCTTCCAAACCGGTCCAAAAAAACATCTCCGTATCCGGTCCGCATGGTCCGGTTTGACCGGCCGGCCCCCACCAATTATCCTCTTTGCCCAAATAAGCAACCCTTTCTTCGGGGATGCCCAATTTTAACCATATTTCTGCTGACTCACTGTCTTTGGGCGCATTCTCATCGCCGACAAAACAAGTAACCGCCAGTTTTTCTACCGGAATATTTAATTTTTTAATCAAAAATTCAAAGCTCCATTTGATGGCCTCATCTTTCCAATAGTCAT
>Ga0066639_10000823_pt1 | contig 27676 bp, 25 predicted proteins | sample CryGeyCG2114_010_2_FD_59504 | JGI IMG/M metagenome (GOLD analysis project Ga0066639, IMG submission 59504) | Groundwater microbial communities from aquifer - Crystal Geyser CG10_big_fil_rev_8/21/14_0.10 | ecosystem: Environmental > Aquatic > Deep subsurface > Groundwater | place: USA: Utah...
GGAAAGAGGTAGGAAAATTGCCAGGTACCACAGTTCAATCCCTGCCAAAAAATAAATGAATACACTAAGGGAAAATACGATGATCGCCGTACCCATATCCGGTTGCAGAACAATGAGAAACATGAGAATTCCAATGAATGCGATGAATGCGAAGAATCGTTTTCTCTCTCTGTGAACAAGCCACGAGGACAGATAAAGGATCACGCTGAATTTCGCCAACTCAGTTGGTTGAACGTTGAAGAAGCCCAAATCAAACCATCTCCTGGCGCCACCAACCTTATTTCCGATACCCGGGATAAGCACAAAAATGAGAAGGATAATAGTCATCATCATAAAACTGAACGCGAGATAGTACAATTTATGGTAATCAAAGAAGGAGAAAAAAATCAGGGCTGCGATTCCTAAAACAAGCCAGATGGACTGCATTTTCAGGTAGTGGAAACTGTTAGAATACTCGCTGAAACTCCGCACAGAGGATGACTCAAAAATAAAGATGAGTCCAATGAAAGACAATATGATCGAAAGAGCGAAAAGTTTGTATAGAATAGAGCTTTTTTTTGTTTCCTTTTTGTGTCTAATCATGTTGGGTAACCATTTCAACGATCCGCACGAATTCATCTCCCCTGTGAAATTCATTTTTGAACATCGCAAACGAGGTTGCGCCAGGGGAAAAAAGGATATAGACGGACTTTTTTTCTTGAGCGAGTTCTCTTGCAATGCCATATGCTGAGTTGATCGCTTTCTCAAGAGAATCAAATGTACCAACTATTTTTCCTTTCTCTCGGGGATCCATTAAAACAAGCATTTGTTCTGTAAAACTCCCTTTCAGTAGGATGATCCTTTTGACGTACTCCATTTTGTTCAATAGTTCCGCGACAGGCAGGTTCTTAGAATTTCCGCCCAAGATTAAAACAATAACCTCATTCTTAAAGGAATCAATTGCCTTAACGGTAGCAATCGGTGTCGTCGAAGTTGTATCATTCACAAAAAAAATGCGAGCTTTCTCTTTAACAATTTCAAGTCTTCCAGGAAGTCCTTTGAATGCATAAAGCGTTTCCTCTGCGATGGTTCTTTTGATGTGCAACACTTCAGCGATTTTCAATACAGAAGAGGCATTATCCCGGTTATGCATCCCCCTAAGATAGGGGAGTTTGCCTATGTAATCTGAAGATTTGAAATACGTTACCGTACTTTTGGGATTGTCTTTCTCTATAATTTTCTTAAGATCTTCGTGGGCTATCAGGAAGTCGCCCTGTTTTTGGTATAAATATATGGCTTTTTTATCATAAAGATACTCGTCCATGGAAGCATAATAATTGAGATGGTCTGGATACACATTGGTAATTACAGAAATATGGGGGCTTATCCGTTTTCTATGGAATCCGGAAAGCTGCCACGAGGAAAGTTCTAAAACAACATAATCATCTCTTTCAACATGTTTGAGAATTTCTACAGTGGATGAACCCGCAACGTTTCCGGCGAGAAAAGCTCTCCTTCCCGTCTTACGTAACAATGAGAAAATCATCGTTGATACCGTAGATTTTCCACGGGTCCCCGTAACGCCGATAACGCAAGCGGGACAAAGAGAAGTGAAAAACGATGCTTCCATCTCAACAGGAATTCCTTTCTTTTGAGCTGCTTGTATCTGCGGGATATCCCACCGCACCGAGGGACCGATGAATATGTGGTCCGAACTCGTGAAGTCCGCCGCGGGATGGCCGCCAAACGAATAGCAAATATTCTTGTATGGTGCAAGCTTCTGAATTGATTCCGAAAGCTCGCCCCTCTTTTTCCTGTCTGTCACTTTCACATATGCACCCAGATCGGAAAAAAATCGCGCCATCCCCACTCCTCCTCCTTGAAGTCCCAACCCTACAATGAGCACTTTTTTCCCTTGGAAGCGCTTATGGAGCATATCGGATAATCCATTCATACACATAATTGTAACATGATAAAGACCTTTATACTGTTACATGAAGGCAATCATAAGGCCAAATACAGCTAGTACGATTGAGGTGAGCCACAGACGCATGACGATTTTAGGTTCAGGCCAACCCCGCAGTTGAAGCCACAAATGGAATGGTGCGACTGGAAGTACTTTCCTGTGTAAAAATCGTTTCCCTAGAAGCTGGACAAGCGAAGTAAATATCTCAATGACAAAAATTCCTCCAATGATGATGAGCGAGAACGATTTTCCTAAAATAAGACCGATCACCGCGAAGGTTGCACCAAATGAAAGAGCTCCCGTGTCTCCTAGGAATATACGCGCAGGAAAAATGTTGAAGTAAAGAAATGCGATGAGACCGCCCAACCAAGACGCGATAAACAGTGTTGTTGGTACATCTAAAATGGACCGGGATATGATCCAAAAACCCGCCAAAGAAATCATAAGAATACCCGAAGCAAGTCCGTCGAGCCCATCGGTAATATTCACCGCATTCGCGAATGCAACAATGACGAATGTCGAAAATAAAATATAAAAATAGGATAGATTGTACACACCAAAAAAAGGGATATTGATGATGTCAATTTTCAAGTCAAAAAAAAGCCATAGGGATATGATTATGGCCAGGATGGATTCCAAAACCAGCTTATGGCGGATCCGCAGTCCAAAAAATTGTTGGCGTTTCCAAAAGAAAATTTTAGATAGGTCATCATATATCCCAAGAATCGCAAATGAGATAAATGTAAACAGTAATATCTTTACTTCCGCCATCATGGATGGATAGTTTGTGGTGATTTTTTTATTGATGAATACGGTAAATCCTAGAAAAATCAAAAAAATAAGTGTAGTTGTAGAAACAAGAAGGATTCCCCCTCCCACTGGGGTCCCCCCCTTATGTCTGTGAAATGCATCGAATATTGGTGTAGGTTTATTAAAAACGTCCCGAGTTTCCTGAATAGCCCTTTGAAACTTTACGCGGTAGAGGAAATCGATGAATGGTATGATAAGCGAGAAATTTACGAGGAATGCAAAAAAAACAGCAAATAGATAAATGGACATAAGTTTTTAGGATTTTAGAAAATGAACAATTGGACAATCTTCGGCATAAATATCACACAGGCGATTATGGATGCGCTCAGGGAGAAAATAAGCATCGCTCCTGCTGAAACATCTTTCGCGATACCTATGTCGTCTCTCCAACCCTGATCAATAGCATCGGTTGTTTGCTCAATTGCGGTATTGATAGTTTCAATCGTCAGTCCCATACAGATCAACAGTACTATGACTAAAAACTCGCCCTCAGAAATGTGGAGGAGTAATCCGGTAAATATTGATAGGAACGAAAGGAAAAAATGGATTTTGAAATTGGGCTGGGATACGAAGGCCCATCTCAAACCATTCCATGCGTTTTTAAAGGATATCGTGTGCTTGCGCATTATTGTATTAGTTGAATTAAAACCTTTGCTAGTTTTTCTGAATCATGCCTAAGAATACTTCTTGTTAAAATATCGGATTCCTTTTTAATATAGGGACTTAAATCCAATAAATCTTTGCGAATGATCCAACCTTTATAATTCTCTTTTGACACATCCTGTTCCACAACGCTTTCATGATGTTCCAAATACCAGTTTAGAATATTTTTGGGGATATGTCCATCGTTAACAATCACGCCATCCGGAATCCGTCCCAAATATTTTGAGAGATCGCGCAGGTGATCTGATGCGCGGTATTGATTCGTCTGACCAAACTTTGTCATAAGGTTCATGATATAGATGATTTTGCTTTTCGACGATTGAATGGCTTTTTTTATTTTTGAAACCAGAAGGATGGAAATGATACTAGTATATAAATCACCAGGCCCGATAATAAGATAATCTGATTGCGCAATCCGTTCCAAAGCACGATCGTTAGGATTTGCCGGGGGTTCGAGGAATGCCTTTTTTATTCGGCACGTCTGGGAATTGTGTTCATCAATATTTCCTTCTCCTACAATCACTTTCCCGTCCTCATACTCGACGGCAAGATTGCTTTTGCTAAAGGTAACCGGAATCGCTTCTCCTTTCGTTTTCAAGACAAAGGATGCGGTTTTCACTACTTCTTCATAATTTGCAGATACTTTCTCTAGGGCTGACAAAAAGATATTCCCGAAATTGTGACCCGCAAGGTCCCCGGATTCAAAGCGGTACAGAAACAGTTCCCTCCATAAAATTGGAGCTTCTGAAAGGGCTATTAAGCATTGACGCAGATCTCCCGGAGGCAGTACCCCTAGTTGATCCCTCAAAAGGCCAGTGGATCCGCCCGAGTCCATCATGTTTACGACAACGGCCAAATCCAACGGATATTTTTTTAAGCCCGAAAGGACTACGAATCCCCCTGTTCCTCCTCCAAGAATTGTTACTTTTTTTGATTTCATGTTTTTTTCAAGTCCTAATATTTTACAATATTATTCTTTTTGATAGATCCATCCACAAAACAATCGTCTCCAATATCTTCTCGAACTGCGCTGCCCGGCGAAACAAACGTATTGACGCCGATTTTTACTCCTGGAAAAATGGATGCGTTTATTCCTATTTTGGAATCTTTCCCAATGATCGAACCGAATTTTTTCAAATGGGTATTTACTTTCTTGTGATTTACCATAGATGATACTTCTTCCTCATCAAAGCGATAATTGGCAGTCACCGCACCGGCCCCAAACGATGTGCCGGTATCCAATACTGAATCGCCTACGTAGTTACGATGGAGCATGACGTTATCTGCGATATACGAACGAGCAATCTCGCAGTTCCCCCCAATAACGGCATTCCTCCCTATATGACTTTCTCGTAGTAAGACATGATCCCCAATGATGGTATTTTCATCTATATAACATGGCCCAACAACTTTTGAAAAATCACCTATTCTGACACCTTTTTTTATCAAAACGGGGGGGATTATCTCTACCCTTGACGAGATTGCCGCTGTCGGATCGATGGTATTTTTGGTTATCTTTTTTAAGTAGAATTCCAGCAATGGCAATACGTGCCATGGATATTTTAAACTATACCAATAGTCCTCATATAGAAAATGTTTCACTCCCTTTGTTTTTTTTATGAGAGAGTTTAGGCTTGTTTCATACCAATCGTCTGCGCGGGTTGAGATTTCCTCAATTGCGCAGATAAGCTTTCCAAAGTCAGAAAAATAATCGACAACGAGTTTTATTATATTGGACGGGGTTTTATCAGGAGTAGGCTTTTCAATGATATTGCATACCCTGTCCCCATCAAACTGTACATATCCGCCAGGAAAATAAGAAGTCACTTCCTTAGTTAAAAAAAGAGCTTGAGGTTTTTTCTTATTGATCTCCTCAACTAGATCTGTGAAAACGTTGGGGTTAAAAAAGTCGTTCGCGTTCATGACCAACACCTCTCCCTGTATGGCATTTTTGGCACTTAGTATAGCTCCTGCTTGGCCTACGAGAGCATTGTCTTGTATAAGTATTTCTATATGCTGGCCTAACGTTTGCGTAAGCTCACGCATTTTCCCATAATTTTCCTTATTGGAAACAACGAATATTTTTTGGGCATAAGGCATCAGATCCTTAATTTGATGTAGGATGAGTTCTTGTCCCAAGAATTTCATGAAATTCTTTTCAGAAAGGGGTGAGAATCGCGTGCTGTCTCCCCCGGCAAGAATTAATAGGTTATTAATTTTCCTCATAGATTTATTTTTTTGTTATGCGTCCACCCAATTTCCTTACCTTTTCCACAAACTGCTCATATCCCCGTTCTAGTATTGAAACTCCGTTTACTACGGATTCTCCCTGCGCAATCAATGCGGCGATAGCTACTGTTGCCCCCGCACGAAGATCGGCAATATTCAAGACGCCCCCATGGAGCTTCTGCGGTCCATGGATTTGGATTGCTTGAGAATAGGTTTTTCCGTCTTCGTAGTTGAATTGATAAAAAGTATAGGGATTCGAAACAGGTACGTCAATGAAGCGAATGTGGGCTCCTAGTTTGTTCAACTCTTCCACATAACTAAACCTGTTCTCAAACATCCTCTCATGGATAACCGCTTTCCCATGAGCCTGAGTCATGAGGATTGCCCATGCAGGTTGCCAATCCGTCATGAACCCTGGATGAGGATCGGTAGTAATGGATACCGGTTTCAGATTAGATTTATAGAAAAATCTACAGGTATCGGCAGTTTTTTTCTCAAAACCCGCGCCCGCTTTCTCCATCATGTGGACAAACATGTCTATGGAATCCTTAGGGATAGGAGACAGAGTAATGTCTCCTTTAGTAGCAACTCCTAAGACAGCGTATGTCACTGCTTCATTCCTGTCGCAGATGATACGGTAGGGCGTTTTTTGCTTCAAGACTCTTGCCGGAAGAATGGTAACAGAAGTGCCATCTTTTTTAATGTTTGCTCCAGAGGAATTCAGAAACGAGATTAGGTCATCGATTTCGGGTTCAAGAGCAGCATTGTGGATGACGACTTTCGATTTTGTAAAGACCGATAATAAAATAAGGAGTTCTGTTCCTGTGTGGGAAGCTTTGAGGAATGTATAAGAACCTTGGGGAACTTCAACCATTCGCGCATCGTAATAGCCAGAGGACGAGTCATAGGTTACGTGGATTCCAAGCGATCGCATACTCTCAATGATCCGATCGATTGGTCGAGCTCCAATCCTGCACCCTCCAGGATTCGGAACTTTCGCTTGCCCGAACTTGTATAAAAGAGGGGCAAACAACATGAAAGACACCCGTATTTTCGAAGATCGAAGAAAATCAAGCGTATGGCTTTTGATCTGTTTTCCGCTTATCCTCACGCAGTTATCTCCGATAAAATCCGCTTCTCCCCCGATTTCCCTAATAAGACCCATGAGCTCCACAACATCTTCGATGCGAGGAATGTTGTGCAGTATGACCTTATCGTTAAAAAGGAGGGCTGCGATGATGGTTTTTAACGCTACGTTTTTTGCTCCTGAAAGTTTAACTTCTCCTTTTAGTGGCACTGCGCCTTGTATAACAAATGTATCTTCCATACGATGGGTTATATGACAACAACTTCCTCTTTTAATACGATAGCAAATTTCCTTTTAACTTTTTGTTTTATCAACTGTATGAGTGCGTGGAGTTCTTTTCCAGTACCACCACCTCTATGGATAATGTAGTTCGCATGGATGTTGGAAACGGAAAACTTCCCCACTGAAAACCCTTTTAACCTTGTTTTTTCTATGAGAAGCCCTGCAGAAGACGTGGGTGGGTTTTGGAAAAAACACCCATTCGAGAGGACGCCCTGCGGTTGGGTCTTTTTTCGGTACTCCAGCACGGTGTTCATCGTCCCCTTGATGATTGCAGGACTTTTTTTTGTAAGCGATAAACCGACGGATAGGATAATTTCTTTTGTATCCTGAATAGCACTGTATCCATCCGCGAATTTAAAATACTCCCCTCCAACTTTACGAATAGAACTATTCCTATCCATTATGTAGGCGTATTCCACAGCGTTGCCTATGGAATAGGGGGGGTTTGTCCATTTCGCATTCATGCATACTGCGCCTCCGACTGTACCAGGAATACCAAACAAATGCTCAATTCCTGAAAAACCCTCGTCTGCAACTTCTCGAATGAGTTTTGACAGGAGGTACCCCGAAGATACTTCCAAAAAAATGTGATTGTCCTTTTTTCTTATTCTTTTTTTTTCTTGGTATCGGTTGCAGACAATCAACCCAGAAACTCGTTGTGAAATCGTTGCGATGTTTGATCCCCCACCGATAAGAAGAAAGGGAACACCTAACTCTCGAGCAACTTTATGGGAAAGTATCAAATCTTCCTCGCTTCTTGCTTCAAAAAAAAACTGCGCCACGCTTTTTATCCCCATCGTTGTATACGTAGATAGATCAACATTTTCGCATATTCGATCTTCGCCTAACAAACTTTCAAGATTTTGAGATTGAGACATATCTTATAGTAATGGAATTATATCATTTTTTAGCTTGTAAACATCGCCCGCTCCCATAGTAAATAAAACGTCACCCTGCTTTAAAAAAGACCCTAGTTTATCCATCAATTCATCCTTTGATGCAACCGCAATGACTTTTCCTTTCGATTCAGGGGAAGATGAAATATCTGAGGATCCTATATGGAAATCGCTGACGTTTTCTCTCGCAGACGAAAATATAGGAATCACGATAGAAAGATCGGCTTTTGAGAGACTACCTGCAAAATCGTCTTTAAGGGATACGGTTCTGGAAAAAGTGTGGGGCTGAAAGACAAGAATGATTCTTCTTTTGGGAAATCGTTCCCGTGCCGCAGAAATAGTTGAAGAGATCTCGGTTGGATGGTGAGCATAATCATCAAATATGTCTATCCCATTTTTGCTAACAACCGGTTCAAATCTTCTTTTCCCGCCACGGAACTCCTGTATGGACGCGCGTATTTTATCAGGGCTGTAACCGAGGCGGAAAAGAAACGCAATCACCGAAGCGACATTTGAAATATTTTTTTGTCCGAAAAGTGACGTTAAAAATTCAAAGGAGCTTCCTTGCTTCCATTTCACTTTGAAGCTCGAATACTTCCCCGAAACGGAAGAGTTCAGAATGCGAACATCCGAATCCTTTGCAAATCCAAACGTCGTGTAGGAATTCCGAGGAATTTTTTTAGCAACTTCCATCAGAGGCTTATCATCAGAACATAAGAAGAAATGAGCACCCTTCTTCTTGCTTATGTTTTGAAAAAAAACGTCGAATGAATGTTTGACAGCGTCAAGATCCCTATATACATCTGGGTGATCGAAATCGATATTGGTACAAATAACATACCGAGGGGAAAGAAAATGAAATTTGGGAGTCAGGTCAGAAGGAGGATTGACCGCGTATTCATCGGCCTCAATCACGAACGTGGTGTGACCCGCATAATCGCCCCCCCAGATTGAATTGAACTTTGAAGTTCCCACTATGTACGAAGGCTGGACGTTGAGTTGGATTAGGGCATACGATAAAAGGGAAGCTGTCGTAGTTTTCCCATGGGACCCGCACACTGCAATAGATGTATGGAATGACTGGGTGAGTTCTTTCAAAACTTGCGCTTGAGACATCGTGTCAATCCCTCTTTTTTTCGCTTCCAATACCTGAGGGTTGTGATCACCAGAATGGGAGGATGAATAGATAACCAGGTCAGTATTTTCCGGAAGCTTGTTTTTTTCAAACCCGATGAAAAACGGGATGTTATTTTCTTTTAATAATTCATCCGTAATGAACTCGTCTGCTACATCGGATCCGCTCACCTGTCGCCCCATTTTTTTCAAAACAAGAGAGATGTTTGCCATACATACGCCCTTGATCCCAACGAGAAAAATATTTTTGTAGCCTTGCATAATTTGTCAATTCCTTACAATAAAATGTAACATATTCCCGTAATTCTTCTTATGGTCCCTACGGTAGGAAAAAAATCGTTCTTCGTCGCAACACGTGCAGAATGGAAAGTAATCTATCGCTTCCCTTCGTATCCCCGACTCAATCAGTAAAAGGTAATTCAAGAGGGGCAAGTTTAAAAAGGTCTGTCCCCGTCTGGAAAGAAGCACCCTGTTCGAATAACCGTTAAACTCGGACAAAAATTGGTATCGCCTATCTTCATCTATGCTGTAGCAACAGTCATTTATGGATGGACCTATGGAAGCCTGTATGTTTTCGGGCTTTGATCCGAGTTCTTTCATCTTTTCGATGACGAGACATACGAGTTTTTTCAATGTGCCCCTCCAACCTTGATGAGAGATTCCTAAAATATTTTTTTCTTTATCGATGAAAATTACTGGCACACAATCTGCCGTCCTTACAATGAGGGCGACGTGCGCCAAACTCGTAAGTACCGCGTCCGTATCCTCCAGAATCTCAATTGGGTAAGTTTGCTCTTTGAATGGATCAAAAACCGCAATATTCACAGAGTGAATCTGCTCAGGAAGCACCATGGTCTTTGGAAAAAGGTTGGCTGACGAAAAAAACGCTGAGATATTTTCAGTCCTACGCATATCTCCACAAAGCTTTGTCGTAAATCCACATGAGAACGTCTTATCTGCGATAAGGGAAGGATAAAAAATATTTAGATCTGAGTCGAACCGTATCATAGGTAAAAATTCATGTGTTAACTGCTATTTCTTGCACGGTTTTTCTGTCACTCCAAGGAAATTCTTTCTTTCCGCGACACAAACTCTGCTCGTGTCCCTTTCCTGTAATTACGATTACATCCCCACTCTGCGCGATTGACAGAGCTTTCTCTATGGCTTTTTTTCTATCTATGATTACCGTATAATACTTTTTACCGTTCCCTAACGTCATCTTTTCAGGGGGTACGAACACCCAACCGTTTTTCTCTATTCCTTTGGCGATCTGTGCGGATATTTCGAGCGGATCTTCAGTCCTGTAATCTTCCTCGGTTAAAATGATGCCGTCGCTGAACGTTGACGAATTCTCTCCCATGAGGGGTCTTTTTTGTGAGTCTCGAAGGCCTGCTGCTCCAAATACATGGATCAATCGATTGCCTGTACGCATATGGAGTGAGCGAATTACTTCCAGCACGTTGTGGATCGCGTTAGGAGTATGGGCAAAATCTACGATTACTTTGAATTTTTTATTAAATACCACTTCCAGCCTACCTTCAGGCAGTTGAAAGGTTTTTAGTGCATGTTTCGCATCCTCTGATTTCACCCCGAGCTGAACGGCAACCTCATAAGCAACAATATAATTATAGAGGTTATATCCTGTTGCTAGGGGAATTTCCTTTTCAATATATCTTTGAAGGGATCCATTCTTATGCGCGCCATACTCATACCATGGTTTTTTGTATTTGTTCAAGATCTCAAGAACTTTTCTTGTTGAGGAATCATCCCTATTGATGAGACTGACCCGTGAACGCAGCAGTAGCAAGCTTTTCGTCTTAATATATGAGTCAAAATCTTTGTGATAATCTAAGTGTTCGGGTGTGACGTTTGTCAAGATTCCCATCGCAAATCGTACCCCAAAGATCCTATTTTGATCAAGAGCGTGCGAAGTTACTTCAAGGATGAAAAATTCGTCCCCAAGGTCAGCGGATTTTCGCAAAAGCTTCTGGATCAGAAAAGGATTCGGAGTAGTTGTATGGAGTCCTGTGTCAATGACCGAATCTCCAATGTTGGCTCTGATTGTAGATACCATGGAAACTTTTCGACTCGATTCCTTCAAAATATGATACAAAAGATGCACGGTAGTGGATTTGCCGTCAGTCCCCGTTATTCCAATCACGGTAACTTTCCGGCTTGGGAAACCGTAATAGATATTTGCTGCGAGCGCAAGTAATAGATGAGTAATATTTTTCAGCCTCCGTATCAACATATAGATTTATTCTACAAAGTTTAAAATTTAAAATTAAAAATTCAAAGTTACAGTTAAACGTTAAAAATTGAATGAAAACTTTAAATTTTCAATTGCAATTTCGAACTTTGCACTTTGAACTTTAAACTTTTAATTGGGTTATTCCGGTGCTATATTATAGTAAACTAGCAATTCCTTTGCTATTTCAAAAAACAAAGGAGCTGCGGTTTCTGAGGCCCACTGCGAAGCTTGAGGCTCGCGCAGAATCACGAGGGTGATAAACTTAGGCTTGTCAGCCGGAGCAAAACCAATAAATGAGGCTATGGTTTTTGTGGGATCATAATGTCCCTTTATGGGTATTTGTGCGGTTCCGGTCTTTCCTCCCATCGTATACCCTTTTGGTTTGACCCATTGGAACTCGCCATGTTCCACAGTGGACGTGAGCATTTTTTTTAGAATTTCTGATGTAGTTTTTGAACCGATGATCCTTTCGACTTTGGGTTTTACCTCGCGTTGCTTATCCTGGGATCGGATACTACAGACAACGTACGGTCTTAGGATCATCCCTCCGTTTATCACAGAAGAAAACGCTCTGAGAATTTGTATGGGAGTTACCGCAATCCCTTGACCAAAGGTTACTGTCGCATAATCTATTGGGTACCAACTTTCTCTCTCTTTGATATAGCCGGATACTTCCCCTTGGAGATCAATACCTGTTGGTTCTCCGAATCCATATTTTTTCATCATTTCGTATAGCGCTTTCTCACCCATTCGTTCCCCAATGTATACCATCCCGACATTGGACGATTTTTCAAGGATCCTCGTGATGCTTATTTTCCCTTCATATTGGTTATTCCACGTCATGATGCGATATTCTCCAACCTGAATGGGACCCTCTTCATTATAGATGTCGTCGGGTTTTATTTTTTTTTCTTGAATTGCCTCAGCTACAACCATTGGTTTAAAGATGGATCCAGGTTCATATACGTCGGAAATAGAGGGATTCTTGAAATATTCTTCAGTAAATTCATAATATTTTTCCATGTCAAAGTCCGGTAGGCACACCATTCCCAATATCTGAAGGGTATAGGGATCTGCAGTAATAACGCAACCCTGTTTTGCTTGGTAACGCTCCATCCCTTCTTTTAGTTTTCTCTTGCTAATTTCCTGAACAGATTTATCAATACACAAGATGAGATCCCGTCCATTCTCAGGGTTTACGATCTCTTGAGTACCAATAAAAATCGGCCGGCCCAATAAATCCCTTTCGGATTCCAGGATACCTGGTAATCCCTTTAAATCTTTATCATAATATCCTTCCAAACCAAAATATCCGATATCTCCTGAGTCAGAGGTTTTTCCTACAAAGCCCAATAGGTGCGCAGCAAGAGAAGCTTCGGGATAATACCGTTTCATCCCGTATTCGAATCCAATCCCTTTTAACTTAAGGTTGTTTATTTTGTCTTTTTCCTCTTCGTTGATGCCGTTCGCCAAAGCTACCCAGTACTTGCTCTCATCTATGCGGACTTCTAGTGTTGATTCTCCCATGTGTAGGATTTCGTCCAGCTTACTTGATAACTCTATCTTTGATGATATTTTCTTGGGCTCTGCAAATAGTAGGTAGCTATTCTGGTTTAGAACAAAAGGGTGCTTGCTCCTATCGTAAATTCTCCCTCTCTCCGGATATATTTTTTTGGTTTTCAGATAGTCGCCTGAGATAGACGGATAGGAATGTAACACTTGTATGCAGAATAGTTTTCCAATGATTGCAAGATTGAGGATTAGGAAGAAAAAAAGAAGTATCTTTACCTTGGTCATAATTATCGATTTAAGGCGTAGGTAAGATTATTAAGGTATATCGGCGCTGCTTGTTTCACAAAGTCCAATGATGCGGCAATTGAAGCTGCATACTGCAACGAGTTTATTGTCGTTGCCTTTTTCTCTAACTCTATGTTTTCCTGATGGATCCTCTTTGATTCTGTTTCAAACGTGCCTATCTCGTTTGCCAATTCAATACCAGAAACAAACGAGTAAACATTCCCCGCAATCAAAAGGAATAAAAAAAAGTATATGAGTATTTTTTTCATAGGGTTAACAGGAAATAATTCGTAACGTCGCACTCCGTTCAAATCCTGCTTTCGCACCTTTTGTTTTAGGTTTCATCGTTGACATATTCATATGGTGCTGTCGCGCGAACAACTTAACGACCCTGTCTTCAAGCGAATGGAACGATATGACTACAATTCTCCCCCCCGGTTTTTTTATGATCGATAAGGCCCCCTGCAATCCTTTTTTCAAATTGGTTATCTCGTCGTTTACTTCGATCCTGAGCGCTTGGAAAATACGCGCAACCGTTGACCTGTTAATCCCTTTATGCGCGCTTTGAACGATACTGACGAGTTCTCCTACCGTAGTTATCCCTTTCTTTCTTCTCGCTGTAGCTATGGCGTGTGCAATTCTCTCCGAAAAAATTTCTTCGGCATTTTTTGAGAAAATCTCAGACAGTTCTTTTTCTGATTTTTGGCTGAGAATTTCTTCTGCGGTAAGGAGAGTATTGGCGTCAATCCTCATATCAAGCGGATCATCCAATTCTTTGTAGGAAAAACCCCTATGTCCTTCTTTCAGTTGCCGCATGGAAAGACCCAGATCAAACAGCACACCGTCTACGGGAAAAAATCCCTGTTTTTTTGCAATGTGTTCAATCTCGGAAAAATTCCCTACCTCCAGAATGAGGTTTTTATCATGTCCAAACCGGTTTTTCAGTCTCTTTACCTGCTCGCTATCAGCATCGATTGCTAGAATGCGAGTCTGTTTCTTCAACATTTCGCTTACGTGACCTCCTTCACCAACGGTTGCATCTATATAAAAACCTTGAGAATTCAGTCTCAATCCTTCTATCGCTTGTTGTAAAAGAACGGGTGTATGCATTACAAATTAAAAGTTTAAAGTTAAAAATTAAAAAATTATTTAAAAAAACTAAACGGAATTTTGAACCTTGCACTTTAAACTTTTAATTCTTATTCCCTTTCGCATATTTCTCCCATTTACTCTGTTGCCATATTTCAAAATGGTCGCCAACGCCAACAATCAGCACTTTTTCAGTTATCGTTGCATAATTAATAAGGTTCCTCGGTATGACAAACCGACCCTGGTCATCAATCTCCAGATACACAGCCGAAGAAAAAAGGAACCTTCTCTTCTCGAGGTTGTCTTGTTCCAGCAATGATACGGTTAACAGTTCACTTGCCCGCGCTTCCCAATCTTCCTTATCATAGCCAGCCAAGCAAAAATCAAACCCTTTTGTTAAAATAAAAATATTCCCTTTTAATAATTCTCTAAGCTTTTTTGGTAAGATGATTCTGCCCGGAGCAGAAAACGAAACTAGATATTCACCAAAAAACACCATATATTACCATTTAACGCCAAAAATAACCAATTGTCAAGCGATAATTAACGGTATAATAACGATAGATGAATCGATTTATTCATAAAACAACGCAATTTGTTTTTTCCAAACAAAGGAGTATGTTCTCCTCTGCTTTGCTTCTGGCTTGCATGATCGTCATATCGCGATTATTCGGCTTTCTGAGATACCGAATCCTAGCCGGGTATTTTTCTACCGAACAATTAGACATTTTTTTCGCATCCTTTCGAATCCCCGACCTTGTGTTTGAACTGTTGATTACGGGAGCTCTCACGTCCTCATTCATTCCCATCTATATCCAATACCAAAATAGCAAGGAGGATCTACGGATCAATGTATCATCCATTATCAATGTTATATGCCTTGTCTTGATCGGGTGTATCATCATTCTCCTTCTCTTTCTTAATCCGCTCATATATCTCATCACCCCGGGCTATTCGTCAACGAAGATTAATGAGATTATCACTTACTCTCGATTCCTTCTTATCGGCCAACTTCCGTTTCTTGTTGTTGGAAATATCCTGACCGGGATCGGACAGGCGAATAAAATTTTTCTCCTTTCCGCACTTGCTCCTATCATCTACAACTTAGGAATCATCATAAGCATCATCCTATTTGCGGGAAGCCTTCATCTACTGGCTCCTGTTGTCGGCGTTATTTTGGGCGCTGTCCTTTTCTTCGTAGTCCAACTTCCCCTCCTGGCCAAATCAGATTTTAACTATTCTTTTATCCTGAGGAAAACCGAGGGTCTTCGGAAATTCGTTCGGATAACCATCCCCAGAATCGTAAGCGTACTTGTTGCGCAGATTGATGCAACTGTGGACCTTACCTTGACAACCTTCCTAGGGGCCGGATCCTATACGATTTTTTACTTTGCGCAACATTTCCAACTCCTTCCGGTCTCAGTTATTGGAATTTCTTTTGGGCAAGCTTCCTTACCGTACCTTTCGGAAATCTACAACGAAGGGAAGATAGAAGAGTTTAAAAAAATCATTATCGATTCGATCCTCAATCTATTTTTTTTGGTCATCCCGATTTCGTCTTTTTTCATCCTTGCACGTATTCCCCTAGTCCGGTTGTTTTTCGGAGGGGAAAAATTCGATTGGGGCTCGACCGTACAAACAGCCATCACTCTTTCCTTTTTTTCCTTTTCTATACCCGCCCACTCTATCTATTACTTTCTCACGAGATGTTACTACGCTTTCCTAGATACCAAAACTCCTTTTTTTGTTGGACTGGCATCGATATTGATCAATACCGCCATTAGTCTTTTTTTTATCATGATCTTAAAACTACCCGTATGGTCTCTTGCGATTTCTTTTTCCATCTCAATGACCATGAATTCCGCAGTGCTTTTTTACCTTCTCTATAAAAAACTTGGAGGAATGAACCTTTCCCTCTTGTTAACCGAATCCGCAAAAATCTGTTTTGCGGCGCTTTCATCCGCAGTATTTTCCTACTATCTCATGAAACTACTGGATGGACTTGTCTTTGATACCACCCGCACCATCAATGTGTTCTTCCTTGTTGCGGCGGTCCTTTTTGCCTTCGTTTCCTTATACTCATTTTTATCATGGATCCTGAATGTGCGCGAAATGTATCTCATCACAAAATTGCTCATTAAGGCTCGCGAGTATAGAAATCGGATAGTTGAACTATATACGACCTATGAATAAATCGGCTAATCACAATAAAATTTCCGCGGTGCAGACTATCCAGAAGAAACTTCTTGGAAAAAGACTCACCTACCAGGAAGTGTATACGCTTATGGATGAGATCGGCAGTAAACGATTGGGAGACGTGTTGACGACTTACTTTGTCGCAGCTTCCTTTAAAGAGGGTTTTTCCACGGAGGAACTATTCTATTTAACGAAAGCAATGGTGGAAACGGGCACGCGCCTAAACTTCAAGGGAATTGTTGCCGATAAACACTCGACCGGAGGAGTAGCCGGAACCCGCACTACTTTGATTATTGTGCCTATTATCGCTGCCGCCGGCTTCAAAATACCAAAAACCTCGTCTCGAGCCATCACATCCCCTGCAGGAACGGCAGACGTAATGGAACTGTTTTCCCCGGTAACCTTTTCGCCAAAAGAAATTGAAACCATCGTGAATACCGTCGGAGGCTGCATCGTATGGGGTGGCCATCTGGGGATTGCGCCGGCAGACGATGTCATTATACGAATAGAGGAACCCCTATCCTTCGAGTCGTTTGATAAAATCATCATATCCATCATGGCAAAAAAAGTAGCAGTATCAACAAACCACCTTATTCTTGATATTCCGGTAGGAAAAACGATGAAAATCAGACATTTCTCTGATGCAGAAAAAGTAGCGGAAAAATTCAAAACATTAGGGAAGCGGTTTGGAATGGAGGTTATTCCGGACGTAAGCGAAGTCCTAGAACCCGCAGGACGGGGTGTTGGACCGATGCTAGAAGCGCGCGATGTCCTCTATGTGCTCGAGCAAAAAAAAGACAGACCCCTTAAATTGGAAGCAAAGGCTCTCAGACTTGCCGGAAAATTACTTGATGTCTGTTTCAAAGATGCGAAGATTAAAAAAAACGGTGAGGAAGAGGCTCGAAGAATTTTACAGGATGGGACCGCGCTAAAAAAGTTCAAAGAGATCATCAAAGCCCAAAAAGGAAACGAGCACATATCATCTGACACATGGAAAAATCCTGACCATCAGCTTTACATTCACGCCCCCAGAAAGGGAAAAATCAAAGAAATCAACAATTACAATCTTAATACCATTGCGAAAATTCTAGGAGCACCGTCGGATAAATACGCGGGCATCTACTTACTAAAAAAATTGGATGAAGAAGTAGAGAAAAAAGAGCCAGTTGCGCAATTTTACTCATCAGATCCGTACAGACTAAAAGAGGCTGAAATTACGTTTAAAAATTTCCCAATCTATACGATAGAATAAAAAAACTATGAAAAAAGCCCTGATTTTCTTATCCATTATGGTCTTTGGCATCACAGGAGGTTATTTGTACTTTAAGGAAGGTACGCTACCGGTAAACAAAAACGAAAAGGAGTCGAAGATTTTTGTGATCAGTAAGGGTGACGAACTAACTACCATCGCCAACAATCTTTCAAATGAGAAGCTTATCCGGAATAAGATCGTCTTCTTCTTTGTGGTAAAACAAATGGGGATCGAAAAAAATATCCAAGCGGGAGATTTCAGACTATCTTCTGTTATGGACGTGTACGAGATCGCACAAAACCTGACGCATGGGACTCTAGACATTTGGGTAACGATCATCGAGGGCTTAAGAAAAGAGGAGATCGCGCAGATTATTTCAAAAGAATTCTCTATTCCAGAAATAGAATTTGTAAATCTTGCGCAGGAAGGATATTTGTTTCCAGACACCTATCTTATCCCTCGACAGGCTACTGCCGAATCGATTCTCACAATTTTAAAAAACAATTTCTACCAAAAATACACGCCCGAGCTTGCCCAAAAAGCAAAGGGATTAAAGCTTAGCGAATCTGAGGTTGTCACCCTCGCATCGCTTGTTGAACGGGAAGCTCGATTTGATTCCGATCGACAGGGTGTTGCGAATGTGCTACTCAAAAGACTGAGTGAAAACTGGCCTCTCCAAATTGATGCGACAATCCAGTATGCCCTCGGATATCAACCTGTGGAGAAAACATGGTGGAAAATCAACCTCACCCATGACGATCTGGAGGTGGATTCCCCCTACAACACATATAGAAATACTGGTCTCCCCCCCGGTTCCATCTGTAATCCAGGGCTCGCATCCCTACAGGCAGTAGTGAATGCAGATCCCAACACAGCCTTCCGTTTTTATGTTTCCGACAAAAACGGACATTTGCATTTTGCCCGAACCATTGAGGAACATAATGAGAATATTAGGAAGTATGTGCAATAAAAAATAAAGATTTAAGATTGAAGATTCAGGATTTACGAATAAATCCCAAATTCCAATATCCTCGCTTCGCTGAAGCTTCGCAGGGCGAGCCAAACTCCAAACAATACTCAATTACCTAAATTCTAAATCCAAAAATGGCGTTGTTTGAGTATTTGGTTGTAGAAATTGGAATTTGTCTGGGATTTGGTGCTTGGAGCTTGGAATTTTCTTATTCTTAAATCTTGAATCCTAAATCCATATCGCGTTTTATACTATTCTTTCTTCTTGTGTTACGGTTTCCTCGGCTGCGATCGGTCTCTTAACCACTTCCCTGGGTTTCGAACCTTCAGATGGCCCTACATAACCTGCGGCTTCTAGTTGGTCGAGGAGTCTAGCTGCTCTTGCGTAGCCAACAGACAATCTCCGTTGAAGCAAAGAGGCAGAAGCCTTATCCTGTTGCATAACGATTTCCAGAGCTCTGTTGAAAAGGGGGTCATTATCCGAAAGAGAAGGAATCATCGTCCCGCCAGTTCCCGCGATCGAGGTCGTATGTTCTGTAACTTCCTCAGTATAGTGCACTTCGGGCACTTGCGACTTTAGGAACTTAACCAAATCGCTCACCTCCCGATCGGTAATGAATGGCCCCTGAATTCTGCGCGGTTTTGCTTGATCAGGAGGCAGAAATAGCATGTCTCCTTTTCCTAATAATTTTTCTGCACCGGGCATATCGATAATAACTCTCGAATCTATCATTGATGATACATTGAAGGCGACACGGGTTGGGATGTTTGCTTTCATGAGTCCTGTGATGACGTCAACCGAGGGCCTTTGTGTTGCTAATAATAAATGGATGCCGGTCGCGCGAGCCATCTGCGCTATCCGCGTTATGAGTTCTTCTGCTTCGCCGGGCGCAAAAATCATAAGGTCTGCCAACTCGTCAATAATGAAAATAATATAGGGTTTTTTTTCAACGCCCGGGATCGTGTTATATACCTCGATATTCCGAGCTCCTGCTTTGGCAAACTCTTTATACCTATTTTCCATTTCAGCCACCGTCCACCTCAACGCAGATATGATTTTTTCCGGGTCGACGACAACCTCCGTCAATAAGTGGGGGATTCCATTATAAGGGGTAAGTTCTACCCGTTTAGGATCGACTAAAATTAAACGCAGATCTTCAGGTTTCGTACGAAAAAGGAATGTTGAAATCCATGCATTGAGAATAACGGATTTCCCTGACCCAGTCGTTCCTGCAATAAGGACGTGGGGCATCTTGGAAATGGTGGCTGCCTGCGGTTGACCAGAAACATCCAACCCCAACGGAACCAGGAGCGGATCGGTATCATTTGCAAATGTTGGCGTAGAAAGTAATTTTTTGAGTGTAACGATTTCGGGTTTCTTGTTCGGGATCTCGATCCCCACTAAGCTTCGACCTGGAATGGGGGCTTCTATCCTAACCTGACCAGTAGTTGCAGCAAGAGCCAGCGCAAGATCATTGGACAGAGCTGTAATCCGAGACAATTTTGTTCCCATGGTGATCTCGAGCGCATACTGGGTGATGGCGGGACCATAGTTTACTTCAGACACGCGGGCTCGAATTCCAAAACTCTCCAGAGTTTTTTCGATTTTAGTCGCATTCGTCTTTACGTCACCGCGATCCGCTTCTTTTTGCTGTAAATCCATAAGCAATGTGAGAGGTGGATACACCCATGCGGTCCTTGCAGACTGAGAAAGTGGTTTAATCGCAATTCCTTTAGCAATGGGTACGGTAACCGGTAGAGATGAGGCGGAGGTTGACATTTTTATCTTCTCTTCAACTTTCTTGTCGTGGATGAATTCCCGCTTTTTTTCTTCCTCCTTAAGGTTTTTTTGTAACGACGCTTCAGATACTCCCCTAAAAACATACTGCTTCATGAAGTCAAAGAGTAAGGTAATCATTTTAATCACGAACAGGACAAAAACATCAACGGACGTATCAAGGAAAAGGATCAACCCGATGATAAACGTTATGAAAAGGATGACGAAAGCGCCTATGACGGAAAAATCCAACGAAAGGTTTTCGAAAATGAGTCTTCCGTAAGAACCTGATTGGAAAACGCCCAACAGCGAAATTAGGATGAGGAGTATCCCTCCACTCGCGTTATATTTCACGAATTTTAATTTTTTTGTACTAAAGAAGTGGCCGGAAACAAACAGTAGAAGAAGAGGAATGAAAATAGATAACCCTCCGAATCGATCCACTAAAACGGAATTGATTACAAAAAGGGTCTTTCCATCTCTCTGGTCGGTTGAAAAATTTTTCAAGAAGGAGATGAATAGCACAATCGATGTACCTATGACAATAAAGCCGATGATGTTGGATACGGTGTGCTTGTTAATTTTGACTCGAAAAAAAGGGAGCCGAATTATGGATTTTCTCCGTGCCATATAAAGATTGTAGTGAGAGTTTTGGAGAAAATCAACTCATTACTTGATTATCTGGAGATTGATTCTCCCCTGAGAATCAATTTGGATAACCTTCACTTTTACTCTATCCCCTATTTTGACTATCTGGTTGGGGTCTTTCACAAACCGATCGGACATTTTGGAAACATGCACCAACCCGTCTTTCCCTGGAAGAATTTCAACAAATGCTCCAAACGCTAAAATTCTTTGGACCGTTCCCTCATATATTTCTCCCACCTGTACTTCTTTCGTGATGTTTTCGATCATGCTTACCGCCTCATCAACCTTATCTTTATCCAAACCGGTGATGGTAACTTTTCCATCGTCTGAGACATTGATGTCTGTCTGCGTTTTGGCAATCATACCCCGTATGTTTTTACCGCCTGGTCCTATGATTTCCCCAATTTTATCTTGCGGAGGAGTAAGTACGACTACTTTGGGAGCGAATTTCGATATTTCGGTCCTTGGGCGACTGATGACTGCGTTCATTTTTTCTAGGATATAAAGACGGGCTTTTTTTGCAGATTCTAGCGTTTCCACTATCATTCTGTCAGTCAAACCGTCATTCTTCACATCGAGTTGGATCGCAGTGATCCCGGTCTTCGTCCCCGCCACTTTAAAATCCATTTCCCCTGAAAAATCCTCAATCCCCATGATATCCGTCAGGATAAGATAGTCTGTCTCTGAATTTGATACTAGCCCCATTGCAATTCCAGCCACTGGAGATTTGATAGGAACGCCTGCATCCATAAGAGCGAGCGTGGATCCGCATGTTGAGGCCATTGAGGTTGATCCGTTTGACGCCAGGACTTCAGAAACAACGCGGATCGTGTATGGAAACTCTTTTTCCGATGGAAGAACGGGTTCGATTGCTTTCTCAGCCAATGCTCCATGCCCGATCTCGCGACGGGAAGGAAAACCAATTCTTCCTGTTTCACCGACAGAATACGGAGGCATGTAATAGTGATGGATATAGTGTTTTGCTTCCTCTCCTTCTGGGCTCTCAATGAGTTGTTCCAGGCTGGGAGCTCCCAAGGTAACGATCGATAATACCTGGGTGTCCCCCCGCTGGAATAATCCTGCACCATGAATGCGGGGCAGCACAGAAACTTCGACTCCGATTTCCCGTACTTCATCTACCTTTCTACCATCAATCCTTTTTTTATTTTTCAGAATATATTCCTTAATCATCTGTTTGGTTAGATAATCAATGGCTTTCGTTACGCTTTTCCTATCACATTCGTCCTTATACTTTTCAAGGACGTCGCTCACTACTACTTCAAGCGCCTCGTTGTCATCAAACTCCTTCTCCGCTTTCTTGAGTATTAAGGAATTCAAACTTTCTTTAAAATCTTTTTTCAATATGTTGAGGATTTTCCCATCTGCGACTGTTTCGTCGACGGATTCCTTTGGTGCGCCAGCTTTTTTTCGGAGTTTTTCCAAAAAGACAATGACGGCAGCATTCTCTTTTTTGGCGAGCTCTATTCCCGCAAGGATAATATCTTCCGATACCTCTTCTGCCACCGTCTCAATCATATTTACTTTTTCTTTTGATGAAGAAACGATGAGATCAAGAGTAGAATACTTCTGCTCTTCTTCTGTGGGATTGACTACAAATGCTCCCTTAGATCCATTGTTTTTTATATATCCCACCCTTAGGATGCTGATCGGGCCCGCCCAAGGGACGGAAGAAATATGGATAGCCGCAGAGGTTGTGATCGCCGACAGTATTTCCGCAGAATTCACCCCGTCTACGGACAAGAGCGTTATAATGATTTGGATATCTTTCTTATAGGATTTTGGGAAGAGTGGTCGGATGGATCGATCGATAAAACGAGCATTCAGAATCGCATCGTCAGACGGTCGACCCTCACGCTTCACCCATCGGGAACCCTTGATGCGTCCTCCTGCATATAATTTTTCGACGTATTCGACAGTTAGAGGTAAGTAATCGATGTCTGGTCTTTCATTCCCCACGGTGACAGTAACCAATACGGTAGTATCCCCTAATCTTCCGACAACCGATGACGTCGCGGCTTTTGCTAGTTTTCCCGTTTGGAGAGTAAGTTTTTGACCATTAATTTCAATAGATTCTTCTGTGATGTTCATACCGTCTAATGTGGCAAAAAAATCAGAATATTACAAAGACGTTACTTTTTTAACTTCAGTTTCTTTATCAACACTTTATAGCGTTTTTCGTCGAGCTTCTGAAGATAATTGAGGATTCTTCTTCTTTTTGCAATAACTTTTAATAACCCTCTTCTGGAATGATTGTCTTTTTTGTTGATGTCAAGATGTTCAGAGAGCCTTTGAATTTTTTGTGAGAGAAGGGCTACCTGTACTTCCGGAGAACCTGTATCTCCTTTTTTTTGAGCAAATTCTTCAATGATCTTCTGCTTATCCGTTGCTAAATCTTTCATGGATGTCCATTATAATAAATACCAGTAATAGTTGCAAGTGAATTGTCGAACGCCAATGGCATCCAACACATCGAAATCATGGGTTAAATGGTTTGCTATCGTTTGTTTTTCTACACTATCTACTGTTTTGATTTTTTTTATTCCGCCCTCCAATATGTATATTATCGTATTGTTTGCACTGTCAAGTTCAATCCTCATTTTTTTACTCAGTTCTTTCTTCCTACGAAAGAGGGTCGCTGTCCCTCTGGGATTTTTCATATTTCTCATCCTTTTGCTGAAAGCAACCGGGGTTTTTGATATAATGAATTTTGTCCTTGCTATAAGTTTTTTCATCGGAATGATCGTGTTATTTTAAATACCATACACCATGCCTAGCCAAAAAAGGATCTATATTAATACATCTATTCCCTATGTAAACGCTGCTCCCCATATCGGATACGCTCTTGAAGTGGTCCAAACTGACGCGCTTTCACGCTTCTACCGAGAAATCGGGTACGATGTTTACTTTGCCGTCGGAACGGATGAAAATGCCATAAAGAACGTAGAGGCAGCAGAGAAAGAAGGGGTTTCAACGCGGCAGTTTGTCGATCGCAACTCGGGTGCTTTTCTTGATTTGAAAAATTCCCTGAATCTTTCGTTCGACCAATTCATACGCACAACCTCCGAGAAGCACATAAAGGGAGTACACAAGCTTTGGCAGCTCTGCTCAAAGGATATTTACAAAAAAACCTACAAAGGATTATATTGCACAGGTTGTGAAACCTTCTATAAAGATAATGAGTTCAAGGATAACGTGTGTCCCGACCATAATCGCAAGCTGGAAATGATCGAAGAAGAAAACTATTTTTTTGCACTATCCCGCTACCGAAAACCATTGAATGCGCTGTATCAAGAGGGAAAAATAAATGTATATCCAACGTTTCGCAGGGACGAAATGCTTAAGTTCATCAATGGCGATCTTGAAGATTTTTCTATTTCAAGACCAGTACTTCGAACCAAAGGGTGGGGAGTACCTGTGCCAAATGACCCAAGCCAGATGGTGTATGTGTGGTTTGATGCGCTCGGGAATTATATCACCGCACTTGATTTTTACCGTGACGGGGAATTGTTCAAGAAATATTGGATGGAGAATACAAACCGGATAAACGTTATCGGAAAAGATATCACCAAGTTCCACTTGGTATATTGGCCTGCAATGCTTCTTTCTGCCCATCTTCCCCTCCCAACACGGATTTACGTACATGGATTTATTACCGTTGAAGGAAAAAAGATGAGTAAAACCTTAGGGAATGTGGTTAACCCCAAGGATCTTGTCACACAATACGGCACTGACGCAGCCCGATACTATCTCCTTCGCGAAATCCCCCCCTTGGATGACGGAAACTATTCCCACTCCAGGATGGAGGAGCTATATGCCTCAGATCTAGCCAACGAACTTGGGAACCTAGTCTCAAGGATTACCACTTTAGCGCATAAAGACGGAATTTCGACAGCCAAGGAAAAACCCCCTACAGATGCTGTTTATACCAAAACGCATCAAGCGTTATTTGAAAAGTTCGAATTCAGTAAAATCCTTGAGTTGGTGTGGAAGGAGATTAAAAGATACAACAAGGAAATAGACGAATTTGCTCCTTGGAAAAAAACCGACGTCCAAAGGAAGCCGTTCCTCGAGAAGCTATTATATAATATACATATTATAGGATATAGATTGCTTCCTTTTATTCCAGAGTCTGCTCAAAAAATCATTCAGGCATCCAGTGGAAAAGTCGAAAAAATTACTCCTCTTTTCCCGCGTAGAAGTATATCCGTATAGCATTGATTATATCGAATAGGCTTGCTATAATATCCTCCATTCTCAACTATGGTAAACCGCATCCATATATGGTGTTTTTTTTGTTTTATCTCGTTTATTTTTTTTCCCAAACCTGTGCTGGGATTCGAATTCCATGACCATCCGACCAAGATCATTATTCCCACGCTTCGCATTTCCCTTCCGGTTTCCACCTCAAAAGTAACCTACAATACCTGGGAGGTGAGCCACAACAAAGCTTCGTTTGGGGAAACAACTGCAGTTCCGGGAATGGACGGGAATACCGTAGTCTTTGCCCATTCCATGCCTCATCTTTTCGGCGACTTACCAAAAATCAGGAAAGGTGACCAGATCTATTTATTTACGGACCAAGATTGGTTTACCTATGTCGTTTTTGATACCTATACCGTACAACCAGATGATATTAAAGCACTTTCAAGAAAACAAGGATATGAGCTTACCCTTTACACGTGTGTAGGAAAAAATTATCAGCAACGGTTTGTCGTCAAGGCCAGATTGACCACAACAATCCTGCCCCATGTTAACCTGGAAAAACAAAAATTGAAATCAGACTTATAGTATGTTATACTCAGCCTGATTTATGTCACGATTGAAAAAAAGGAATTCCTTACACATTCAGTACGTTTACTCTTTTTTTAAACTTTGCTATAGGATTGGCTCTTTCATTGTCGCTCCCTTCAAGTTCACGCTTTCCATCCTGGCAATTTTTTTCCGAGTGTTAAAATGGGCTCTTCCCTTCATTAAGGTTGCCGGTATCGTATCAATCGCAATACTGCTTTCCTATGAATCGTGGGGGTTCCTGTCATCCGTCCCTACTCCTAAAACCGTAGCGGATTTCCCTCTTCCCAAAAAAATTAGGGTATATGACCGGAACAAGACGATATTGTACGAAGCATACGGATATTCATCTTACCTGATCCCCCAATACACGTTCTCCAAAAAGGTTCTTGATATTTTTACCCCAAAGACCTTATCCACTCCCTTTTTGTCAAAAGCCATAGCAGAAAACTATTTTCTACTCAAAAAAGGGGACTCTTCCCAGGGAATTAAAAAGTACGTGATGGCGGTTAAACTTTTCTTCTCTACGAATAGGGAGGGTTTAAGCAAATTGTATTTGAACACTTCTTTGTTCGGGAGAGATGTGATCGGAATAGAAGCAGCGTCCCGAATGTTTTTTGGCAGAAAAACTTCTGAACTCTCCTCCGCCGAACTCATATTCCTTTCCGGATTTTTAGATTCTCACCCTCCCAGATCAATTCGTCCTCTATATGGGATATACAAACGGGCGCCCTTTGCAGTTGATTATGTACTAAAAACCATTAGAGAAACGCATGGAGAAACGTCCTCTTTTCCCAAGAACCTTTCTGTTTATACAACGATCGATGCAACTGCTCAGAGTAAATTCCAACAGAGATATTTTGATTTGGAAGGAATCGGTTTTAAGCATCAAGAATTCATTTGTATTTCAAATGTTAGTGATGAGATCATTGCGGTTGTCGGCCCTCAATCGTCTTATTCTAACAATGCAACCTGTGCTTATTTCATCAGTGAACAGGAGTTTGAAAAGAAAACGTTTCCTGAAAATGCTCTGTTAAAAAGGGAGGAAAAACCAATATCCCGACTGATTTCAAAAATTGTGAACGAAAACGTAAAGTGAAAGAGAAAGGAGGTGTTAGAACTATATGGCAAAACAAACTAAAATACAGGAAATGAAAAACCTATTGTCAAAACCTGAACTTTGGATCGGATTTGTGACCGTCTTCGTTATTGCAGTTGTCGCAGGAACTATTCTGGTTAGTAGCATAAGAAACTCGTGGACTACAAAAAAAGAACAAGCAGAACCGCAAACCCAGACAGTGTCGCGACCGGTTACCCCAACGATCATGCCCACCCAAGTACCTTCTGAAGTGGTTACTCGATTAGCGAACACTGCCGGACAGTATGAAGTGCAAGAAGGGGATAATTTTTGGAAAATTTCAGAAAAGGTATGTGAAACTGGAATCTATTTTGAATCCATCCAGATTCAAAACGGGTACGAATCCAAGACACTCCACGCAGGGGATTTGATAACGGTGGACTGTTCTCAATAATATTCTTAATTTGACACAACACAATCGCCTATACTGCGTTAGTTCCTATTTATATGGGTCAAGAATACACATCTTGCTGCAAATTTGCTAAAATGTTCCCATGAAGATTCCGTTTTCCAAGGTTCCTTTGCCGATCAGGATTTTTGTTTTGCTTTTCATACCTCTTTGCTTATTATTTTTTTGGATTCTTTACGATTTACCTTCTCCCTATAGTCTTAAAGATTATAAGGTTATACCCATATCAACCAAAATTTTTGACCGTTCCGGTAACCTCCTCTATGAGATCTACCGGGACCAGAACCGCACCCCG
>Ga0066639_10000830_pt1 | contig 27566 bp, 25 predicted proteins | sample CryGeyCG2114_010_2_FD_59504 | JGI IMG/M metagenome (GOLD analysis project Ga0066639, IMG submission 59504) | Groundwater microbial communities from aquifer - Crystal Geyser CG10_big_fil_rev_8/21/14_0.10 | ecosystem: Environmental > Aquatic > Deep subsurface > Groundwater | place: USA: Utah...
GTTCCTTCGTTTAGAGTGCTGGTAGCGCTTATTTCTCCGTTCATTTCACTCATGATTTGAGCAACGATAGCTAGTCCTAAGCCTGTGCCTTCGCCAATGGGTTTGGTAGTAAAAAAAGGTTTAAAAAGTTTTTTCATATTTTCCGGAGAAATCCCACATCCACTGTCGGAAATTTCAAGAAAAACATAACTTCCTTTAGAGTATCCCTTGAGTTCTATTTTATGACTATTGTCATTTTGATTTTGCTCTTTTGCTTTAATGATTGCGTGAACAGAATTCATCAAAAGATTTAGAAGGACTTGCTCGAGTCTATTGAAGTCGTAGTTTGCTTTTAAATCCTTTTCAATTTGAATTGAAATTGAAATATGATCTTTTTTTAGTTTTTCATCTACTAATGCAGAAACTTCATCGACAACTTCAATGAGTGAATAGTTTTTTAGAGATATATCCGTTTGGCTTCTTGAGATACGTAATAATGAACGTATTAGTTTTGAGATACGATCAATTTGAGTGACTATGACATTTAGGTATTTTGTCATTTGAGGGTTCTGAGATTGCATAAGCAAAATCTCTGCTCGACCTCTGATGACTCCAAGGGGGGTTCCAATTTCGTGTGCGAGTCCGCTTGCGAGCATTCCTACTGATGCTAATCGATCTTGTTGTGAGACTTTTGCTTCTAGTTCTTTTTTATGTCTTAAGTCGAGTGCGATCCCCATATAGCCCTGAAGCATACCTTCTTCATCTTTAAAAGGAGTGATGTTGAGTAATACGGGAACTAAAGTCCCGTCTTTAGCTCGATTGGTGAGTTCGTTTTTCCAATGCATTTTTTTTTCATCACGAATGTCTGCCCACATCGCATCATAAAACGCCCTATCTTGAAAACCAGAATGTAAAATCCCAGGGCTTTTTCCAAGCGCTTCATCAGGAGTATACCCATAGATCTTTGTCCATGCGGGATTAACATAGATCAGAATGCCTTTTGCATCTGTGAGCATAATGGCTTCATTGGAGTCTTCCACGCACCTAAAAAATATATTATTTCTATCTTTTGTAAAAGAAAGCCCACCCATGGTTTTGTTTTTAGCTAAAGACAAGGGTTCTGTCAAAGTGCATCGGCTTCGAATTTGTTTACTTTGGGTCTAATCATTAAAAGTGTTTTGCACTGAGTTTCCTTGCGAGCCCCCAGTTTTGCACCAAGGGTTTTAAAGTCTTTAAGCAGTCTTTTTTTAATCGTTTCTATTCCTTGGTTGAAAGAGGTGAGTGGATTTTTACTAAAGAAGTGTTGATAGACTTCGTAAAAAACTCCAGCACCTGCCAATACAAAAAATGAATCTGTAAACACTGCGCCCCAATCCAGTAAGTGACCAAGTTTTAAGGTTTCGTAAAAAGTGGCTGTAATTAAACTTAATGTAATCGTTTGATAAGGCGAATGGCGTGGACCTCTTGTGGGACTTCCTTCGCCCATATCTTGTTTTTTTGCGATCAACATTTTTGGTAAAACTTTGGCTCCAAGAGCTAATAAACTATTATAAGTTGCACGACCAAATAATTCTAAACTCATTCCAAACAAGCCGTGTGTTGCGGTTTGCACCCAAAGTGAAGAAATCATTGAATGCGTAAATGCACAAAACATAAACCAGGGGCGGTTCATTTCGATTGCACCACGGTCATTGTAATAAACTTTACCTTGAGACTGAAACGCATTATAGGCTCGATCTGTGTAAGCCCATAAATTTGAAAAAGTGCTGCTGAGAGTATCCCATAGTAAGGAAATAAGTCCGGATTTGCTGTGACTTCAGCTTTCAATGTTATTGAAGAGATTGTCGCCAAAAGAGCACCTAAACTAAATCCGCCTAAAGTTTCAATCCATTTTTCTTTAACAGGACGATGGATTCCATTTGTGCTGTCAGAAAACATTCCGATACTGATGCCGTTGTGTAAACCAAAAAAACGCTTAAGATGAATTAAACTTTTTTCAAATAAACTAAATGCAAAGCGTTCGCTGATAATTTTTTCTGAAACAAACGGGGTCAGTCCTGATTTTGTAGAATTTGCAATGTCATGCTTTAACGTCAGCAATAGTTTTGATTTTGCAATTTCTTTTGCAATTTCTTCTTCTTTTGAGGAGTTTAATGTGTCTGGGTTTTTTTTAATCAATCGAACGGTGAGTCCTGCTTGCTTGAGATGACCAATTAACCATCTCATTTCTTTTGGAATGCGCTCTCCTCGGTGGATTACAACGATTGTTTGTTTAGCTAGGTTTAAATTATTTTCATTAGCGTAAATCCTTAGGTTGTCTAAAAACACTCGCGCAGTAGCTTCAGACTCAATATTTCCTTCGGGTGCCAAATGGGTTGCATTTATTCCAAGAGTAGTAGGTGGGTCACGGTAGTATGGAGCTGCGCTTTCTGCGCTATAAGAGAGTCGACAAAGCGCTAACATCAAGGTCAGAAGGATGAAATTTATTTTGTTTCCCACAGCGAGTTTGTTTTAGCATATTTTTAAAAAATTAACCACATGCGTTAATTTATGTTGGTTTTTAAAATTGTAATTTAATTACAATTATTTAAAGATCTGATGACGATGGTTTTAATCCTGTTTTTAGGGATAGGGGAGGGGAAAGATTATGTCCTGATCTTTTCCGTATTTTTGATGGTTTACTTGTGGGTGTTAGGATATTTTTAATTCAAGACCATGAAGAAAAAAATATCTCATTCTATTGCTTCAGTTTTGCAGTTTCTAGAAACCAAGGCTCCTATTTCCTGCGCAGAAAGTTGGGACTCCGTAGGGTTACTCGTTGGAAATCCAAATTGGGAAACCGAAAGTGCGGTTGTTGCAATTGATCTTTCTGAAAAAGCCCTTGAGTTAGCTCTAAGCTCTCGTTCAAATCTTATTATTACACATCATCCATGTATATTCTCAAAATCAAAGGGATTATCTCGATTAATTGAAGGTGAAGAATCCGGTACGCTATCTAATTTAATTTTTAAATGTATTGAAAATAAAATTGCTGTTGTGAGTGTTCATACAAATTTTGATCAATGTGCATTAGAGGTAAATCAACAGATTTCTAAGGGACTAGACATTAATATTCAAGGTCGCCTCTTTGATGATTCTAAAAATTTGCTTTATAAATTAGTTACTTTTGTGCCTCAAACGCATGCAGACAGAGTGAGAACTGCGCTATCTTCGGCGGGAGCGGGTAATATTGGGCAATATGATTTTTGTTCTTTTAGTATGACAGGAGAAGGTCGATTTAGGGGTGAGCAAGGTACTAAACCCTTTTTAGGTAAACCTGGCCAAGTTGAAGTGGTTACTGAAGAGCGTATTGAGACGGTTTTTCCGAAGTCATTGCAGAGTATTGTGATTAAAGCGCTTTTTGATTCACATCCTTATCAGGAGCTTGCCTACGATCTTTATGAGGTCAAACAATCACTCTCTGATTTAGGCCAATTTAAAGGACTAGGATATGGCTTTTGGGGAGAATTTTTCTCAACTAAAAGCTTCTCAGAAGTAGCTCAACATGTTAAAGACTTATTTGGCGTTGAGGGTATTTTAATGTCTGGTACTTCACCCAAAAAAGTGAAGAAAGTGGCTTTTGCTCCGGGTAAGGGCGCTTCGTTTATAAGTCATGCTTTATCTTTAGAGTGTGATTTGTTTATCACTGGTGAAGTCGGATATCACAATGCACTTGAAGCTGCTAGGCAACGAATGATTACTTTTGAGTTAGGACATACTCATAGTGAAGTTTTTTTCCCAAAAGTCATTCAAACTTGGTTAACTGAACTGGGTGTAAAAGCCCGATATTTAAACCTCTCATTTCAGAGGTTCTTATTTTAGGAGGCCAGCTCGTGAATCAAACCCAACCTGGTGTTTCAACCGATTCTAGTACGTTACATACTTTAAAAGAACAATTATTAACCCTTTCAAAAATTCAAGAACTTGATTTAAAAATTCTCAAAATCGAAAATGAAAAAAACGCACTTCCCCAAAAACTAAAAGAGACTGATTTAAAAATTTCAACGCTCACAAAAACTCTAGAAATTCAAAATAAAAAGCGAGAAGATTTAGACAAAAATCTTAAGCAATCTAAAGCAGCTCTTGATTTAAATAACGATCGAATGGAGCGATCCTCTAAGCGCGTTGAAGAAGTCCAAAATACAAATGAATTTCAAGCCGTTTCAAAAGAGATAGAACAACTCAAAAAACTTAACGAATCTTTATCTACTCAGCTAACAGGTATTGAAGCAGAAAAATCAAAAATCGATGCAGTAATTACAGAAAAAAATGCAGAGATTCAACAATTAGAAAACGAAAAAAACGCACAACTATCTGAAAATTCAGGTGTTGAAACGACTCTAAACACAGAATTAGAAAAATTATTAGGCGAAAGAAAAGAGCTAACCAGTGGAGTTCAAAAATCTACTCTATTAAAATATGATCGAGTAAGAAGTGCACGAGCAGGTGTTGGATTGTCAGCAGCCGTGGGTGGAAGATGCACTTCTTGTAATTTGGGTGTGCCTCCCCAAATGTTTAATGAGCTTCATAAGGGTCAAGATCTTCACTCTTGCCCAAGCTGTCAAAGATTGTTATTTATTCCATAAGAAATATTTAATCAGAAAGCTTTTTCTGGTTGATGAGTTTGGTGGTGTAGTCTAACGGGTAGTCGCTGGTTTTTTTGGAAACAAAAAACGAGAGGAAAGTCCGGGCTCCATAAAGCACGATACAGGTTAATGGCCTGGCATCTTTTAATTTAAGAGATGACGGAAAGTGCCACAGAGAATATACCGCCTATTTTTAATCTTCGGATTTAAAGTAGGTAAGGGTGAAAAGGTGAGGTAAGAGCTTACCGCTTTTTTGGTGACAAAAAAGGCATGGCAAACCCTATCTGGAGCAAGGTCAAATAGGGAAGTGAAGGGCTCGCTTGGTCCGTTATGCACTTCCGGGTAAGACCGCTAAAGAGCCTTAGGTAACTAAGCTCGTAGATGAATGACTATCTCCATGAGTTTTTGAAAAAAAACTGATGAAGACAGAACCCGGCTTACAGTTCAGGCTACACCCCAATTTTAAAGTTTTTGATTAAAGTGATTAACTAGAGACCAAGCTCAAAACTGAAGCTCTTTTTACTCTCAAGCTTATTCTAAGCCTTCTGGTTGGAGTTCTCTATATAAAGGGACAGATCTATGGTCAAATTTAATAAATATGCGTCATAATTTATACTCATTTTCCTCTAAATTGTTTTGATCTTTATTGATTTAAGATGATAATCGCAAAGTTATGAGACCATGGACAACGACAGAAGCAAGCAAGACCTATAACTTAGATAATTGGGGCGATCCTTACTTTAAAATCAATGCAAACGGAAACCTTTCTGTGCATCCAAATCAATCCTCGCAAGGAGGAATTGATATGATGAAAGTGATCGAAGAAATAAAATCCGAAAACTTAGGCATGCCTGTCTTGATTCGTTTCCAAGATATTTTGCGACACCGAGTAATGACTTTAAATGAAACATTTCGTAAGTCGATTGCTGAGAGTGGGTACAAAGGAAAATATCAAGGCGTTTATCCCATCAAAGTTAATCAAATGAGAGAAGTGGTTGAAGAGATTTTAGATGCAGGAAAGCCGTATGATTATGGATTAGAGGCGGGTTCAAAAGCAGAATTGGCTGCAGTGATTGCCATGGAGCTTTCTTCTGACTCTTTGATTATATCCAATGGCTACAAAGATTACGATGTGATCAAGACCGCATTGATGGGTCGAAAACTTGGAAAAAATGTGATTATTGTCGTTGAAAAGTTAAGCGAACTTTTTCAAGTCATAGCTGTTTCTAAAGAATTAAACGTCATTCCACATATTGGCATTCGATGTAAGCTCTATGCAAAAGGAGCAGGCAAGTGGGAATCTAGTGGCGGAGAGTTTGCAAAATTTGGACTTACAACACCTGAAATGCTTTACGCTGTTGAAGTCTTGAGAAAAGAAGGACTTGAAGATTCCTTTAAGCTTTTACATTTTCACATTGGTTCACAAGTTACAAATATTAGAACAATTAAAGATGCGGTTAAAGAAGCTACTCGTATCTATTGTAAGTTCATACAAATGGGACTTAAGCTTGAGTATTTGGATGTAGGTGGAGGCTTGGGTGTAGACTATGACGGGTCTCGTACAAATTTTGAATCATCTATCAACTATTCTTTGGGAGAGTATGTTTCTGATGTTGTCTATACGATTCAAGAAATTTGTCAGGCAGAGGAAGTGCCCGAACCCAATATTGTTACAGAAAGTGGAAGAGCAATTGTCGCTCATCATTCGGTTTTGATTGTAAATGTTTTCGGCTCCATTGAAATGGGAACGACTCCTATGGACATGACTGTGAAACCAAATGAAAACGATGTCGTACAAGAGATCAGATACATTTATGACAATTTAAATTTAAAAAACTTAACTGAAAGTTTTCATGATGCTCACGCTCGAAAAGAAGAAGCAATTTCAATGTTTAAGTTGGGCTTTTTGTCTTTAGAAGAGCGAGCTAAAGTTGAACACTTTTTTTGGCAAATTTGTAAAACAGTTCACAAAAATGCAAAAGGTCTCAATTATGTGCCCGATGAAATTGATAACCTTAAACGGCAATTAGCAGATCAGTATTTGTGTAATTTTTCAATTTTCCAATCGATGCCAGACCATTGGGCGATTAGGCATTTGTTTCCGATTGTTCCACTTCACAGACATTTGGAAGAGCCTACACGGCATTCAACCTTGGTAGATATTACTTGTGATTCGGATGGGAAGATAAATAAATTTGTTGATCTGAGAGACATCAAAAGTACTTTGAAGTTGCATGAGCTAAAGCCAGGTGAGCCATACTATTTAGGAATTTTCTTAATGGGTGCTTATCAAGATATTATGGGTGATTTGCATAACTTATTTGGACGAGTCAATGAGGTGCATGTTTTTCAGGATGAGTCTGAGCCCGATGGTTATTATATCGAAGAAGTCATACGTGGAAATGACGTTGCAGGTGTTTTGTCTTGGATTCAATACCATGCAAACCATTTGGAAAAACTTGTTAAAGAAACTATTGATATTAGGGTTCGTGAGGGTGTGATTAAACCAAAAGAGGGTGTTGAGTTTCAAAATTTTTATGAAAAAGTTCTTCATGGTTATACTTATATCGATGCAGATAAAAAGAGCCCACTGCATGTGGATCTCACATTAAATGAAACAGTTTCAAACGCGCGAACGATGGAGGTAGAAAAATGAAAATTAAAAATCAAGGATTTGATCACGTAGAGTTTGTTGTTAATGACATAGGACAACATGCAAAAATGTATCAATCAATGGGTTTTGAAAAAATTGGATCACGTAAATTGAATGCGCGTGGTTTAAGTTCTGAGGTGTATGCCCAGGGGCTGTTAAGAATTATTCTTACGCAATACGATGAATCCGAGTCTGCAAAAAAAGAAGAAGGGTATCAGTTTTTAAAACGTCATGGAGATGGGATTTGTGTCTTAGCTGTTGATGTGGAGGATGCAACATTAGCTTATGAGGAAACAACTAAAAGAGGAGCAAGATCTGCACTTGAGCCAGTTAAGTATGAGACAGAAAACGGCACAGTGATTCGTTCTGAGATTTGGACTCCAGAAGATGTGCGATATGCGTTTATTCAGAGAGTTGCTCCATCTGGACCAGATTCGCCCGCGTTGTTTGACGAAGGATTAACAGTGTCGAGACTAAAAAGTCCTGCACCTCTTAATATTCAACTCATTGACCATCTTACAAACAATGTACAAATGGGGGATTTGCGACGTTGGGTAGATTATTATGACAAAGTATTTGGATTTATTGTAACTCGTAAATTTGACATTCGCACAGGACGTACAGGATTATTGTCCGAAGTGGTTCAGTCTGCAGATGGAAAAATTAAAGTACCCATCAATGAAGCCACTGAAAAAGAGAGTCAAGTTCAAGAGTTTGTAGAACGATTTAAAGGTCCGGGCGTGCAGCATTTGGCACTACTCACTACAGGAATCATTGATACGATTTCTATTTTGAAAAATAAAAAATATGAATTTTTGAAAGTGCCTCATACTTATTATGAAATGATTCCAAAACGTGTGCCAAGTGCAAAGGAAGATTTAAGTTTATTAGAAGAGTTGAGTCTTCTTTTAGATGGGGATGAGTCTGGATATTTGTTACAAATTTTCACAGCAGAAACTGTGGGACCATTTTTCTTTGAGTTCATTCAAAGGAAGGGCAATAAAGGATTTGGAGAAGGTAATTTTAGAGCATTATTTGAAGCAATTGAACGCGATCAAATTAAGCGAGGAGTATTAAAGTGATTAAGAAATCTGTTCCGTCTTACTTTAAAGAGCGACGTGATCGCTTGATGAAAAATAACAGTGGCGCTGCTTTTTTATTTCCCTCAGCTCAAGAAGTATTACGCAATCCAGATGTGGGATACCCATTTAGACAAGAAAGTAATTTGTATTATTTAACAGGGTTTGATGAGCCTGAATCTTTTTTAATTTTAGCACCTCAATCGGACAAGCCTGGTGAATATAAAAGCGTATTATTTGTAAGAGAAAAAGACTCACTAAAAGAGCTTTGGGAGGGTGAACGTTACGGCGTTGATGGAGCAAAGTCTGTTTTTGGTGTGAATGAGACTTATCCCATTTCAGCATTAAAAGAAAAGCTTTCGTCACTTTTGCGCCCGGCAAACCAAGTATATTATCGAATTGGAAACTGTAAAAAAACAGATGAGCTTGTTTTTAATTCTTTAAATCATCTACGGCTTACGTATGGAAGATCTGGTCGAGGATTGCTTCCTATTTATGATTCTCATCAAGAAGTAGGAGAGTTAAGACTTTATAAATCAAAAGCTGAGATAGAGATTCTTCAAAAAGCGTGTGATATTTCATCGCTTGCTCATAAGACGGCGATGCAAGAAGTTAAGCCTGGTATGAACGAATACGAAGTGCAAGCGCTTATGGATTATGTTTTTATTAAAAATGGTTGTGCACGAAATGGTTATGGAAGCATTGTGGCTTCTGGAAAAAACGCATGTTGTTTGCACTATACTTCTAATAATGAGGTGATGAGAGAAGGCGACTTGCTTTTAATTGATGCAGGTGGGGAGTTTGATTATTATACGTCAGACATTACGCGAACCTTTCCAGTGGGACATCTGTTTTCAAAAGAACAAGCTCAAATCTATGATCTCGTCTTAAGTACTCAAAAATCTGTAATTGATATTGCTAAGCCAGGACTTGCCTATGAAAAACTTCACGAAACGGCTTGTGACTTGCTCACAGAAGGTCTTTTGTCGATGGGATTTCTTAAAGGAAAGAAGTCTGAAATTTTAAAAGATATGAGTTTTAAGCGTCTTTATCCGCATGGTACAGGTCACTGGTTAGGAATGGATGTACATGATGTAGGTTTATATAAAAAAAACAATGAGTCACGTCGCTTAGAGCCAGGAATGGTTTTTACCGTTGAGCCAGGTCTTTATTTTCAGCTCTACGATCAAGAAGTGGCTAATGCATTTAAAGGAATTGGCATTCGTATCGAAGATAATATTTTGATTACAGATAGCGGAAACATAAACCTAACCGCTGCTGCTCCTAAAGAGCGGACTGAAATTGAAAGACTAAGAGCAAAAGCATTTTAAAAATATAAATAAAAAATGAAAATCGGTGCAATTTCAATAGATCATCCTTTTGTATTAGCGCCAATGGCAGGGATTACAAATTCTCCCTATCGAAGATTGATGCGGGGATTGGGAAGTGCATTTGTCGTTTCCGAGCTCGTTTCTGCAAATGGACTAGAGTACGCCAGTCAAAGAACACTTGATCTCCTTCAATTTAATGAGGAAGAGCGTCCTGTCGGTTTGCAAATTTTTGGAGAAGATGAAGAACGGCTCTGCAGAGCGGCTAAAGTTATCGAAGCCAAGGGGGCAGATTTTGTAGATTTAAATTTAGGGTGTCCTGTTCCTAAGGTTGTAAAAAAGGGTGCAGGGTCTGCGATGTGTAGAGACCCTATTGGTTTGGGAAAAATTTTAACTGCAATGGTGAAATCCGTTTCAATACCAGTGACTATTAAAATTAGGACGGGCTGGGACTCTCAAACGCGCAATGCTCACGAAGTGATTCAAGCAGCAACAGACGCTGGAGTGGCTATTGTGGGTGTACATGGAAGAACACGTGCTCAAGGTTATAGTGGGGTTGCGGATTGGGATTTTATAGGTGATCTAAAGGCAAAAGCAAAAATTCCAATTATTGGAAACGGAGATATTTTAACGGCTACTCAAGCAGTTGAAAAAGTAAAAATTTATGGAGTCGATGCCGTTTATATTGGAAGAGCAGCACTCAGAAACCCATTTATTTTTGAGCAGGCTCGGGCTATTTACAATGGCCGCACACTTGCATTGCCTGATTCAGATCGATATGTGTCTTTATTGATTAAGCAAAGAGCACTGCTTTCAGAAAGTTATGATGCACGTATGTCGATGATTCATTCAAAGAAATTTTTATCATGGTACTCGTCAGGATTTCCTGGATGTCATGAATTTAGAAAAAAAGTATTTACCTCTGAAGATCCAGCTCAACTTTGGGAAATGGCAGAAAATTTTTTTCGAGTTTCCACTGAAAACAGAGATTTATCGTTTTTAAATCAACCCTTTTTAATGGGTGGGCATGGATAAATGAATAAACGATTTTATTTTTTTCTTTTTTTAATCCTGTTTGCTGGTGTGTGTATGCGACTCATTTGGGTTGGGGATATGGAGTACAAACTTGACGAGCACTACATGAGTCAATCTGTAGCGGCCTATGAGCAGACAGGAGATTTTCCATTACTAGGCATGCCCTCTGGAATGCATGTGAGAAACCCTGGGTTGAGTATCTGGAGTTTTATTTTGATTGGTAAGGTTTTTGGAATGACTGATCCTCAGGATTTGTGTTTTGGAGTAATGGTTTTAAATAGCATTGGCTTATTTTTATTTTTATTTTTTATATTTGCACATTTTAAGGATTTGGATAGAGAGCGTTGGCTTTGGGCCCTGATGCTCATGAGTGTCAGTCCAATTGTTATACATTATGAGCGAAAAATTTGGGCACAATCGATTTTACCTTTTTTGATGGTATTTTTTTGGTGGGCTTGGATGAAAAAAGATCGATTTATTGGAGCCTTTTTTTGGGGGATGCTTGGCGTTTTGTATTTTCAAATCCACATGAGTGCGGCCTTTTTGTCTGTTGGGGTTTTTCTTTGGACAGCACTGTTTTTTAAAAAATATCAACTTGAAGCATCGGTCGCTTGGAGGGGGTATTTTTTAGGGAGTATTTTAGGGGTTATCCCTGCATTGCCTTGGATAAAATATTTTTTATTCAGTGGTGAAAGTCACGCAAGAGCATTTCATTACTGGCTAATTCACGAATTTCGATTTTATGCTTATTGGTTTACAGAGCCGTTTGGTTTTCATATGGGTAATAGTTTAGCGGTCGAAAAAAGTCAGACATTTATTGGTCAAAATTTAGAGTTTTTTTCTTATCCTGGAAATTTTTATTTAGTGGGTGTCGCCTATCTTATTGCACTTGTTGTGATGATCATTACAGTCGGTCGATTTGTTTATTTGTTGATTAAAAAGAGGGATCAAATTAAGCCCACTTTGATGGGTAGAAACTCAGTGGAGGATTTTTTGATCTCAAGTGTAATGGTTGGATATGGATTGCTCATTTCATTTTCAGGCACAATTGTAAGGCGCTATTATTTGGTTGTTGCATATCCATTTCATTTTTTATGGACAGCTCGCGTAGCGCTTACTTTGAAGCAGGGTAGAAAGTTATTGTCTGTACTTGTTCTTGCCCAGCTTTTAATTTCAATTTTTTATTTACGTTATATCCACGAAAATCAAGGGGCTCCTTTAGGAGATTATGGTGTAGGATATCAATATCAAAAAAATTACTCAGAGTTTAAATGAAGCAAGAGCGACTACATAAAATTATTGCCTCAACTCAGCTCATGAGTAGAAGGAAAGCAGAAGAAGCTATTACAGCAGGTAGGGTAACACTCAATGGTGTAGTGGTTATGACTTTGGGGACTTTAGCCGATTCAAGCGTTGACGAAATCAAAGTCGATGGCATTAAGCTTAAATTTGTTAAAAAGAAAACAATCATCGCATTTCATAAGCCTCCTCAAGTGATCGTTTCAAAAGGAGATCCTCAAGGTAGAAAAACAGTTTATGAATTTTTGCCACAGGATTTAAAGGTTAACCCAGTCGGTAGATTAGATTATGATTCTGAAGGGCTTTTGCTTTTAACAGATGATGGGGAGCTTGCTAATCGTCTCATGCATCCTAGTTTTGGTGTAAAAAAAATCTATGAAGTTGAAGTAAAGGGTGTCCCAACGGAAGGCACACTTAATCGATTGCTCAATGGTGTTCCTTTAGAGGATGGTAGGGGTAAGTTTTTAGGTGTCAGAATTATGAAGAAAAAACGTGACTCTAACAGTGTACTAAAAATTACGGTCGATGAAGGACGCAACCGATTTATTAGGCGAATGTTAAAAGCTGTCGACCACCGCGTAATACGATTAAAAAGAGTCGCAATAGGAAGCATACAGCTTGGCGATCTAGAGGTAGGGTGTCACAGAGAGCTGTCTACAGAAGAAAAAAAATATCTCTCAAAATAATTTTTTATTAACTTTTGAATCGATTTAAAAATCTTATGAGTTGAATTCTAATCAAGTCAAAAGGAGTGGGACTAATGATTTTATTTTCAATCATATAAATAACCATTCTTCCAAAAACTCTATTCCATAATTTTAAATCAATACCTCTTCCGAGAGCTACTTGATGAGTGTCCATTAAGATTAGCTCATGAGGCATTCCACCAAAATCATTATTTTTATATTGAACACCTAATCGAGCAAATCCGCAGCGAGTCCATTGACCCACTAGAGTGCCCGCTGCTCCACCTAAGATAAATTTTCTACCCGATTTAACGGTTGTTAAAACCATGTGCTCTGCTAGGTGATAAAAAATGTCAGCACCACTGTAATCTGGATCGGTGCAAAACCGTGAGGCTTCAGCGTACAGTTTACGATCGGGCAGGACTTCAGGAGGCACATCAAAGTACCGACTGTAACTCAGTCTATCCATATCTTCATGAAAAATAATTCTAACAGAGCCTACAATTTTTCCACCATGTTTCACAATTAAAATACGAGAACGAGAGTCAAATTCGTCTGCCATTTGTTCGGGGCTCGTGTCGTCATTAATCTTTTTTGCAGCTTTATACGACTTTACTCTAAGAGCTAACACCTCATTGTACTCTTCTTTTGATTTTACGTAGGAGAAGTCAAAGCGCTTGTATGCTTCACTGAGTTTAAAGCCTTCTTTGATTAAAGATTGAACAGTTACGTTTTCTCCAAATTGTAGGAGATATTCTGCTAAACTTTTTTGTAAAATTTCATCATCTTTTACAAATTCAACACCTAAAACTAAAAACTCTTTTAAATCAGAGTGAGTAAAGTCCACACGTCTAATGACGACAGTTCCTTGGATGGACCCTACGCAAGGAATAGAAAGAGTTACATCTAAGCGTTGATCACGCATCAAAGTTTTATTTCTCATTGAAGTGATGATCCGCATACCTGAGGCTGAAATGTCCTCTACTCTAAAAAACATATAGTCATTAAATTTTCCTGGAGTAGGGGCGGTGCCGGTTGGTAAAAACTGTTCTGAGCATTTAAAGCGAGTGGATTCACGTTTTTCTTCATTAATGTCTGTTTCTGCTTGTTTAGCAAAAGTTCTAAACCCAGCAAGAGCATTTCCCCCTTCTTCAAAAAGTGATTTTACGACGATTCCTTGATAAAGAGTCGACTCTTTTGCAATTTTTACTCTTAGATCGTAGGAGTCTCCCTGATTGAAGTCATGTTTGTCGATAACGAGTTCAACGCCAAATGGAGAATATCTCCAAACGCGATATTTTTTAACTTGTTGAGAGTTACTTGAAATAAGCTCAGCCGTGATTGGGTCTCCCTCTCTAACTTCAGCAGGTATAAATGGACTGTGTAAGATTTCAGATTCTTTTGAGACAAAGGATTCTAGTTTTCTAACCATAATGCACCTTCTTTTTTAGATTCAATGACGGGAAGTTGATTCATATTTAAAAGCTGACTGAGTAAGTGAAAATTGTGTCCATCTAATGTCATTAAATGAACGAATCTTTCATCTTCATAGCTTTTCATTTTGATATCGTTTTGATGTAAGTCGTATGTTTCAATTGTAAATTGGGATGAAAAAGTTTGAAGTAGATCTTTGCTTGCAGTAGAAAGCAATACATGAGGTCTAAATTCGATCCATTTTTGAATTTTTGGGTCTTTAGTTAAGCTATCAATACGGGCTGCAATGTTTGGAGACTTTCCCATAATATTGGTTTCTTTGTGTTTTAGTGTACTGACATTTCCCACTAAAACTTCACCAAAGCTTAAAGTAAAGTATCGATCAAATGAGCGATTTTCCTTTTTTGCGCGATTAAATTCACTGTAGGCTTGTATCCATGCGTCTCTTAGGGCTCGTAAAAAACCTTCTTCAGGATCATCTAACCAATAGTAAGCAAAAAGAGCATCTCCAATCAGTTTTGCAATTCCATAGTTGTTTTCAATTTGATCGATCATGATCGTTGTCTGCGGGATGAGTACTTGATGTGCGATATCTAAATCTTCTATTTTTTCTGAATAATTTCTTAAGTCAGAATATAAAGTTGTGACATGACTTTTTCTGAGTCTTAAAATTTCATTCATCGCTTCAGTAACCGATTGTCCTGAGTTACTAATATGATTTGCTCTTTGAAATAAAACAGGAGGGACAAAGGTAGCAAACTGTTCATACATTTCTTGTTTTTGTGCGATGAGTTTTGCTTGATGGGTTTTTAATTCTAACTCTGCTGTTGTTTTTTGAACCCAAAGCTTTCTTCCAAGTCCAATGAGTCCAATAAAAAGAAGAGTAAACTCATATTCTGTTAATACAAAACGGGGTTCGTGAAATTGAATCCAAGTAGATCGAGTCAATAAAAGCGAAGCTCCGAGATGAAGAGCAGCTATTGCAGGACTTCTAATCACAAGAGCAAAGAGGGGAGCAGTAAAATAAGACAGCCATTGGCTTCTGAATGGATAACCTAAAGTCATGAAATTTGCTAAACCAAAAGAGACAACATACCCTAGTCCAATCAACATGTATTTTAATAATGTTGGTTTTTTTCTTAGAAAAAATCCAACGATTAAAACAATTCCAAAAATAATAATTTGCTCTAATCTTTTTTGAAACCAAATGTCTTTATTGGTTTTAAGAGAGTCATTAAAGAGTAAAGCATTTGTCCAAATCACTATGTAAATAATAGGAAAAACGATGCTGAATTTTTTGATGAGGTCGTTTTCTTTTTGTTTCAGCGTGTTTTGATACTGCAAAGGTGCAGTTAAAAACGGGTTGATGAGATCAACAATGAGATACAGTAATCGATCAATAAGAGGCTGTATTTTCATTCGCTTTGGCCTTTGCTTTTTAAATTGAGTATTAAGTGCATGCTAATTCCAGTTGTAAAAAAGGCACTTCCCAAAATGAGCATAGGGCTTAAAGCAGTAGAGAGAAATAAGTGATCAGCCATTAATCCAATTGGAATGCGTATCCCAGAAACAAAGGAGTTGTCTTTTCGATTTATTTTTAAATTAATTTTATACGCAAACAATTGAATCAATAAAATGCATAAACCCAAAACCATTGTTGTAAAGAAGTGTGTTCCTTGGAAAGTTTGGACATAGGGTTGATCCAAAAAAGGTCCCAAAAGACTTAAAATAAATACGAGTGGAAATAAAATCTGTAGAAATGAGTTTTTTATTTTTGAATGTTCAAAAAGTAAAAAAAATGAAGCCCCTTGAAATAAACCAGATAAAAACGAGAAAAAAGTAATCCCCAAAGTCATTACTGTTAGTAAAACACCACCAATAGTTAATAAAAAAGCAGGCGTTAGTATCTCACTGAGAGTTAATTTTTTGATCTTCATTTGATGAAGTAAGGATAAACATAAAATACCAAGAGTAGCGGAGGCAAGACTAGTGCCCACTTTTCCATTTTGAATATCGAGTAAAAGTAAAAACTGAGCCCCCGCAAATAAAAATCCTCTTAACCAAAGTCCTTTTGGATAATGATTAAAACGCAACAGGTTGGGTTTAATCAGAACAAGTAAAACAGATAAGACTAGCGCAGAGGATGAAAGTTGAAATGTCGTTCCTCCTTGCGCAAAAAATTTAAAAGCAAGGTACACGCTCACTACAAATGAAGCGTAAAGCGTTCCTAAGCTAATGACATTTATAGATTTCAACGTATGTATAATTGTATTTAAATTTTTAGATGAATGCCACTTTTAAGAAAGCACGCGAATCACTAAAACAAAATAAGGGTCAAGGAATTGACTCTTTGTTAAAACTAAAAATTAATTTTCGTAAAAAATTTGCTCAAGGCTTTTGATCACGGTAACAAAAAGATCAAACTCAGCTTGAGTGACAAGACCTTCTAGGCCTTTAGAGTTTTGCATTAGTCTAAAGCCATGAGGGACTTCAAAACTTTCTCTTGTTGACGCCCTTTGTGCAATGTCTCCGATAAGGTCCCCAGATTTTAAGCTTGATGCAGAAATAGTTATTTTTACGTTGCCATACATTGCAGTAATTGAAAGCGTTTCACTGAAACCTTCACCGTCTAATTCAATAAAAATAATGTCATCTGCAAAAGGTAAAACGAGTTTTCTATGGTTATTGCTGTTGTAAGTTTTTTCATAAACTTGCTTAAGTAAGTTTATGATATTTAACTCATCAGCAAGTAAGTGTGTTCGGCCTTCTACATCAATATTGGCAGACGGTTTAGCAAGCACTGACCCACATGTTGCAAATGAATCACAGGGAAGTACAAATGAAAAAACAATGCCAAATGCAGTTAAAAAACTCAAAAATGCTCGCATGCAAGCGTTCTACGGGTTTGGTCTAAAGTAGTCAACTAAAACTATCTAAAAAATGTCAGGATTACTCTTTTGGGCTAATCATGTCGCCTGGTTTTACCCAGTTTTTGAACTGTTCTTCGGTCAAAAGCCCAAGTTTTAGAGCGGCTTCTTTTAGTGTTAACCCTTCTTTATGAGCTGTTTTAGCGATTTTAGCTGCATGGTCATAACCAATGTGAGTGTTCAAAGCTGTTACAAGCATGAGTGTGTTGTCTACATGCTCGGCAATGGCAGGTTCATTGGGTGTAAGTCCCTCTAGGCAGTGGTCGACAAACCCATTTGCTGAGTCAGTGAGTAGTCTCACTGAATGAATGAAGTTTTGAATAAGCATTGGTCTAAAAACGTTTAATTCAAAGTTTCCAGAAGACCCACCAATGTTAATAGCAACGTCATTGCCTAAAACTTGGCAACAGACCATCGTCATAGATTCACTTTGAGTCGGATTGACTTTTCCTGGCATAATGGACGATCCAGGTTCGTTTTCAGGTAAATTGAGTTCGCCAATACCACACCGTGGGCCGCTTCCAAGCCAACGAATGTCATTTGCAATTTTCATAAAAGAACATGCAACCGTTTTTACGGCTCCATGAGCAAAGACTAAAGCGTCGTTTGCAGCAAGTGCTTCAAATTTATTAGGAGCGCTGTAAAATAAGGTATGAGTGAGTTCACTAATTTGTTTTGCTACACGATCTGCAAATTCAGGGTGCGTGTTTAATCCTGTTCCGACAGCAGTGCCTCCTTGAGCAAGGGCTCGCAATTTATCTAAAGACTGAGTGATCCTTTCCATCCCAAGCTCAATTTGCATGCGGTAGCCAGAAAACTCTTGTCCTAAAGTCAGTGGAGTTGCGTCCATTAAGTGAGTTCGGCCTACTTTAATGATCTTGCTAAACGCTTTTTCTTTTTTAAGCAGTTCGGAGTGAAAGCGCTTAAGTGCAGGCAAAAAATCGTTTTCTAAAAGCATAACCGCTGCAATATGCATTGCAGTTGGAAAGACATCGTTAGAGGATTGGCTCTTATTGACGTCGTCATTGGGATGAATGGGTTTTTTTGACCCTAAAACGCCACCTGAAATTTCGATTGCTCGATTAGAGATAACTTCATTGACGTTCATATTGGTTTGAGTGCCTGAGCCTGTTTGCCACACGACAAGAGGGAAATGATCATCTAGTTTTCCTGCAATGACTTCGTCAGCAGCTTTTGTGATAGCGTCTTTTTTGTCTTGAGGAAGTTTTCCAAGATCCGCATTTACCATTGCAGCAGCTTTTTTTAAAATCGCAAGAGCGGTGATAACTTCTTTTGGCATACGATTGTTGCCGACCTTAAAGTTTTGAAGAGAGCGTTGTGTTTGAGCTCCCCAATATTTTCCCGAAGGAACTTTCATTTCTCCCATAGTGTCTGTTTCGATGCGGAAATTTTCTGTGCTCATTTTAAGCGTGATCTCCTTTTTGAAGTAATACCGTTTTATGATTGTTAAAAGTTAGGTAGTAAGAAGAATCATCTTCTTCTAAGTTTCTCAAAATATCGAAATAGGCTGCATGTAAAAATTTAGCTTCTTCGGTTTGATTTAAAACCAAACAAGTAAGCCTTCCCGGTTTGTACTTAAGCGTAGAGGGGACTAGTTTTTCTTTTGCTTCGTTACTCAGGGATAGTGTTAACCCAGAGTTCATGTCCCCATCAATGCGAGTAATAAAGTAGGCTGTATCTTCTATGACGATTTTTTTAGTTTCTTTACCGATTGCAAGGTAATAGCCGTCATCCTTTTTTTTAAGGCTTTTGGCAAAAAGGCGACGAGTCGGTTCGTGGGTAATTTCAGTTTCGTCAGACATCCAAATGCCATTTTTAGTGAGTCGAATGACTTCCGTATCTACAAAAAAAGGTGCATTTTGATCGTTTTGCATTACTTTAAGTTATTGAGAAGACTATTCAGCGTCAACCCAAAAAGGAGCCTTGAACTGGGACGCTGCTTGAGCGATAAGTCTAAGTAATATGACTAATGATCAAAACCCACGAGTGTACGGTTTAACAGACTTGACCTATGACGATTACTTAAAAGTAAAAGAGCTGACGTCATTGCAAAATCCTCAATCTGATCCCCCGCATCATGATGAAATGCTTTTTATCATTATTCATCAATCCTATGAGCTTTGGTTTAAGTTAATGATGCACGAATTAAATCAAGCAAAACTTCAAATGCGAAAATCAGCGGTTTTGGAAGCCTACCATTTTTTAAAGCGGATTGTTGCTATTCAAAAACTATTAGTCAGCCAAATTCATATTTTGGAAACAATGAAGCCCGTAGATTTTTTAGCATTTAGGGATAGACTCAATCCGGCAAGTGGATTTCAATCGATCCAGTTTCGAGTCTTTGAATTTGCTTTAGGGCTTCAAGATGAAGAATATTTAGTTCACTTTAAAAATAAACCTCACTACACAGATTTATTAGAAGCAGAAATGAAAGTTCCAGGTCTTAAACAAGTGTACTATGAATTATTGGGTAAGCTTGGAATGAAAATTCCACAAGAGGCTCACCTAAAAGAAAAAGACCCAACCTCTAAAGAGGCTCTCCTTAAAGTTTTAAAAGAAATTTACCAAAGTCCAAATGAAAACATGCCTATTTATCTCCTCACAGAGTCGCTTTTAGAGATTGATCAATACTTGTCGCACTGGAGAGATCATCATGTAAGAGTTGTAGAGCGAATCATAGGATTTAAACGAGGCACAGGCGGCTCAAGTGGTGTAGGGTATCTGCGCGCAACGACAGAAAAAAAATGCTTCCCCCTCTTATGGGAAGTGAGAACCTTTTTAGAAAAAGTATAACAATGACAACTATGCTTGAAATGAACACCGTAAAAAAAAGTTTTGAAGGAATAAAAGTCCTCCTTGTAGATTTGGATGGGACACTAGTGGGTGCAAAGGACGTTCCTCTTGCGATTGATTTTGTAGTGCGAGCTATAAAAACAGTGAGAGATTATGGGGGCACACGTAAAGCAATCCGTGCGCTCAACGCCGTACAATCCGCCTTGCTGTCTAAGCCTAAAAATGACAATTCAAAAACAAATGCGACAAAGGCTGTGGAGTCTTTTGCTGAAGTTTTAAATATGGGCGTAGATCAGGCTCAAAATGTTCTTGTGGAAGGGACACGTAAGATTTTTCCAAAACTTCAAAAGCATTTTTACCCTATTGAAGGTGCAAAAAATTTTATTGAATGGGCAAAAGATCACTACCCTTTGGTTTTAGCAACGAATCCTGTGTGGCCGCTTGATATTGTAGAGTTACGCATCAAATGGGCAGGGATTGATCCAAAAATTTTCAAAAGAATTACGTTAGCCAAAGAGATGAGTGCCGCAAAACCCTGGCATCGTTATTATGAAGAAATTTTACAACAAGAAGGTTTAAATCCAGAAGAGTGTTTATTAATTGGAAATGACCTCAAAAAAGATCTTCCAGCAACGGAAGTTGGGATTAGAACGTTTATTATTGATCCGCATCGCAAAGCGCTTAAGAGGCTTTCTGAATCAGATGGCCTTGCTGCTTACCAAGGGCGTTTTGAGCACTTAAGGCAGATTCTTGAAGCTTAAAGTTTATTTTTTATAAATTAAATTTAGACTCTAAAAATGCATTGATTTCAGAAGATTCGTACATCCAATCGTATTCTGTTTCTGATTTTTCAATTCTCAAGCAGGGGACTTGATACTGACCTCCACCTTTCATGAGCTCTGCTTCAAACGTAGGGTCTTTTTTTATATTTCTTAATTCGATAGGAATATTTAATCGTTTGATTTGACGCTGAACTTTTATGCAGAATGGACAGCCTGTAAAATAATATAGTTTATATTTTTTCGATTCCGCATCGATTTTTTTTTGATTGTCTATTTCACGCGCTATGGTCTTAGGCGCAAAAAGAGCGTTCAGTGCAATGAGGATTTGTCCAAGACTGATACGCATAAACTTCATTAAAAACTTCATCATGATTCCGTCTCATTTTGAGCTTTCAACGCTTTCGCTAATTCTATTCGAGTGTCTTTACGTTTTTGAGCCCCCTTGTGGCGTCTGATTTCTTCTTTTGTTTGAGGAACGAGTTCTGGAACTGCTGAGGGTTTTCCGTTTTCCCCTAGTGCGACAAATGTTGTGTAGGCTGTAACTGCTCTTTTCGTTTCACCCGTTATTGGATTTTCACAATCCACACGCACTCCTACTTCCATAGAGGTGCGGGATGCGAAGTTTACTTGTGCCTTGATATGAACATAATAACCTTGCTTAATGGGCGCTAAAAAATGTAGCGCGTCAATAGATGCGGTTACTACAGGTTTGCGAGCATGCTTTCCTGCTGCAATTGCTGCGGCGATATCTATCCATGACATCACAACGCCCCCAAAAACATTGCCAAAGGTATTGGTATGAGAAGGCAAGACGAGCTCGGTCATAATTACAAGAGTTTGTTCGGGTGTTTTCATGGCTCTATCATAATGGGAAGCTCGTGAAGATGGTATCCCTAAAATACCAGACCGTAAGTCTCATACTTGGTCTGTTATTTTTGAATAAGATATATTTTTTGAAAAAAAGCTTGCTAGTCGGAAAATACTGTTCCTATACTTTGTCTGGGGGCAGCTATTTCATATGACAGTAAAACTTACAGACAAAGCAAGGATTCGCGTGTCTCAGAAGAGTAAAAAAATAAGTGGGTATTCAAAAGCAAAAATGATTACACAGGGAGAAAATTTGATTGATCAAATTGTCACACTTACGGGACTTCCTGAGTCTTGGGTGACAAAAGAGATTGATCAAATATTAAAAATTTCAGGATTTACGAATCAACAAATTACAATTGAGTCACTTCGAAGTGCTTTGCTACTGTATTTAGATAGCTTAAATGATGAAATTATCTTGCAAAGTCCAGTGTCTCACAAGAAATCTCCAAATTCTGACCTTCATTAGGCTTAATTTTAAAATATATAATTAAAATAGCATGGTTTTTGCAGCATTTTAGGCCGCAAGTAGTCAGGTTTAAGCTATGTGGTAAAAGTTTGACGTGAACAGATTAGATGCGTAACAAAAAGAATCACAAAAAGTAGAAAAATTTACTTTTGTGCATCCTCTTTCTACCGATAAGGGTGGTACTATTAAGCTAGAAAGTGGTCTGAGTTGCGCAGCTTTTAGAGGAGAATCAATAAAATGTTAATTCGATCAGGTGGTCCAAAAATTCCATCCCGTTTAATTGAGCCAGAAACAGTTGGTTTTAATGAAGATGTTATCAGAGGCCATATCCCAAACCCGATTGTCATTGAGCAAACCCCACGAGGAGAGAGACAATATGACATTTATTCTAGGTTATTGCTCGATCGTATTGTGTTTTTAGGTACAGAAGTAAATGATGTCGTCTCAAATTTACTTGTCGCGCAATTGTTTTTTTTAGAATCTTCAGACCCTGATAAGGACATTCATATTTATGTAAATTCGCCAGGTGGATCTGTGACCTCAGGACTAGCGATTTACGATGTGATGCAATTTATTAAGTGTGATGTTGGAACGTATTGCATTGGTATGGCTGCGAGCATGGGAGCGCTTTTACTAACTGCTGGAGCTAAAGGAAAGCGATTTAGTTTACCTCATAGCAGAATCATGATTCACCAGCCTTTAGGTGGAGCAAGAGGTCAGGCTTCTGATATTGAAATTCAAGCTAAAGAAATTCTTTATTTGAAAGATAAATTAAACGGAATACTGGCACGTCACTCAGGAAAATCTGTTGATCAAATCCGTAAAGATACTGATCGAGACAACTATTTATCTGCAAAAGACGCTGTAGAATACGGATTAATTGATAAGGTTGTTGAAAACCGTGACGGGGTTGCATAAGTTGATAGAGAGGAAAGGGCTTTAAATGGCTGATAAAAAATACGGCGATGGTTTCGGAAATCTGTGCTGTTCTTTCTGTGGCAAAAGCCAACGGGAAGTAGAAAAGCTCATAGCGGGACCAACAGTCTACATTTGTGATGAATGTATTGAACTTTGCAATGACATCATTGCAGAGGAAGGACACAAAGATCCAGCAGCAAGCACAACCGAAAAAAGCCTTCCAAAACCTTCAGAGATCAAAGCTTACTTAGATGAATATGTGATTGGACAAGATCGAGCAAAACGTATTTTATCGGTCGCAGTTTATAATCACTATAAACGGATTCAAAACCAGTCGACGAAAAAAGGCCAAAAAGATCATATTGAACTTTCAAAAAGTAATATCTTACTTGTTGGTCCGACAGGATGTGGAAAAACTTTGCTCGCTGAAACATTAGCTAAGTTTTTGAATGTTCCATTTGCAATGGCAGATGCAACGACTTTGACTGAAGCTGGTTATGTCGGCGAAGACGTCGAGAACATTATTTTAAATTTATTGCAAAGTTGCGATCACAATGTTGAGCGCGCTCAAAAGGGAATTATTTACATCGATGAAATCGACAAGATTTCTCGTAAAAGTGAAAATCCCTCTATTACACGTGATGTGAGTGGCGAAGGTGTTCAGCAAGCATTGCTAAAATTAATTGAAGGTACGGTTGCAAACATTCCTCCTAAGGGGGGACGTAAGCATCCTCAACAAGAATTTATTCAAGTCGATACACGCAATATTTTATTTATTGTCGGTGGAGCATTTGTGGGTCTTGATAAAGTGGTTTCATACCGTAAAGGAAGCCGGAGTTTAGGAATGGGCGCATCGATTACTTCAAAGGCAGAAGAGACAACTTCTAAGTTGTTAACTCAGGCAGAACCAGAGGATTTAATTAAGTTTGGTTTGATTCCGGAGTTTATTGGGCGTTTACCTGTTATAGCGACGCTTGGCGAGCTCGATGAGCCAGCGCTTGTTGAGATTTTAATTAAACCTAAAAACGCGCTTACAAAACAGTTCAAGAAGCTTTTTGAGTTTGATGGTGTCCAGCTTGAATTTGAAGAAGGCGCTATTGAAGCGATTGCGAGAGAAGCGATTAAACGTAATACGGGTGCAAGAGGTTTGCGAGCGATTTTAGAGCAATCGATGCTGGATATTATGTATGACATTCCTGCAAAAGCAGATGTTAAAAAATGTATTATTACGCAGAACGTAATCACTAAAGGTGAGCGTCCTGTTCTTGTATTGTCAGATGAAGCGGCTTCTACTAAGAAAAAATCTGACGCATCAGGATCGTCAAATTCGAAACAAAGTGCAGAGAGCGCTTAAAAAAAACGACTTAAAATACATTCAAGTAATTGAACTCTCTTTCAGGATATGGTGTAGTTATATCTAAGAGGTTTTTCCTCTTAGAAGGGTACACCCGATGAGTCAAAAAGATAAAAAGCCTGCACGTATGGTCGTTCCTCTTTTACCTTTAAGAGATGTTATTATTTTTCCTCACATGGTTGTTCCTCTTTTTGTGGGTAGAGAAAAGTCGATCAACGCACTTGAAGAGTGTGTAAATAAAAAAACAGATTTGTTTTTGGTTGCACAACGCCAAGCAAGCACAGTGAATCCTACAGAAGATGATATTTTTGAAATAGGGACTCTCGGTAGTATTTTACAAATTTTAAGATTGCCGGACAATACTGTAAAAGTTTTGATTGAGGGCAAAAAACGAGCTCGTATTTTGAAGTACTCAGAAGATGACCGTATGATCGAAGCTGAAGTCGAGGAAGTTTTAGACGAGTCTTCAGGTACGGTTGAGCTAGAGGCTTTGATTCGATCTTTAAAATCAACCTTTGAAAATTATGTAAAACTCAATAAGCGCATTCCTCCAGAAATGCTAATGACTGTTAATTCGATCGAAGATCCTTCTCGTTTAGCAGATGTCATTGTTGCACACTTAAATTTAAAATTAGAAGATAAGCAAGGTGTGCTTGAAATTGCAAACTCGTACAAGCGTTTAGAAAAATTACTTGAGATGATGCAAGGAGAAATTGAAATCCTTCAAGTTGAAAGACGCATTCGTACGCGAGTAAAAAAGCAAATGGAGCGCTCTCAAAAAGAATATTATCTCAATGAGCAAATGCAAGCGATTCAAAAAGAGCTTGGTGAAAAAGACGAATTTAAAGTTGAATTAGCAAACATTGAAAAACAAATTCGCACAAAAGGTCTTACAAAAGAAGCTCGTGAAAAAGCATTAAAAGAACTGAAAAAATTAAAAATGATGTCTCCAATGTCAGCAGAAGCTACAGTTGTACGTAATTATTTAGACTGGATTGTAAGCTTGCCATGGGGAGTGTTTACTCAAGATCGCAATGATGTTGATCTTGCAAAATCAGTTTTAGATGAAGACCACTACGGTTTAGAGGAAGTGAAAGAAAGAATTTTAGAATATTTAGCAGTAAGAGTTTTGACTAAAAATTCTAAAGGACAAATTCTATGTTTTGTTGGACCTCCTGGGGTTGGAAAAACATCGCTTGCAAGATCCATTGCGCGATCATTGGATAAAAAATTTGTAAGATGCTCCTTGGGTGGAGTGAGAGACGAAGCTGAAATTAGAGGTCATAGACGGACATATGTCGGTGCGTTGCCTGGTAAAATTATTCAGTCTCTCAAAAAAGTAGACTCATCAAATCCTGTTTTTCTATTGGATGAAGTCGATAAAATGAGCATGGACTTTAGAGGGGATCCCTCTTCGGCATTGCTGGAAGTTTTAGATCCAGAGCAAAACGTTAGTTTTGGAGACCATTATTTAGAAATGGATTATGACCTTTCAAAAGTGATGTTTGTGTTAACCGCAAATTCGCTTCACACGATTCCAAGACCGCTCTTAGATCGTATGGAGATTATTAGCATTGCTGGTTATACAGAGATTGAGAAGTTTAATATTGTTAAAAAGTATCTCATCACAAAGCAGATGGAAGCGCATGGACTAACTGCGGACAATATGGAGTTAAAAGATGAGGCTGTTGAGGCGCTTATCAGAAACTATACGCGTGAGTCTGGTGTGAGAAATCTAGAGCGAATGGTTGCCACTGTTTGTAGAAAAGTGGCTAAGCGCTTAGTGGATGACGGTTACATGCCAGAGGAAATCTTGGAAGAAGGCAAAAAAGCGACCAAGAAGACAGGCGCTAAAAAGAAAGCATTTAAAGCGATCGTTGTTGATGTTGAAAATTTAGAAGAAATGCTTGGGCCTCCACGTTACACTGTTAGTAAGACTGAAGAAAAAAACGAGATCGGGCTTACCAATGGACTTGCTTATACTGAAGTCGGTGGAGACTTGCTTCAAATTGAAGTGAGTGTCGTTCCAGGAAAAGGTGCTGTTAAAATCACAGGAAAGCTTGGTGAAGTCATGCAAGAGTCTGCAGCTACAGCGATGAGCTATGTTCGCTCACGTGCTGAAGCGCTAAAGCTTGATAAAGATTTTTATCAAAACTTAGATATTCACTTGCACGTACCAGAAGGAGCAGTGCCTAAAGATGGACCTTCTGCAGGTATTACAATGGCAACTGCAATCACAAGTGCTCTTACTAAAATCCCAGTGAAGCAAGATATTGCGATGACAGGCGAAATTACTTTAAGAGGACGAGTGCTTCCAATTGGTGGGTTAAAAGAAAAACTACTCGCTGCTAAAATTGGTGGCGTTAAAACCGTGATTATTCCTAAGGGAAATGTTCCTGATTTAAAGAAAATCGCTAAAGAGATTTTAGATGGAATTCAAATTATTCCTGTCGAACACGCAGACCAAGTCTTGAGAGTGGCGTTAGAATTAAAAAACCCTAAGGATTTTTTAATTGGTAAGGATGAGTTTGAAATTCCTGGCGTCTATCTTGCTCAAGCTGCAAAAAAGGCAGGGCGAGACCGAGTAAAATCAACGCCAGTTAAGCACTAGAAGGTTGTGCTGTTCGAATTTATGTTCTATTTTAATTTTGAAAAGTCATAGGCGTGATTCAAGAAGCCCCGAATATTGAAGATAATTAAATTTTCTTTCTTTCTTTCTTTCTTTCTTTCTCTTTGTGGGAATACTATGCGTGCAGCATTCACCATGGAGAGATGAAAGTCAAAGTTGGTTAACATCTATACATCCTAAGACAATTCAAGAATTTTTTGGGGCTATACGCTACGAAAGGCACCCTCCTCTTTTTTATATTTTGATTAGAGGTTTTAAATATTTTTATGATTTGTTTGGATTACATTCATTTCCTCAATGGAGAATTCCAACAATAATTTCTGCCGGAGCAACGACCGCTTCTTTGTATTTTTTGCTATTTAAAATTAAAGATGCGAGTAAGTTTCTAATTTTTCTAATTTTTTTGAGTTATTACCTCATTTTTGAATACACTGTTATAGCGCGTAATTATTCTTTAGGTTTTTTTCCATTAATTGCTTCAATTTATTATTATCAAAACAAATCAAATAAAAAAGAATTATTTTGGCTACTGTTTTCATGCGGTGTGCATTTGTTTTATACGATTGGAGTTGGACCCTATTTAATCTATAGAATAGTGAAGACAAAATTTTATAAAAAATTTTTATGGCATACTTTGTTTATTTTAATTTTTTTAATTTTACTCCTCTTGTTGCAGATCCCCCCTTCT
>Ga0066639_10000835_pt1 | contig 27508 bp, 36 predicted proteins | sample CryGeyCG2114_010_2_FD_59504 | JGI IMG/M metagenome (GOLD analysis project Ga0066639, IMG submission 59504) | Groundwater microbial communities from aquifer - Crystal Geyser CG10_big_fil_rev_8/21/14_0.10 | ecosystem: Environmental > Aquatic > Deep subsurface > Groundwater | place: USA: Utah...
CCCGCTACAATTTCGACTCTATAACCTCCAATGATAACCTGCTCCCCACCAAGAGGGATTCGTTCTAGAGCATTAACTTGCTTTTTAACACATGCCGGAGCCCCTTCTCCCCTAGTTGTTTCCATATCACAAAATACTTCAAAACTTCTTACACCATAATAAAAAGTTTTTAATAAATTAGTTCCTTGATAAATCCTAACTCGCCCATATAAATTTTCCATTTCTAATAATCCACACTCCCCTTTCCAATTTATCTTCTCAGTTGTTAAGGTTCTATCAACGAATCGGTTATTAATTTGGTCTCCAAAAATCACACAATCGTATATTCTTTCGGATAAGAGATTTGCCTCTAAATCCCTAACATCGGTCTTTTGGGAATTAAAGATAACAACGGCAATAATAAAACCAACAGCCACCACTATCCAAATCAATATATTCCAAAATGAAATTATTTTTTCTGATCCTTTACGCTTCATCTTATAATTAATTTAAGTCTATCAGGAGAGCCAATATCCTCAATCTCCACAGTTACATCGTTAAAAAATTTAAAATTATTGCCAGAATTGTGGGAGACTTTAACTAAAACAGTATTTCCTTCTATGATAACTGTGCTTCCCTGATATCCATTAGATTTTGCAAGGTTCCCTAATTCAGAAATATCCAAGAAAATGCTTGTATATGGTTTTTCAGCAGCATCTATCATCAAAGCAATTTTTTTTGCATAAATATCTTCGGTTAAACCTTCAGGAGTTCCATGTTGCCAAATAAATACTAAGAGAGATACTATAAAAAGTAAATTGAGAACAATGAAAATTATGTTCTCCATAATTAATTTTCCATTTTTTCTATTAATCATTTTAAGGCAGTCCTTCAAAAGAATGGCACTGAATATCTTGAAGAGTATAACAATATGAAGCTAGTTCTATCTGAGCATTATTCAAGAAAGTTCCTAAGTTAGTTACATCTTGTGAAGTAGCAGAACTAATTTTGCTAGAAGTTATATCCCCAACACTTTTAATTTCAGTAGCGGGAACTTCACCCCACGGCTTTAAGCTATTTGTTCCTTCAAATCCACCATTTTCTTTAGTTCTCCAATAAATAGGGATTTGTTGTGAAAATTTTGATTTTAATTCTGAAGGAATCAAATTAATATTTAATGTCCCATAACAAGGATCTGTAGTACTTGTTGATATGTGCACATCGCTAAAAAAGTTATAATTGCTTGGATTTTCAGGACGGACAGGCATAAAAGACCAACTAGTTATATAAGAATCATTCGCACCAACAAAAGCCATAGCCGCCAAACCAGCTTTTGTTCCAAAATAATACCCCCCTGCCCCACCAACCATCACTCCCCCTGCTCCAAAAAACTTTCCAAGAGTCGTGGCTCCAATCAAACCACCAATTGCCCCAAACAATCTTTCGGGTGTTGCATCAGTATGATATTCACTAAACACCATAGCATATTCTCGATTAACATATAAAAAGTCTGTATTAGCAACTCTAGCCTCTGAAAATCTAATATTTCGATTATTAGTCAAAAATTGTAAAAAAGTATATTCTTTTCCAGCAGGCTTAGCCTTATTCAGATAAGAAATAACTCCAGGTATTCTTGTATTTGACCCATAAAACTGTTTAATATCCTTAGCAAAAGCTACTCTTGAACAAATAACACATTTTCTGAAATACTGGATTCTCGCAGTCCCAGTATCATAAGAAGTAATTCCAATTAAATAACCTAATTTATTAACTACTGCTGTAGCTAGATTTCCTACTGAAGGAAAAACTTCTTTTCCCTCCCTTGCAAAAATACCCTTCAATTTTCCCTCCCCCATCATACTCCAACAATCCACCATTGATTCAGCAATAATCTGTTGTATTTCTTTAATCTGCTGTTGAGGATCAGAAGAGACTCTTTTTGTCACATAAGTTTCTCCAGCAAATTCTTCACAGTCTCCTTTAAGCAATGCATTAGTAGTTATACATATTTTCTCTGTTTGGCATCTTAGAGGCATATCGATTGGTTTAATCGCACCAGGCAGTTCAGGAACACTTGCTTTTAATACTACAGAATTATGACACGTTTCTTTTGTGATAGTATCTTTCCAAGCAAATTGAGAATATACTAATAAGATTATAACAAAACCCATAACTAATAAAATCATCGTGATCAACCACTTAGTTGAAATGCCTCTTTTGTTTAGTTGAACCATTTTATTATAATCAATTTTAATTTTAAAAATTTAATTACCCCATAACAATTTAATCAAAACATAAGCCCCACCAATCAAAATCAAAATAAAAAAAATAATCCAGATTAAATTATCTCCCAAAAAATCTGTAAGTTGTGCTTTTTTATTCATTTCAATGAGCTCCTCCAGAAACTCCCTGCGACATTTGCTCAGGTATAAAAATACGGATATTAAAAGTTGCTAAATCCCCTCCAGGCACAACTAATTTTTCCGTGAAACCAAGTTCTTTACTATATTGCAAATTCATGGGGGTAGTATCATATCTCCACAGTTTACCATTTAATGTAGGGTATCCTTGATAAATAGACAGACGCAGATATTCTACATTAAAATAATTTTTAAGACTCGATTTAAGTTCAGAGATTGTAGTGTCAAAATCTTGGGTGGATTGTGAATTAGTTCCATATAAACTAATTAATTTAATCGCTAAATCTTTTATAGAATTTTGTCCAAGTCTAAAGTTCAAAATATTTTCCTTTAGGTATTTAGATTCTATAAAATCAGGAATAGGAGAAGCTACTGCATTAACATTCCTAACTAAAATCATATCTCCCTGGCGAAAAATCTTGAGATCCATAGGCACTTTTCCCCCAGAACCAACCACAATACTCTCTGTCCCTTCACTATAAACATAAAAGTTTACTCCAGCGTTACTTTTATAATAACCTCCAGGTATTAAATTTCCAACTTCGAGATTTGTTCCGGCATTAATACATGTTCCTTTTTGAATACAACTATTATCATCCAAGAAGTCTGGAGGACAACAACATAACAAACCCGTAGCACTTTTTTTCAAAACCCAAGTTTTAGGATTATAAATCAAAACTGAAACATCCGTCCTAGAAGAATCTCCCTTCAACAAGTCTATTCCTCCCTTAATTTTTTCAACTGCAACCTGTGCTTGTTCTTGCTTAGCATTAAATATAAACATAGTGTAAAGATAATAAGCAAGAATTATCAAAATAGCCAAAGCAAGAATCCCAATTACAATCTTTACTACTTCTGTTGCGGTTAAATCTCCTCTTTTATTCATTCTCTAAAAAGATAAATCCTATATACATTGTTGCCATCTCTTTTTTCATCAAAAAAGAAAATATCAACAAAAGCATTTGTTCCAGATCGCAAAGTAAAAGGAAAATTAACACGAACATCCTGATAATTCTCATTTTTCCCTCCACTTGCTCCGATTTTACTTGCTTGTTGAGCAGTACTCCATATCTTATAATTGGTAATTTTGGTGCCTCCATTATACCACACTTCATAATTCTCAAATGCATGTTGAAAATTCAAATTAAGAGAAGTTATATCTCCTCTAATTTGGACAGTAACATGTTCTCCTCCTGCACCAGCAACTAAGTTTCCACTATTATCATGATGGTATGTGATAATTGGTGCTCCAGTATTGGCCATGATTATTTCAGGCATACCTACAGTATCAGATCTAGCAAATCCTCCCATTCTTAATGCTTGAACTTCGGGACTATATCCCCCACGAGTTTCAAAATCAGACATATATTTAAAAAAACCTCGAACTAATTTATCGTACTGAGCTGCCCGATCTCCTCTTGTTCTGATTGTCATAAGCGCAGTCTCAAGTTTACTATTAATCACCCCTTTATATGCATTAAACCCATCTCCAACTAATTCATCACTAATCTTGAATAAAAGTTGATTCACATTTATGCCTGCTCTATCTGCATTATTGAGGTCAAGCTGATTTGGATCCAAAATCTCATCCATCTTTTTTCCAATTGCAGCTCCCAATTGAGCAGAAATCTTTGAATGGTCACTACTTGCATCATTAAACTTTGTTCCAGGATAATATTTTTTATATTCGTCAATTAAAAAAGAAAGTTCAGTTATTTTATCATTGCTTCCTGTTTTTGCAACGTCACTAAGTAAACTCAAATATTTATCCTTCAATACTTCATTAAAACTGCTCGCATCTGGATAATTATTAAACAATTTTTTATGCCAATCCATCCAAGTACGAAACTTTTGGTAATCTGAAGCACTAATGCTATTTTCTATCCAACTTTCTATTTTAGCTTTTTCAGCTTCTGTTAATTCGCTAGGATAAGACGGATAATTCTGGTCATTACCATAAAGTTTTTTATAATAATCCAAAAGTTTTTCTGTCCAAATCAGATCATTATTATTAATCGCTTTCTTAATCAAAAAAACAAAAGAAGATTTAGCACTATTCAAATCAGGAGACCTCCCATAATTATAAACAAAATTATCTAAACCACCAACAACTTCATTAAGTTTACTTGTATCTCTAAGATTAATTAACCTGGCCAACTCATCTCTATCTTGAAGCTGAGAACGCCCCGGATCATAATTAACCAAAACAGGTTCTTTATATTCTGGGATAGTATCCTCCCCCCACTGAACAATCCCAGACTTAGCTAAGAAAAAATAAACCCCGAATAAAACAATCGCACCTATTATTATCCAAAGCAAAGCTTGCATAGCAGGACCCGCTGCTCCTTTTTTATTATATAATGTTTTCATCTTCCAAATCTAAATAAATTTCTTAAAAATTCTGGAACTCCTGAAATTTTTCCTTTCAAAATTAAATAAAGTAAAATAGCTAAAACCAAAACCCCAATTCCTATCAATAATCCAATTAAAGAAGATGTAACAGTAACTTCTCCTCTTTTTATTTTCATATTATCTTCAACCATTCTATTATTATAAATTTATCTAAGTAACCAAACCTCCCAAAGCCACCACCGCCAAGATAGCCAAAGCAATTATAGCAAAAAATGCTGTGAGCAAATATAATATCATACTTATTCTAAGATTCTTCCCAGTCTCATAAACATTTCTCAATTTATCAGATCCAGCATCAACTGTAACTAACGTGGAAGTTAAAATAAATACTATCTGAATTAGATATATTCCAACAGCCAACTGCAAGAAATAAGGTGGAATCATCGCAGTTAAATCAAATATATTCAGTATATCTCCTAAATTCCCAATTCCCGTAAGTTCAGCATCTCCACCTATATCAAACATAACTTGCAATTTATTCAAAATCATAGTGATCATACTCCCCAAACCAACAACAATTCCAGCTAACAATGGAGCCAAGAAAGTCATATTACTCCTCATATCAGAAACCACATCTGCTAATAAATCTCTCAATCTCTGATTTATCTTCTGTATATTCTTAACATATTCTGAAATTGACATAAGAGAACTAGCAGCAACCTGCAATCCCTTCCTAACTGACTCAACTAAAATTCTCATTGAAGTAGCAATTAAAGGAGACGGATAAAATATAATAGCTCCTCTTCTTGAATTAAATATTGCATCATTCAAACTCATTCCCAAATTCTGAATATTAATATTAACTGTCTTGAAAAAATTCTCCGTTACCAATCCTCGAGTAGATTCTGCAATTTTAGCAAACGCAATTTCAGCAGGAGTCCCATCCCCAATCCGATTTCCCAGTTGAAATAAGGAAGACGCAAATTCTTCTTCTAACTGCTTAGAATAATCCCGCGATTTAATTATTTCCTTCGTCCTCATCAAATAGGATATAGAAAAAAACAAAGCAAGAGCAAAAGGAATAAACAAACTCAAAACTAACGCTCCCAATCCAAAAGGTCCAACTAAATTTCCATTCACATCTTTAAAATCAAAAAAATTCGCATCGCCAAATAAACCTAAGCCTAATTCTTGAAAAGTATAATCTTTCTGTAACCCCAACCATTGAGGAACAGGCGTATACTGAAAAATAAATGGCAAACTTCCTAATATCAAAAAAGGCAAACAAATTAGAAAAGCAATCAAATAAGGTTTCTTACTAGCAAACTTATAGTATAACGGACTCTTCTCAAGTATATTTGTCTCCCCATGTCCCCCAGGCCTTTTCAACATGACTTCACTTGTCATATAAAATACAAAAAAAGGAATTATCAAATTAAAAAATACAAAAACATGATACCACTGTATCATTCCTTGCAATAAAGTAGAAGCTAAAGGAAGCAAAGCCAATCCCAAGGTAGGAAGAACAATCCCCAACATATAGATATTTGTCAAAGGACTTCTAATCTCATGACTATATTTCAACATCTTTTCATAAACACCATCCAGAATTACCTGCAATGCTTTCTCCAAAATATGAATTCTCCTTGATTCACTCGGTTCAAACAAACTAGATTCAATCAAATGAAAACTTTCAATAAATTCAGGACTATGATTTCTCCAAGTCTCCAAATAAGAATCTAAACTATCCCTAACAGTCGGAAATCTTCCTGTCTCAACATCCCAAAAAATCTTCTTAAAATCCAAAGCCAAAGGCGGATCAAGATGTTTCGCAGCAAAAGCTATTGCTCTTTCAAGATTACTCGTGTGTTTCATATACGCTACCATATACAAAACAGCCGGAACCATCTGACTAGCAGATTTTAATCTCCACTGATTAGCCAACCTAGATGGTTTTGAATAAACATAATAAAATAAAAATAATGAAAAAATTAAAACTAAAAATAATAAAAGTCCTGGAAACGAAGCCATGTCATTCCAGATCCAAACTAAAATAACAACTAAAATCCCAACTAACATGCTCCCAAATAAAGAAACAATCGCCAGGGTTAAAGATTGACTCGGAGTAACATCAAGATGAGCAGCATCCAAATAATTCTGAATCTTTTCCTCATCCTTTTGTGCAACTTTAATTTTAATTATTCCTCCCAAAGTCTGACATAATTTTTCATATCTCGAAAGTTCAGGAGCCATATCTTTCTTAAATTGATCATAATCAGCAGAAACATCCCCAATATCAAAAGTCTGGCTATCACTTTGGATCTCATTGCCCAACTGTCTGCTATACTTATCCATAATATCTCTTATATCCGACATTATTTCTTTCCTCCTTTACTACTTTCTTTTAATGAATGATTCTTTAAAAACTCTAAGATAGCGAGATTAACAACTTGCTTCTTAGAACTATATTCATACTTAGAACTATCCTTCACCAATTTCTCTATCTCTTTTAACAAAGATTCATCTATTTTTACAACTGCATCACTCATTATGGTTACTAATAGTAACAAAAAGTAACTTTATAAATCTTTGTTTGTCGTATTAAAAAACTCCACAACAAAATAGTAAAGAAAACAAATCTAGATAGATTTTTCCTTTACATAATTATCAAACCACTTCTTCCATCTATTAAGAACTTCATTTCTAGTAGGCAACCCAATTTCGTCTCTGACTTTATCAGAAATTTCATAGAACATGGCATTTGCTAAAGAATTTGGTTTAGCTTCTAAAATCCAAGCCTTTCCAGTCTTATCAGCAACATCAACCATATACTGTTTAATATCTGCTCTAAGCAAAACATTATCCCATACAGCATCCCAATCCCCCGCCCACCCCTTAACTCCCGCAGCAACCGATTTAATCACTTCACTCTCTCCATTAATTAATTCAGCAGTTGGCTCAATTTCATCTTTATCAACATTATATTTCAGTAAATCAACAAATCCCCTTTCCTCCCCAGGATCTCTGTTCCAATGTTTTCTAACTTCTGCCAACTGAATAACTCTTCTGTATGAATGCATTCCATCCGGACTTTTAATAGGATTTGCAACCATAATAACATCAGTAGCTTTGAAAGATGTAGCTGGAACTTCAAGATCATTAACAACTCTATCAAAAACTCCATAAGGATCCGCACCATGAATAGTACCTGCAACAACATTTGCCAACGCCCCAACTCTCATCGCCTCATACAAAGCCTTCGCTTCAATACTTCTAATTTCTCCAACAATCAAAGAGGAATCTCCCAACCTAAGAGAAGTTCTAATCCCCTCATCAGCAGCAATTTCTGTTGTAGTTTTTAACAAAGCAGATCTAACTTTCATCCGAAGAACATCATAACCTAACTTCCTCAAAGAATCTACTGGCAACTCAAGAGTGTCTTCAACACAAATGATTCTATACTTCGGCATAATCTCCAACATCAAAGCCCCAAGCAAAGACGTCTTTCCACTGGACCTAGTTCCAGCAATTAAAAAAGTTCTTGCTCCATCAGTTAAAAAACTCATCAACCCCGCAGTAAGAGAATTAATCATTTTATTCTTGATAAATAAAGGTAAGGTCCACGGACTTTCTCTATGCCTTCTAATTGCATAAGCTAATCCATGAGGAGACAAGGGTTCTTGAATAACCGCAACTCTCGAGCTTATATCCCCAATATCCAAACTTGTATCTAGAACAGGATTTGCTTCATCCAATGGCCTTCCAGATAACATTCTAAACTTTGCTGCCCAAGAATCGGCATCTTCTTGAGAAGGAACAATATTTGTAACGCACTCATCAAACTCAGCATGCCGAACAAAAATAGGGTTCAATGGAATCGGCGCATTAATAACAATATCCTGAAGATTCTTATCCTGCAATAAAATTTCAATCAATCCAAACCCAATAGTACTTCTAACTAAAATATTCGCAAGAGAATTAAGCTCGTCATATTTCAATTTAATATTCTTATTTTTTGCTAGATCCCCAACTAATCCTTTTGCAACATTAAAAAAAACTTGTCGAGTCCTATCCGGATCTGTAAACTCCTCAGCTTTTGGTCTATGTTCAATCAAAACATTCCTTGCCATATTCAATAACATCGCTTTGTCCTCATCAATCGCAAATTCCGGGGGCATAATATGATAAATATACTTCACCTCATCTTTCTTCTTCAAAATAGTCACAATGCTTTCATCAAACTCAGAAGAGATTTTATATTGTTTAATTATTTCTGCTTTCTCGGGAAGATTACTAACTAAACGAGTGAATGTAAAATTTGGAATAACATCTGGGCGAAAAAATTTGCTATAAATCCCTCTATCTTGAAATTTATATTCCGTCAAGTATTCTCTTGCTTCTTTAATTATAGTGCTATCTTCCATGGAAAGTTTAATTCTCTCCAACAATCTTGAAAAAGCCATAGCATCACTTCTAGCCCCTCCTTCCATTCCCTCAGTAACAGATCTTTGTTCAATCAAAAATCTTTTAACTTCAACATAAGCTGCAATAGGATCTTGTCTAAGAAGAGTAAGAAAATAAGTCATAATTTCATATCTCTGGGCAAGAGCACTCTGATTTCCAAGAGTTAACTTTTCCGGGCTTAGAACTCTCTCTTGATTAACAAAATGATTATAAAGTTGTGATATTTCGGCTAGCATCTTAATCTGTTTTGCTTCATAACTATAATTTCTCTGCTGAACAAAAACCACTCTAGAAACATTTGGGGATTGCATCAAAGTATCAATTGTCCGAGCCATAATCTCTCCTGATTCCGCAAGATCCGGAACATACGGCGCTCCAAGATAATTAATATACATCACATTCTGCCCAGCTTCCCTGATAACTTCAAAAGCATATAACTGCGTCCCCTTTTTGAATAACATAATTATAAAATCAAATCAAAGATTAAATAACTTTCTAATTCAAGTGCAGGAGTAAAAAACTATAAATACCATTCTTACTTAATTATAAAATAAAACGAGGGAAAATGGCAGAAGAACAACCAGATTTTGTAGTTCCTCTATTAAATGAATTTAATACTAAACTACAAGATATAGAAGAAAAACAAAGATTAATAAAAGAAAGGGTCATGTTATTAGGAGAAAACTTAGTCGAAATGAAAACAGAGACAGAGATTGCTTCAATAAGAACAACTCTAGACATAATGAAAAATGAGGTAATAAAAATTAGAGACACTATAGGAATTATAACTGATGAAATTAGTGATTTCGCAAGAAGAGAAGAAGTAGATATATTACGAAGACAAGCCGCAATGTTTGAGCCACTAAAATTAGCAAGAATTGAAGACGTAAAAAAAATGATCAAAAATCACCGATCAAATTAAGATGGGAATAAGTGAAGATATGCAAACAATGCAAGGACAAGGGATGGATAATCCTACAATGATGCAATCATTAAAAGAAAGAGGTTATACCCCTGAACAAATTAATGATGCTATGTCTCAATCACAAATAAAATCAGCAGTTTCAGGTGATCAAGCTACGCAAGGACAAATGCCTCAACAAACTCCAGAACAAAATCAAGAAGCCGCTATGGCTTCCCAAGCATCTCCTTCTCAAGGGCAGTTTAATCAAACTCCAATGGGCCAACCAACAAACTATCCCTCAATGAATCCTCAACAAAATCAACAACCTATGGCACAAGAACAACCTTCAACCCAAGAATTTTCAGGAATGCAACCAAGTATGGGTCCAGAAGGAATGGCTCCAACTCCTGGTCAGCCCCCAATGCAAGGACAAGGGATGGATTACCAACAACAAGGAGGATATGATCAAGGCTACGGAGATCAGGGGCAATATCAAGATCAAGCATATGGATATCCAACTTATCCTGAACAAGGCTCTGGAGGAATGGGATATGATCAATATCAATACTATCCTGAACAAGGAAACACAGATACAATGACTGAAATAGCTGAACAAGTCGTAGACGCAAGATTTGACAAAATTGCAAAGAGCATAGGAAACATCGCACAATTCAAAACAAAAGTAGAGGGCCAAGTTGACTACATTGAAGAAAGACTAAAAAAATTAGAAATAATCATGGAAAAGCTTCAGGCATCTATCTTAGGGAAAGTTGGGGAATACGGAAATCACATCAGATCAATAAATGAAGAAATGAGAACAATGGAAGACTCTTTTTCAAAAATAGTAAATCCTCTTTTGGATAAATCTCGCCAACATACCGAAAACAATCCAAAAACAGCAAAAAGAAAACCCTCTCAAAAAAGAAAAGCAAATAAAAAAAGTTCCAAAAAAAAGAAAACTAGCATAAGCAAACCTTTCACTAGAATAAAAGCCTAATTATCCTTTAACAACAACCGTAACAACAACAATTGTTATAATAATCAATAAAACTGCTCCTGCAACTTCATCTTCCCATAACCAATTCTTAAGTTTTAATAAAACATCACTCGCTTCATTAGTTCCATCAGTACAATCAGCAACATAAGTTCGATGTTCATAATATTTTCCATTGTGGTAATATGGATAATCATTTGAATCATAATGAGAACTATACTCCCCAGAATAAACATATTCTCCACCACAAGTTCCAGAACTAGTTACATAAGGTGTAATCCCTCCTAAGAAAGATTTGAAAAACAATAACCCAATAACCAAAGCAAATAATCCAAAGAATATCCAAAAAAATGGTTTTGGAAATCCATCAATCTTGCCTTTAGCCAAAGCCCAAAGCATCATAACTAATAGCAACAAAATACTCAAAGCTGCAAACCAAGGAATCACAGACTGAGCATAATTTCTTATATCAGTAACAAGTGAAAATATCAAAGCAATTATAATAGAAACTGTAATAATAACTGGATTACTATCTCCTAAAATTTCAGATTTCTTAAAAACAGCATAAACTATCAATAAGATTAATATAAACATTGCAATTGGAGCCAAAAAGCTCAATCCAGTAAGTTCGATTGCCATTTTTATCTATGTTACCTCCTATGAAAAAATTCAGGACTATAATTAACTTCTATCTGATAGCCCAAAGCTAAATTAGCCTTATCCGCTAAGTCCCCTCTCAAAAATTCTGGTTTAGTAGATTGATGACTTAGGTCAGCTGCAAACCTCTGAAGTTTAGGAGTATAATTAGGTTTCATAAACAAAATCTCAGTCACGCCAGAAATCCCATGATATGTTGTGATAAAATCAACAAATCCATCTCCATCTTCATCCACTAAAATTCCTGGGTTTGTTCTATCGCCCGGGATTGCCATATTAAATATACCAATTTTTGTATTCAAGGGCTGTGTCTGAGCAGTTTTATCAGAATTACCACACCCCATAGCCATTGCTACTCCCATAACAGGTACAGCAAATTTACTTAATTTTCTTTTTGCCATTTTTATCTATTAAAATCTCTAGAAATAAAACCTATATAAACCTTTCGATAATGTAACTACTCTATTGTAACAATTAAGTCTTTCCACCACTTCCACCAACCTTAGCTCCAAAAACAACCGCTGCAATAGCCCCGATTATCACAATCAATACAATAATCACTGACATATATTGATCCCAAAACCAACCTCCTCCCCACCTCCACCCAGATAAAGCATCAAATACCACTATCAAGAATATTAAAGCCCCCAATGCAAAAAAAATCCATTTGTAAGCTTTTTCATCAGATATAAATGCTCCAGCCAATATCAAAGCAGCTAATAAGATAGAGATACCAATACCAAGATTAGGAAATATCTGCTGAAAAAAAGCAGGAACAAAATCCAACTGTAATGCCAACAATCCAATTGCTAAAGAAACAATCATAGCCGGACCTTTTTTATCTTTAAAAATATGAATTTGTTCTAAAATAGCAAATACAACTGCAAAAATCAAAAGAAAAGGAAGTATATACTTAAAAAAACCAAAGTACTCCAAGTCATTCAAAACATCTGCAATATTTGCTGCAAATCCTGTTATTCCCAACATTACACTCATTTTTATTATAATGTATAACTAAAACTTGTTTAAAAATTTAACTGCCACTTTTTCCAGTAGCCAAAACAACTGCAATCGCTCCTCCAATTACAGCTAAAAAGATAATAGAAGAAACAACTGTACCAGAACTGTCTCCCTTGAAAACTTCAAGCAAAGTATCCCAATAACCTGTAATCACCAGGATAGCAATAACCAAAGCAACTCCAATTAATACTCCAAATGTAACCATCAATCCAAAAGGCATTTTGAATCCCTCCTTAATATCTCCTGCAACAAATCCAAATAATATCATAAAGACTAAAATTATCACGGCAACAACAGCTAGAAACGGCATAAGATTAACAACAATACTCCTTGGATAATCAAACGCAATAAATATCAAACCGACAACTAAAGCAACAATCGCATTAATCTGATGCTTATCTTCACCTAAAACTTTTGATTTCTCTAAAATAGCAAATATCAAAACAAAAACTAAAAGAAAAGGGAAGATAATATCTACAAATATAGAACTTGATAAAATTGTTTCAGCAACCATCTTTTTTATTTAAATTTAAATTCCGTCGTGCTCTTCATCACTAATTGGAAGCGCGGTTTTACTAACTATTAATACATCACCAATAGCCTTAACAAATTGATGAGGTATTATGACTCCTCTAGCACCACCAATATAATTTGTCATGTTAGAAGCAACTCTTATTCTCCAGCTATCTACTTTATTTTCTCCTAAATTCACTTCTTCCACTTCTCCAAAAACTTCTCCAGAGTCAGTAAAAACCTTCTTCTTTAGTACTTCACTCACTTTTTTAATCCTTAACATATCATGATACTATCTTTGCGTATTTAAATAGTTTTTCATTGTCCAAAAGTTATGTTAAAAGAGGGTATTTTCCCTCTATAATAAAATATAAAAACAACCAGCAGTTAAACAATAGATGATTAGTATAAAAGAAATTGTTCATTTGGTCCTAGCAGTGATAATTATGGGGTTTGTAGCAGCAATGGTAGAATTCTATAAAACAGAAACCCTAAATCTTCTAAATCTTTTATATTTCTCATTACTCTTTTTAATAATTGTTGCAGTAAACGTAATCTCAAAAAAGATTTCAGCATATCATCACGATGTTGAGATAGAAGAAAAAGTCTGGATAGCCTCGCGATGGGGTTATTACGAAAGAAGCCATCTTAGAAGACCAATACCTATGGGAATAATATTTCCATTCTTTTTGTCCATTTTAAGTTTTGGTGCTGTTCCTTGGTATGCCACAACGCAATACGATGCAAAACCTCTAACTCACAGAGCAGTAAGAAGGCACGATGTTTATAGCTATTCAGAACTATCAGAGAGAGATCTAGGTTTGATCTCCGCAACAGGAATGTGGTCTCTAGCAATTTTAGCAATTTTAGCTTATATCATAAACCTTCCAGATCTAGCAAGACTTTCGGTTTATTATGCTGCATTCAATATGATCCCAATAAGTCAAATTGACGGAGCAAAAATTTTCTTTGGTAACCCTATAAGATGGATAATTTATTCTATCCTCGCGTTAATACTCGTAGCATACGCTTTATTTTTAGTTTAGATAAAAAGATAAACTCTAATTAATTTCTCAATAAATGGAGATAAAAAATATAACCCCCAGAAAATATCAGAAAGAGATTTTTGAAAATTGTAAGAAAAAATCATGCTTAGTGGTTTTGCCTACTGGAATAGGTAAAACTCTAATAGCACTAATGTTAACAACAGAAAGATTAAATAAATTTCCTCATTCAAAAGTTCTTTTCCTAGCTCCAACTCGGCCACTAGCACAACAGCATCTTGAATATTTTAAAAAACACCTTCCAGAACTCTATGCAGATATGCAACTATTCACAGGAAAAGTTTCAGCAAGTTCGAGAGTAAAAATCTTTCAAAAAGCAGATATAATATTCTCTACACCTCAATGTATATCTAATGATCTAAAAAACAATTTATATAGTTTAGAAGATGTTTCTCTTTTAATAGAAGATGAATGCCACAGATGCGTAAAAAACTACGCTTATACTTTCGTAGCAAAAAAGTACCAAGAACAATCAAAATGTTTCCATGTACTAGGACTCACCGCATCTCCAGGAGCAGATAAAAAATCAATAAAACAAATTTGTGAAAATCTTGGAATTGAAGATGTAGAATTGCGAACAAGAGATTCAGAAGATGTAAAAGAATATTTACAAGAATTAGAAGTTCAAACAATCAAGTTAGATTTCCCAGAAGAATTTCAAGAGATTCATCTTTTACTCAAAAAAATTTACGATTTAAAGGTAGAAGAATTAAAAAAAAGACATCTTCTCTTCGGAGTTGCTAATAAAATAACATTACTAGAATGCCAATCAAGAATTATGAACGCTATCACCACAGGCAATAAAAATTTTAATTTGCTTCTTGGTGCTTCTGCATGCGCACTTTCAATAAAGTTGCAACACGCACTTGAGCTCTTAGAAACACAAACACTTTATTCAACAAAACTCTACCTTGATCAGTTAAAAAAACAAGCAGAACAAAAAAAATCAAAAGCAGTTCAAAAACTTGTAAACTCTCCAGAATTCAATCTCTCATTCATTAAACTCAACCATTTAATAGAACAAGGAAAAGAACACCCTAAACTAATTGCCCTAAAAGAAATAATAGAAACAGAATACAACTCAAATGCTAAAACAAAAATTATTGTATTTGCTCAATTTAGAGATACTGTAACAAAAATCTGCAAAGAACTAAATGGGATTAAAGGGATAAAAGCCAAAGTATTTGTAGGACAAACAAAGAAAGGAGAGACAGGATTAAATCAAAAAGAGCAGAAGGAAATAATCGGAGAATTTTCTATTGGAAAAATCAATGTATTATGTGCAACCTCAATAGCAGAAGAAGGATTAGATATTCCCGAAGTTAATTCTGTTATATTCTACGAACCCATCCCATCAGCAATAAGATCCATTCAACGAAGAGGAAGAACAGCACGTTTAATCCAAGGGAAACTCATCATGTTAATTACCAAAAAAACAAGGGATGAAGGATATTACTGGTCAGCATTCCATAAAGAAAAAAGAATGCACAATGCAATTGAGAATATAAAAGAAGAATTCAAAAATGGAAAATTCCAACCAAACCCCCGAGAACAAAAAAAATTATTCTAAAAATACAAAAAAGAATTTTTAAGATAAAAATCAAAGTGATTATATACTATGATTATTGAGCCTATCAACGCACCAAGCATATTATAAAATAAATCTATAGCGTTATTCATATAACCGCCAACTGTAGGCCCCGCGTTTAAAAATAATACCGCAATAAGTTCTATCAATTCGATCAAAGTAGCAAACCCCATAGCCATAAAAGACAAAACTAAAAAAAGATAAACACGGGCATATTTTTTCTTTTCATTAAAATATCCATGAATTAGATTATAAACAACAAAAACTGCAGTAAGAGTCCCAGTAAAATGAACTATATTATCATATTTAAGAAATCCAAAAATCATATCATATAATCTCGCCCCATTAAAATAAAAATCTCCTCCAGAAACATGCATTAAAAAAACCACCAAAATCAAAATAAAGATTGGAAGATGCAACCGAATACGTCGATGAATCATATAAGCAAATACAATACAAGCTGCTACCAAAAAATCATAATAAATAAACTCTTTATTTCCAGTTTGAAAAGCAAGAATCATATAAATAAAAAGAAACACCAAAGTAATCAAAGTTGAAAGTTTAATCCAAGACTCCTCTTTTTTTCTTAGCATAAAATTATTAAAACAACCTTATTTAAAAACATTGTCAAGGAAAAGAAAATGCCTCTGTTAGATATATTCAAAAAAGAAAAAGAAAACTCAACATCCCAGCCTCGCCCTCAAATCCAAGCAGATATTCACGAAAAAAATTCTCTTGTAATTTCATATTTATCCCATATAGGAATAGACTCTGAATTAAAAAAACTTCCAGTCGCAGATTTCATAATCAACAGCATCGCAATCGAACGTAAAACTGTCAGTGATTTTCTTAATTCAATGATATCAAAAAGATTAATCCGCCAATTAGAAGAACTAAAACAATTCAAAAAACATTTTCTAATTATAGAAGGAATAGACGAGCATGAACTATACAATGACTCTGAAGATGGAATAAACGGAAACGCCATCAGATCATTTCTTCTCTCAATCATATTAAGATACGAAGTTCCAATAATATTCAGCAAAGATTACAAAGATACAGCAAAATTTCTCAAAGTTCTAGTTCTAAAAAAACCAATTGCTCACCAATCATTAAGAGAAGTAACAAAGAAAGCAAAAAATACAAAAGAACAACTAGAGATCATCCTAGAAGGATTTCCGAATATCGGCCCAGCAACAGCAAAAAAACTTCTAACAGAATTTGGAAATCTAAAAAACATACTAACTGCTTCAGACAAACAATTGGAACAACTCATCGGAAAAAAATCAGAATCAATTATCAAATTCCGAGATGAAGATTATGATAAATAAGGTCTCCCATCTGTATCTCTAATAAATTGTCCATTCATAAAAAGTCTATCTAAATCAATAGAATAAAAATCTCTCTTAATATCTTCCGAAGGTTCAAAAACTCCCCAATAAGAAACTTTTACTCCTCTTTTTTCAAATTCTCTTGAAACTTCTTTCCATCTAGAAGTCCCATAAATTAAAATTCCTCTAAATCCCTCTTCACTCCTTCTTGTTTTCAGAAAACTTACTGCCTCATCAACAACCTCTTTAACATTTCTTTGTTCTCCCATTAAAATATAATTAATGAAACACAGTTTAAATATAAACAACCAACTTCAACATATATGACAAACCAAAAGTATATTAATATCCGAATCTTCTTATATAGGGTATTATTTTTAATTAACTAAGTGAAAAGTTATCTATAACCTTATATATCGGACCATTTCTTGTTAACTCTGATTTCATTAACTTAAAATTAGATACTTTAAATCGAATATTTTTCGGGTTGATTTTCTTAAGAGTTTCTAGGAACTTTTTTTTATCATGAACAAATTTAACTCTAGCTATTGTAACATGACTCATAAATCTATCTTCAGAAGAGAATAAATCAATTAGGTTTTCATCAATTTCTTTTTGCAATGCAAGCATCTCCTCTCCTTGAAGGTGCAACCAAACAATCTTAATGAAATCTTCAGTAAAAACCCCAAGCTTATTTCCTACAAGTTCGAAAGACCCCATCTTTATTTTCTTCAATCTTGATCTTACTTTTTCAATTTGTTCTTCTGTCAACCCATCTCCTAAAAATTTTAAAGTTAAATGCAAATTATCAAATTCTGTAAATTTTCCTTTAAAATCTGGAAGTTTTTTCTGGAGCTTGGCAATTTCTCTTTGTAGTTCTTTAGGAATTTCAATTGAAATAAAACATCTCATATTATATCTAAGTCTAATAAGTATTTATATTTTACAACAGCTCAGCCACAATTCTCGCTCCCAACCCCACAGTTCTTCCATCTTTATCTTTCTCAGAATCAATTTCAACTATATCAAACCCACGAAGATTTTTCATTAAAGCAATTCTTTGAACCAAATAAATCATCTGTCTAGAAGTCAATCCCCCAGCAACAGGATGATTAGTAGACAAAGCAAACGCCGGATCAACAACATCAATATCTAAAGAAACATAAAGTTCTTTACCATGTGCAAATTCAGTAATAACATCGGCCATCTCCTGTATATTCTCCTCAATCTGATTTATTGAAATTCTTTTTATACCCTTCTCAGATAGAAACTTAACTTCATTCTGGCTCATTTCTCTAACCCCCACCAAGAGTATATTCTCAGCAGGAAAACCTCGCTCAATCAAAGCTCTCAACCACTCTTCATGACTCGGTTCTTTCATAGTATCATCACAATCAGCATGAGCATCAAAAACAATCAAACAACTTTCTTTTTCCTTCTTATTATTTACCTCTAAGAAAGCCCGTCCAGTACTATAGGAAATACTATGATCTCCTCCTAAAAAAAGAACTTTATCTTGGGTCTTAAATTTTTCTTTTGAACTATTATAAATCAGATTATCTTGTTCTTCCAGGTTTTCGTTATTGACATGAGTTTCTTCTATATTCAATAAATTAACATCAATTAGTTTTCCTTTCTCATTACTTCTAATCTTTCTTAATTCAGAAATCACAGCATTGTCACTCTGTCTACATCCTTGAGTTTTGCCAAATGCATGAATTCCAGGAACCTTAACAATCATCATTATCGAGAAAAAAGAAAGCTATTTAAATAAGTTTTCCTATATAATAACAATTAAATTAAAGAGGTAAAAATGAAAACAATCGATTGGATAGCATCTGTTTTAGTTATCATCGGTGCAGTTAATTGGGGACTTGTGGGATTAGGTGGATGGGATTTAGTAGATATAATCCTTGGGTCTATTCCAATACTTGCAAAGATAGTATATATCTTAGTAGGATTATCTGGACTTTGGATGATAAAGATGGTTGCTGCAAAAGCAAAATAAATAATCCCTTATTTTTTAATTTTTTATTAATTTATTTCTCTGGAATCAAAGCAAAACTAGAATAACGTTTTAATTTAAACTCTTTAAGCTCTTTAAACTGAACCTTACCAATTCGTTCTTCATAATTATAATGCTCCAAAGCATTACCACCCAATTCTTCATTTAACAAACTTAACATCACATCATTAGAGTCTTCTACCCCAATTTCATGTTGGCCGATTAGTTGTTCTTTTGCTTCGTCAAAATCTTTTTTTTCCATGTTCTTCAAAGCTCTAAACTCCTTCAGAATCAGTTCTTTAATTAATTTAATTTTCTCCGCAACAGTACCCACATAAATCATAGCATATCCATGTTTGATTCCCATTTCCACCCCACCTTTTACAGCATAAGCTAAACCTCTTTTTTCTCGAATCTCATTAAAAAATCTCGAAGACATTCCATCCCAAAGATATGCGCCGATCACATCATGTAAATACCTTCTCTTATCAAACAAAGGAACCGTATGATAACCAAAAATAAAATTCGCTTGATCAACACCTTTTCTTTTTTCAATTTTTTCAGAATTAAGTTTAATCGGATTATAATCCACTTTTTTTTGGATCCTCGCTGGAAATATTTTCTTCCCAAACTCACAGATATCTTTAAAATTCCCTTTTCCAACACAACAAAGAATCATCTTATTTGTTGCATAATAATTATTATAAATTTCATGAACTTGATTTAAGCTGAGTTTAGAAACACTCTCAACACTTCCTGCAATAAAATCACCAAAGGGTTTTTTATACAGCATCTCTTTGAACTTTTCAGTAGCATACATTCGCGGGCTGTCATTATACATCTTAATTTCTTCAATAACAACCTTTTTTTCTTTCTCAAAATCAACAGGATCAAATTTAGGATTCAAAATTAAATCAGAAGATATATCCAACCCAGTAGAAAAATATTTTGAAGGAAGTTTATTCCAATAACAAGTCAATCCTTCATCTGTGAACGCATTCAAAACTCCCCCTTTTTTTTCAACTTCTTTTGCCAACTCTTCACTAGTTCTTGTTTTACTCTGCTTAAACATCAAGTGTTCCATCAAATGAGCAATACCTTTTAATCTCAAACTCTCATACTGTGCTCCAAATTTAATACTTGCACTAGTCGATATAATTGGGAGTTTTCTCTCTTCAAATAAAACAGTCAATCCATTTTTCAGTTTTTTCTTATAAAAATTATCAACACTCATAACTCAACAAACCTCTTTATCATCTCTTTATTTCTTACCTCTGGATGAAATAAAACCCCATATTTCTCCCGCGCTCTATGATAAACACACTCCCCGTCTTTATCAATTTTTTCCCAATCATTCCCAAATTCACAAACCTTTCCATGCAACTCATAAACTTCTTTTTCTCCTTTTATTCCTAAAAACTCCTTATTTAATTTTATCTTATTCATTCCAATGAATTTACTCTCTTTTAATTTGCCTTCATAAATTTTACACAACAACTGCATCCCAGCACAAATTCCTAAAACAGGTTTATCAAAATCTTTCAAAAACAAAAGTTTCTGCCAATAATTCAAATAATCAAAATCTATAAGGGAAGTTCCGCAAATAATCATCTTATTTCCTTTCACTTTCCCATTTAGGTCTTCTAACTCAATAATTTCAAATTCCATTCCTAAATTTCTAACTATATCCACTATTGGTTTCACAAATTCCAAATAGTGTAATCTATCTTTACATACATCAATAATAGTAATCATCTTAGCATTACCTCCCCTCTCCACGAATTCCCCTTCCCACTCATTTTAATATTTTTAATTCTCAAACTTCTCTTAAACAACGGACTTCTCAAAACAAAAGTTTCAATCTCCCCACCCTCTCCAGAAGGTGAAATTCCATACTCTTCCCTCATTTTAATCATATCTTCAATAAACCCCTCATCAATTTTTCTTCCCACCCATTTTTTATCAAGCGGATAAGCAAAAACTCCAGAAACAATAATTTCAAAATTATATCTCAATAAATCATAAAGTAATTCAATCTGATCTTTCTGCCAAAGTGGATTAAAACATTCAATTCCCAATTCATCACAAATTTTCTGTACACGAGAAGCTTGATAAATGCTTTCAACAGCTCCAGTCACAACCCCTTTGATTCCATATTTTTTAATTGCGAGGCCTATAGCCTTCTTTAAATCTTCTAATTCGCTTTCTTTCTTCCCCTCGCTGTTAACAGAAATCAACGGAATCCCAATCATCTCTGACTGCTTCTTAACTTTAGAAATAGAAGGAGTATGAAACATAAAACTCTCCTCATTTCTTGAATGGATTGTAATCAAACATTTAATTCTATGCCCATATTTTTTAGCAAGAAACCCCGCTAGGTTTGAATCCTTCCCTCCTGAAAATAAAATTCCTAATTTCATTTTAAATCACAATTCTTAAAAACAATCTACCTTTAATAACATTATGGCATCAAGCAATCAATCACCTGAATATCAAACAGCAGAAAAAAATTACTTAGCTGCTCAGACAGACGAACAAAGAATGGATGCTCTAGAAGAAATGATCAAGCATATGCCCCAACACAAAGGAGCAGAAAACATGCGCGCAAATCTAAGACAAAGATATAAAAAACTAAAGGAAAAAATAGATCGAGGAAAAAAGTCAGGGAAGTCAACACAACAAATAATAAAAAAAGAAGATATGCAAGCAGTGATAGTCGGATTAACAAATTCAGGAAAATCATCAATTTTAAACACACTAACAAATGCTCAACCCCTAATTGGGAATTATTTCTATACCACAAAAGAACCTCAAGTAGGCACAATGTTTTACGAAAACTCAAACATTCAGATTATTGATGAACCAGCCATAGAATCCGAATACTTCAACCAAGGAATAGCAAATACTGCAGATCTTTTAATAATCATAATAAATAATCTAGACCAATTAAAAGAAATTGGGCATTTTTTAAAAAAAGCGAGAGGAAAAAGAATAATTCTATATAACAAATCAGATTTACTAACTTCAAATGAAAAAAGAAAAATAGAGGCCACATTTAAATCAAAAATAAAAATTCCATTTATAATCTTCTCTTCAAAAGATCCAAAGAATCTGAATGAATTAAAAGAGCTCATTTTCAAACAATTTGACATAATTCGAATATATACAAAAGAACCAGGGCGACCAGCATCAGGCAAACCGATGATTCTAAAATCCGGAAAAAATACTGTTGAAGACGCAGCAAAAAAAGTTTCCAACCAACTTTTCAAAACACTAAAAGAAACTCGTGTAACCGGACCCTCCACCAAATTTCCAAATCAAAAAGTCGGGCTTAAACACGAATTAAAAGATAGAGATATTGTAGAGTTTCATACTCGATAAAAATAAAATCACCTCTTTAAAAAATAAATTAATCAGCTCCACCTCTCCCCTCCACCCACATATGATATTTCTTCCTAGTCTTATCTAAAATAGTTCTTGCTTCATCAACATCTCCTCCCAATCTCAAATCTAACTTGGTGGTAGGAAGGTACCTTTTGCCTTCTATTAAATCAGATAGTACTCGAAAATCAATTATATGATATAACCTCAACAATCCTCCTGTCAAATAAAACAGATTATCTTGATTAACAGGAACATCGTATGTAAAATCAAATCCAGTTGGATCATTCAAACTAAATTGTCCTTGAAAATGTCTGCTCAACTCAACATCTAATGAATTAATTTCCTTCGATCCAGACGCAATAGATAAAGGATGCTCTCCTTCAATATTTGCTGTAGAAGTTACCCACAACCCATTTCCTCGATTATAAGATTCAACTGAAACAGGAATCCCAGCAAACTTAAAATATGCCTGCCCTTCATCAGTTCTCTCAGCTAAACTTAAAGGAAATCCTGCAACAAACTCCCCAACCTCCTCCCTACCGGCTAAATCAACTAATTCACTTCTGTCAATTCTTAAAAGTTTTTCTTTCATCATCTTAATTTATATTTATGATCTAAATAAGAAGCATAACTAAACGTAGCCATTAAATTAGTAATAGTGATAGGGTGATGAGATCTTCCTCCATCCTCCAAAGCCCAAGCCATTTCTGATTTAACCTCATTAATATTCTTTTCTAATCTTTCACAATCCTCTCTCCACTCACCTACATCAGACATACCAAGTACTCTTCCGCTCTCTGACATCCTTGTTCTAGGAGGCTTAGATTTCAATTTGTCTAATGTATCTTCACATATACTAACGACATCTTCCATTTCTGGTTCTCTCATCTTAACTCAAACCTCCTTTCAGCTCTATTGATTCATCAGTTGTTTCAAACACTCCAGAATATCCACTCAAACCATTTTGATATTCAAAAAATCCCTGTCTAACATCTCGTGAAAGCTTAGGTTGTCCCCACCGAGTAAATCCCTGCTCTTCCAATATTCTATCTCCTTCTATTTCTAATACTAAAAATCCCAAATCATCTTTTTCAGTCATCGTAACAAAACACCCCCAATTATTCCAAGAATCATTATTCCAAACGGAACAGTATCAGGAATTTTAACGCCAAGAATTATTAACCCAATCATCCCAATTGAAATTCCCCCAAAAATTCTAACAACAGATACATTCAGAAAAGAAATCAGTACTGGGCCTATTCCAGCTGAAAAAACAATAATTATCGTAGCAATTATCCCAGAAACTAAAGCAATCAACATTCTTTCTCTTGGTGCTCCATCTATTAAAGACGCTGTTAAAATTGCCCCCGACCCCGCCATGAAAAGCAAAGCTATTAACAACACATTCTCCCATCTGAACAAACCAGCCAATGCAGCAAATACTACACTCCCATCCAATCCACTAGCTCCAAGCAACAAAGTTAGTTTGCTTATTTCTTTACGTTTCATTGTATTTGAATTTCCTTGAAATTTAAATGCTTGAAAATCTTCTGATTTTCATTGTAGAAATAGAACTAAAATCTACCTTAATATATATAATTGAAGAATATTCCAATATTAACCAAAAAATATATAAATAACTGAATATTATTCAAAATATGAAAGATATAGGACCAAAACTAATAGAACTATTCAAACAAGGGTACTGCACTCCACAAATAGCAAGAATTGCAAAAAAGATAAAAGAACCTTCAACAACAATACATTATAATATAAAAAAATTAGAAAAAGAAAAAGCAATTCTGACCTACAAGGCTGTCTTTAATTATAAAAAAATAAAAGAAGGACACTGTAGTTACATAATGATAAATTTAGATAAAGAGAATTATGGAGATCCTGAAAAAGTAGCAAAAGAAATGGCAAAAGATTCAAGAGTAGAATCAATAGATATTGTAACAGGAGATTACGAATTATTAATAAAACTAAGAACTAGAGATATAGATGAATATTACGAATATGTCAAACAATCAATAAAAAAATTTGGCTTTGTAAAAATGATATCCTTAACTTCCTTAAAACAAATCAAAACAGAATTTGTTGAACTCTAACGAGTAATCTTCAAATGCCTAACCAGCTCATATTCTTTCTCTTTCAATTTATCACAAATAAACGACTTCCCACTCCCAGAATATCCACAAATAAATAGAATTTTATCTTTCATAACCTTCTTTTCCAATTTTTTCCAGTTTCTTCTTATTCTCTCTAAAAACAAGCAATAAATTATTTATCTCATCCGCAACAGCATTCTTAACGTCTAGGGGATGCAATTTCTTTGCAATAAAATCTCTCTCAATATCTTCATAATTATCATATTCTAAATCTCCCCCAAACTTCTCAGGTATTTTAATAACAAACTTCTCTTTCTTATCATTCTTAATTACCATCAAAACATTCTTAAGAAAGGCCAGAACAAAATTATCCGGATCCCCTGCAACACAATCTGATTCTTTAATTTTTTTCTCAACTTCCTCCTCATTATCTAATAAATCAATTTTAGTTTTATTATTAGAAGCGCTCATTTTTTTCCCAACTAACCCAGGAATAATCGGGGTCATAATTTCAATCCTTCTTTTATACCCAACCTTAGGCAAATTCTCTCTAGCAAACATCAAAATCTTTCTCTGATCAACTCCCCCATACTGAACATCAACTCCTAGATATTCTTCATCCAAAGACTGCATTAAAGGATATATAACCCCAGAAAGCATAGGATTATCACCAAACTTAACAACCTCAGATCCAGCCCGCTTAGCATCATTAACAGAAGTAAAAGTGCTCAACTTTAGCAAATCAAAAAAATACTTTTTATCTAATTGAAAACCACTTCCTTTAACAATTTCAAAATTCTTTATATCAACCCCAATAGATTTAAACATCAAAGGAATAGTCTGAGAATAATAATTATACCTTTTCTCCAAAACTTCCCAAGGAGTATTATCCAAAGCACCGTGTAAATCAGCAAGTAAAAGTTTAACTTTAAAACCCGCATTCAAAAAATCAGCCAGCTTAACAACAGGGACATAATATCCCAAATGAGTCCTCCCAGTTATTGACCACCCAAGATAAACAACAGGAGTTTTTTTCTCTTTTAATAGCTTCTTCAACTCTTCCTCTGTAACAATCTCCTCAGTATTCCGCCTAATCAACTCCAACTTTTCATCAATGCTCATAGCCATAAATAACAATAAAATTTAAACTATTAAAACCTTATCATAATATGAGTCTAAAAAAACTAAAAACCCTCTCACTCATTATATCCATTTTAGGAATATTTACTCTAATAATTTTAAATTTAACTCAACAACCAAAAGAAATAACAACAAATCAAATACAAAATCTAACAGATAACAATTATGTAAAAATTCAAGGCCAACTTAAAGAATCAAAGATATTTGATAATTTTCAGATTCTAACTATCAATGATAAAGAAGGAAAATTCACAACAATTTTATTTTCAGAACAACAATTTCAGAAAAACTCCAGCCTAACAATAATCGGAACAATTCAAACATATAAAGATCAAAAACAAATTCAAGCTGAAAAAATTATAGAAAATGTTTCTTGAAATCGTTCTAGCAATTATATTGGGAATCATGACAGGAACAATCACCGGCCTCGTCCCAGGAGTTCACATCAACCTCATATCAGCAATAGTTCTCTCATCCTCATTATTCCTTTCAAATCTTATTTCACCAATAATCCTTATGATATTCATAGTTTCTATGGCAATTACTCATACTTTTCTTGACTTCATCCCATCAATTTATTTGGGAGCTCCAGACCCAGACTCAGTTCTCTCAATTCTCCCAGGTCACGATTTCTTATTAAAAGGAAAAGCACATTCAGCAATTCTCTACACACTTTACGGCTCTCTACTCGCACTTCCAATTATCCTTATTTTCACACCGATATTTATTTTTTTCCTCCCGCCAATTTATGAGCATATCAAAACCGTAATTCCAATAATTCTAATCCTTGCTTCCATATTTCTTATATTTCAAGAAAAAAATTCAAAAGTTTGGGCAGTAATGATATTTTTACTCTCCGGGTTTCTTGGGATATCAACACTAAACCTTCATCTTCAACAACCTCTTCTCCCACTATTAACCGGACTATTCGGAGGTTCGTCCTTAATTTCATCTATAATTAAAAAACAGAAAATCCCAAAGCAGCAGCTAGTCAAAATAAAAATAACAAAAAAACAGTTATCAAGAACCATTTATTCCGCTTCTCTTTCAGCTCCCATATTCAGCTTTCTTCCTGCATTAGGTGCAAATCAATCAGCAATAATATCCTCCCAAATAATAAAAAACCCTTCGCAAGAAGAATTCTTAATTCTACTAGGGATAATAAATACAGTTATAATGGCTCTCTCATTCATAACTCTTCAAACAATATCTTACTCAAGAACCGGCGCAGCAATAGCAATTCATCAAATAACAGAAAGCCTCTCAAAAGAACATATAATCCTAATTCTTTTAACAGTTATAGTAAGTGGAATAATTTCTTTTTTTCTAGGCAAACAAATATCAAAAATTTTTGCACATAACTTGGTCAAGATCAATTATAAAAAAGTCTCAATCACAATATTAGCCTTTCTTACAATCACTACAATCTATTTTTCCGGGATAATAGGCTTGCTGGTTTTTATAACCTCAAATTTCTTAGGCTTATTTGTAATTCTGCTTGGAGTTAAAAGAACATATTTAATGGGCTGCTTAATGATTCCCACAGTTATATTTTACTTACTTTGACATAGGAGGAGTATAATTT
>Ga0066639_10000837_pt1 | contig 27486 bp, 25 predicted proteins | sample CryGeyCG2114_010_2_FD_59504 | JGI IMG/M metagenome (GOLD analysis project Ga0066639, IMG submission 59504) | Groundwater microbial communities from aquifer - Crystal Geyser CG10_big_fil_rev_8/21/14_0.10 | ecosystem: Environmental > Aquatic > Deep subsurface > Groundwater | place: USA: Utah...
CGGGTCTTGGTGGAATGGGAGGAGCCCAACCGCTTGCAGCATCATTTGCCGGGGCAGTTTCGCTTAATATCGAAGTTGATCCAGAGCGCATCAAAAAACGAATTGAAACCAAATATCTTGATTTAGTAGCGAGTTCAATTGATGAGGCGATCGAATTAGTTATTCGGCTTAAAAAAGATGGCGAGGCCAAAAGTATTGGGCTGTTAGGCAACGCGGCCACAGTTTTATGGCAACTTCTTGATAAAGGATTCAGCCCAGATCTTGTGACTGATCAGACGAGCGCTCATGACGAATTGAATGGTTATATTCCGGAAGGATTAGATTTAAGCCAAGCAGATGATTTGCGAAAGCGTGATCCTCAAAAATATGTTTCGATGTCAATTGAATCTATGGGGAAGCATGTGAGAGCGATGCTCGAATTTAAAAAGCGAGGTGCCCATGTCTTCGATTACGGGAACAATATTAGGGCTCAAGCCGTAAAGGCAGGAGTATCAGATGCATTTGATTTTCCGGGATTCGTACCGGCATATATACGCCCCCAGTTTTGCGAAGGGCGTGGACCATTTAGGTGGGTTGCATTGTCTGGTGACCCGAAAGATATTCAAGTTACTGATCAGGCGTTGTTAGAGTTGTTTCCTGACAATAAGGGTCTTCATCAATGGATTAAAATGGCACAGGAAAGAATACAGTTTCAAGGACTGCCGGCTAGAATTTGTTGGTTGGGTTATGGTGAACGTGAAAAAGCTGGCTTAAAGTTTAATGAATTGGTTCGAACTGGAAAAGTCAGTGCTCCTATTGTTATTGGTCGCGATCATCTCGACTGCGGTTCGGTCGCATCGCCTAATCGAGAAACCGAGGGAATGAAAGACGGTTCCGATGCAGTTGCCGACTGGCCAATTTTGAATGCGTTAATCAATTCAGTCAACGGAGCCACTTGGGTCAGTGTGCATCATGGTGGTGGCGTTGGAATGGGGTATTCAATTCATGCCGGCATGGTCATTGTAGCTGATGGCACAAAGGAGATGGATTTAAGGTTGGCTCGGGTATTGAATTCAGACCCGGGAATGGGAATTGTGCGGCATGCAGATGCCGGATATGAAAAATCGATTGAAATAGCAAAAGGCGAATTTTCCCGTAGGGGCGGTAGCGTCCCGTTGTTATAGAAAGTGAGATACTTTGCTAAAAGGATATAAAAACGCATCCCATTTGTATTCCGGTGCTGGCGTAAAGGCGAAGGATGGCCGAGGTATTTTAGATTCCGATATATGTGAAATTTCAAATGGTGCTATCGTTTATGATTCGGAATCGACAAAATGGTTCGGAAGTAGTGATGATATTCCATTAAAATATCAGTCGGTTGATTTAGTTGATTTAGAAAAGAATTCCATTATTCTACCATCGTTTATTGATTGTCATACTCATATGGTTTTTTCCGGAGATCGATCTAGCGAATTTTCTAGACGATGTTCTGGAGCAACGTATGAAGAGATTGCGGCGGAGGGCGGAGGAATCGCAACTACCGTCGAGTCGACTCGAAAAACACCTCAATCTGTTTTAACAAACGATTGTGTAGAAAGAATAAATGAAAGTCAGTCGTACGGAGTTCGGGCTTTGGAGATTAAGTCGGGATATGGATTGTCACATGAGTCCGAAATTAAATGTCTTGAAGCAATTTTAAGTGCGAAAAAAGCCACTCCCCGAATGAAAATTCAATCGACCTATTTGGGCGCCCATTCTGTGCCGGTCGGCGTGGGAAAAAAAGATTATATTGATGAAATCTTACAACGAACACTTCCAGAAATTGCGGAAAGAAAGTTGGCGGACGCATGCGACGTATTTGTAGACAAAGGTTACTTTGATACAAGTGACGCGCGAAAAATTTTGGGAAAGGCTCGAGATCTTGGATTGCTGATCAAGTTACACGGAGACGAGCTGGGTAATACTGAAAGTGCCGAGTTGGCGGTAGAGTTAGAGGCTCTTTCGGTCGACCATTTGTTAAAAGTGTCGGCAAACGGGATTAAAAAACTTTCCAAGTCCGAGACCGTTTCGGTCTTGCTTCCGGGAACAGCATTTTATCTTAAGGAGCGGTACGCTCCGGCGAGGGATTTGATTGATTCGGGTGCTATCGTGGCCGTAGCGACTGATTTTAACCCCGGATCCTGCATGTGCAATTCTTTGCCCGTCATGATGACGCTAAGCGCATTATATATGGGGATGACTCGCGCAGAAATTTTCGCTTCAGTCACTTATAATGCTGCAAAGGCCCTAGGCATGCAGAATGAAATAGGAATAATTGCGGTTGGAGGGGCCCCGTTTTTCAATATCCTCCCATTTAAGCGATTCGAGGAAGTGTATTACCGATTTGCATGGCAACCAGCGTAATGCTATAAGCTGCCTAAGAGGAGCCTTATTAGAATGAATACAGCATTAAAAGCGGAACCACGCTTATCGAAAAAAATTATTAGACCGAACCAGTTGCGCAATAAAGGAATTGTTCCAGGCAACATTTATGGAAAACATGTCGGTTCCTTGCCAGTTCAATTCACGCAAAAAGATTTTACAGTACTCCTCGCTCAAGGAAGTAAGATTGTTGATATCGATGTCGCTGGAAAAGGAAAATTTATGGCGAGTATTGAGCACATTCAACGAGATCCAGTAAAAGGCAAATTCATTCATGTTGCATTCCATGAGCTGATGAAGGGCGAGGAAGCAACCGTTACGCTCCCTCTTCGATTTGTAGGTGAGGCGCCAGGAGTTAAAGAAGGCGGAGTCTTTTTGGCCGTAGACCAAGAAATTGATGTCGCTGGACTCCCGTCAGACATTCCTGAGTTTATTGAAATCGATATTTCGGGATTAAATATTGGAGACTCGATCGCGTTTAGTGAAGTTAAGCTCCCACCTAAGATTACCTTGAAGGTTTCGCATCCAGAAGAAAATGTGGTTTCAATCACAATGCCTAAGAAACAGGAAGAAGCCGCACCAGCCACAGCTGTTGAAGGTGAGGTTCCTGCAGAAGGTGCCGCTGCACCTGCTGATGGATCAGGCGAAAAGAAAGACTAAATAACTGGAAAGTGAATTACGGTTGTAACCAGTTTTCGAATTGACTGCGTATTTGATCGTTAAACCAGTTTCGATCTCCGCTTTCTGAGAAAAGCACGTTCCGTTTTTCGTCGATTATCAAAGTATAAGGAACATCGAAAACATCGAGCGACTCACTTAATTTTTGATCGTCGTCATAATAGGTATCAAAATCGACCCCGAGTTTTTCAAGTAGTGGCGGCGCTGTATTTATAGGATCACGATCTAAATTAACAAAAATCACTTCCAATCCACGATTCTGGTAGGCAGCTCTAAGTTTCACGATTGAGGGAATTTCGGCGAGGCAAGGTTGGCACCACGAGGCCCAAAAATTAATTAGTGTTATTCGTTTGCCTAGTACCGACAGCGCGTGAGTGGTCCCATCAAGTCGAGTAAATTTTAGATCGGGCAGAGTAGCCCCTACCGTTGCATGATTTGGAGACCCATCTCCATGTTTCGGGTTGAAGCCGTAATGATCTCGCAAAAAATAGAGGCCTCCAATGATTAGCCCTAAAACGAAGACGATAGGTAAGAAAAACCGAATGATATTAACGAGATCAAATTTGTGAATTCCAGGCTTAGTTTCGTTTGTCATAGTGCTTCCTTATCGGCTAAAATACAACTAGGTGAATCATAGAATCAACCCTAAATCAAATTCCGGACAAGTCTTGGTGGAGTACATTCTTCTAGCCGTCGTGGTAGTAACCACGATGGTGGCAATTTGGAGTGCGATCAATACTACGAGGGGATATTTTTGGAAAGAAATGACCTGTCAGGTTGCGGCGCCTTGTCCTGATTGTCCGGTTAGCGAGTCGGTAAAGTTTCGTATGAGTCGTTATCCTGGTCAGTGTAAATAATCAGATCATCTGCAAATGAAAAAAAGCTCCTTACTTGCCTTTCTGGTGCTTTTCGGGCGGAACGTGGAAACTGACTTGAATTGCTTCTTTGCGGTGTCTCTAATGTACTGAAATCCCGGCCCATCAAAAAACTTGAAAACTAATATGCCCGATTCTGCCAGCAGCTTATCGGCAACGGCTAATACCATTTCACAAAGTTGCTCGCTGCGCGCCTGGTCTGCAGATTTGACGCCGGATGTTCTTGGTGCCATATCCGATAAAATGACGTCAAAGCGATTTTTTTTAATCCCATATTCTTGAAAAAGAGACTCCCACTTTACATCATTGATGTCCGCCAGAATAAAATTTGCGTTGGGAAGGGTGAGGTCCATTTTTTGAAGGTCAATACCAATCACTTTACCAGAGGGTCCAATTTCTTCGCTGGCGTATTGAGACCAGGACCCTGGCGCGCATCCAAGGTCTAAAACGAGGTCTCCAGACCTAAAGACTGGTTTTTTTTTATGTATTTCCATCAATTTATAAACAGAACGTGCTGAATAGTTTTCGGCCTTTGCCTTTTTATAAAAGTGATCTTTTTTCTGATAGGACATCTTAGATAATAGTGACTTTACGTAATAAGTCTAAATCTTGCAACGCTTTACCCGATCCTCGAACAACGCAAGTAAGTGGATCTTCTGCAAGAGCGACCGGTAGTCCTGTTTTTTCTTTAATCAATATATCTAGATTTGCAAGCAGGGCTCCGCCACCGGCAAGAATAATCCCATTATCAACAATATCGGCCGCAAGCTCTGGAGGAGTTCTTTCAAGCGCTGTTTTTATCGTCTCAACAACTGCTGATACTGTTTCGGATAGTGCATCTCGAATTTCTTCTGAATTAATTTCGATCGTTTTAGGGGCGCCGCTAATTAAATCCCGACCCTTGACCTCGTATGTTTTTTCATCCTCAAATGGGTATGCACAACCGATTGATAGTTTAATTTGTTCTGCAGTACGCTCCCCAATAAGAAGTGAATATTTTCTCTTGATATAATTAACGATACTTTCGTCGAACTTGTCTCCAGCAACACGGACTGATTTAGAATACACAATACCGCCGAGTGAAATCACTGCGACTTCAGTGGTTCCGCCGCCGATGTCGACAATCATATTACCGCTGGGCTCACGAATTGGAAGACCGGCGCCTATCGCCGCAGCCATCGGCTCTTCAATTAAGTAAACTTCTCGAGCTCCAGCCGATTGGGCCGATTCCTTAACCGCACGCTTCTCCACTTGAGTAATGCCAAATGGTATACAAACTATAATGCGAGGTCGAATAAACGTCCGTCTTTCACTGGCCTTATTAATAAAGTATTTGAGCATAGCTTGCGTTACTTCAAAATCGGATATCACGCCGTCTCTTAGCGGACGAATCGCTTGAATCGAACCCGGAGTACGGCCTAGCATATCTTTGGCTTCTTTGCCGACAGCGAGAACTCGAGTTTGGCCACGCGCATTTCGATGGATCGCAACGACCGACGGCTCATTGATTATGATTCCCTTGTCTTTTGCATAGACAAGCGTGTTTGCCGTTCCAAGATCGATTGCTAAATCATTTGAAAAAAAGTCTAATATTCGACGTAACATTTATCACCACTTATAATGTCTAATTTGCTCACCACGATATCGAATTTCACTCATAGATTCTATACCAATTTCAAGGTGTTGATCTGTATATTTCCCAAAAACCGATTTTGCCGATTTTTTGGTCTTGATTCCATCCTTTGTAAGGGGAAGGTCTGAGACGAGAAGCAGTGCCCCGATTGGAACTTTACTGGTAAATCCTCCGATAAAGAGAGTTGCACATTCCATGTCAATGGCTAGCGCTCGCTCTTCATAAAGATCTGCCTTAAATCGCTCATCGAACTCCCAGAATCGATAGTCAGTTGTGTGTACAACTCCAGTTCGATAATCTAGTCCTTTTTCTACTAATATTTGAGATACAAATTTTTGGATTTTGAATGTTGGTAAGGCTGGAACCTGCGGCGGCATAAAATGCTGACTGGCGCCTTCGTCTCGAATCGCAGCAGTTGGCAGCACAAAATCCCCAATTTTTAGTGATCGATGAAGACCTCCTGTCATTCCCAACAATAACACGGCTTTCGGGTCTACGGCAGATAGGAGCTCAATGATAAGGGCTGCGGTAGGAGATCCGATAGAAAAATCGATAATTGATACGCCAGCCTTTTTTGAGTGAACAACACTCATTGCGGAGCCCTTATATTTTTTATTTCCGCAGATATACTCAAATCGCTCAATGTAATAATCGAAGTTTGTGAGAATGATTTGTTTTTCGAATTCATTTATTGGACTTCCAGTGTAGCGCTCGAGCATATCGCGAGCGATAGCGAGCTTTTTTGAATTCGCATAAATTCGATTTGGGTTTGGAATCAAATATGGGTTACGGGGCGTGAGATTATCGGACTGGAGCCCTCCACCTTTTCTTTTTTTTTGCCGATATTGAGAGGTTTTGGAGGAGGTCTTCTTTGTTGCTTTTTTTCTTGTGGACACCTGAAAAGGTTACATGGTGGACTAAGTCTAAACAAGAGTTATTCTTAAGGAAATTCGTCAGTGATTCATGATCCGGTATTGAAAACGGCAATAGTCGCTCAGCTTTTAGAAATTCAAAATCAACGAAATGACAAAGATCCGTTTGTGTTTCTAGACTGCACGCTTGGCGCAGGAGGTCATCTTAAAGCCGTGCTTGATTTTTTTAGTGCGAGCGGAAAGAAAGTCAAAGCCCTTGCGTTTGATCAGGACGAAGATGCAGTGGATTTTGTCGCCCAGAAATTCAAATCTGAAATCGAAAATGGTGAATTGAAGATACTTTTGGGTCGATTTGGGGAATTGATTGAAGGCATTCAAGATGAATCGATCGACCTTTTAATTGCAGATTTGGGATATTCGTCGGATCAATTACTTAATCAAAAAAGAGGTATGAGCTTTCAGGTCGACGCGCCGCTGGATATGCGATTGTCGGCCTCGTTGGACGAATCTGCAGCAGATATTCTTCTAAATCGCTCTCGAGAGGAGATATCTGAAATATTAAAAACCAATTCGGATGAACGCTTTGCCGACCGAATTGCGGAATCGATTTGCAATGAAAGAGAAATGGGACGCCCCGTTATGACTACCAAAGAGTTGGTCGGAGTGGTGGTTCGCGCATTGCCAGCACGATTTCGAAAGGGAAGGCGACATGTCGCCACTAAGACATTTCAGGCCCTGCGAATTGCGGTCAATAAAGAGTTTGAGCAGCTTAATTCTCTTTTGAGTGAATCCATAATAAAATTAAGTCCAGGAGGTCGATTGGCGGTGATATCCTTTCATTCTATCGAAGATCGAATCATTAAAAGGCAGTTCAAGGCATTAGAGAGCAAAGACGGATCTCGAATTCGCATTTTAACTAAGAAGCCAATCGTGGCTTCAAAAAATGAAATTAAAAAGAATCCTAGAGCCAGAAGCGCCAAACTCAGGGTAGTGGAGCGAATTGAATGACGCGAGTTAATAGAATTCCAAAGTGGGTCTGGCTTTTTGTCATAATATTCAGTGTGACAACGGTTTGGGTTCGTTTGGCGGTCGTAAGGTTGTCTTATCAAGTTGAGCAAACGAATACCATGGTGTCAAACGCACGCCGCGATCTCGATCGAAAGACAATCGAATTAGAAAACCTAAAGTCATTAGAGCGACTTGAAATTTTAGCGAAAAAAAAATTTGATTTAGAGAGACCTACATCGGATCAAATAGTTGTAATCGGGGGAAATTCAGAAAAGTGAAACGCAAGCGAAGGGCTACTGAAATTGATTTAAAGGATAATTTAAATCGTTTTCGACTATTGGGCGTTATTTTTTTTCTTATAATTTCGACCTTAATAGTAAGGTCGTTTCAAATTCAAATGATCAAGGATCCTCGCTTGCTCAATCTTGCCAAGAGACAGTTTAGTTCAAACATTATTCTCAGGCCGTCTCGCGGAAGAATTTTAGATCGAAATGGAAAGCCTTTGGCTATAAATGGTGAGGCAAAAAGTCTAGCCGTGAATCCGGGCGATATTTCAGACAAGAAAAAACTGGCACTAACTATTTCAAAAAGCATCGGTGTAAGTCGAGAGTCCGTATTAAAAAAACTAGAGAGAGACGGGGAATTTTCCTGGATTAAACGTCATTTAAGTCCTTCACAGTTGGCGAAGTTAAAAAAAAATGGCGTTATAAAACGTGGTGGATCGACACTCAATGGCGTTTGGCTTGTTACTGAGCCGAAGAGGTTTTATCCGCATGGCGATTCCGTTTCGACTCTTCTTGGAATGGTGGACATCGATTCTACGGGAATTGAGGGCGTGGAGCATTGGCTCAATGATGATCTCAAAGGTGAAAAGCAGCGGGTATCAACAATTCGAGACAGCCTTGGTCGAAAAACATTTTTTGATCCAGAGCTGAATCGCCTTGATAAAAAAGGAATAGATGTTTCGTTGACGATTGATTTTCCTCTCCAATTCGAGTCTCACAAGAGCTTGGAACGATGGATCGAAAAAACACAATCTGAGTCGGGTAGTGTTATTGTTTTAGATGCGGATAACGGTGAAATACTTGTAAATGCGAATTTTCCGACGTTTGACCCATTGAAGAGATCTAAATCAAATGAGCGACGAAATCGTGGAATAATAGATGGTTTTGAACCAGGATCTACCATTAAGGCAGTGCTGATGGCCTTAGCCTTAGAAAATAATTGGTCAGATAAAGAGCTGATCTATGGCGAAAAAGGCTCCTTGCGAGTTGGAGATTGGGTAATCGAAGAGGCCGAAACACACGAAAAATTTGAATGGATGACATTGGCCGATATGGTCGAAAAATCCAGTAACGTTGTCGCAGCAAAAGTTGCTATGAGACTTGGGGCCTCGAAAATATTAAAAGGACTTAATGGGTTTGGATTTGGTAAAAAGGTGGAAACCGGATTTCCTGGAGAACTTTCGGGGTGGTTGCCGGAACAGAAAAATATATCGCCGATTAAGTTAGCAAATCTGGGTTTCGGACAAGGGATGTTTACAACGCCACTGCACGTTGCTCGAGCGTTCTCCGCTTTCGTAAATGGTGGGTATTTGGTTGATCCCGTCTTGTTGATTGATAATTCGCACATAAAAAGTCGAAATCGAATTATATCGCGAGAAACCTCCGAGATAGTAAAGCGAGCATTGATTTCAGTGGTGGAAAAAGGAACCGGACAAAAAGCATCGATACCGGGTTTTATTATTGGAGGAAAAACGGGAACGGCGCAATTGGTCGATCGAGAGTCCGGCGGTTATTCTAAATCAAAATATTTTTCATCTTTTGTGGGCTTTATTGTTGAAGCCGAACGAAATTTAGTAATTTTAACGGCGCTTAGGGCGCCGAAGGGGTCCTATTACGCATCTGAAACGGCGGTTCCCCTGTTTAGAGAGGTAGCTGAGGCGGCCGTAAATCGATTTAATTTTTTGAAGTTGAAGCCAGTCGCGATCACATCTGAGCCAACGGTTGATAAAATTAGAGTATCGTCAGCGGCCGCAGAGAAAATTAAAATATTGGATCGAATAAAGTCGGTTGCTGGAAAAGATGGCGTGATGCCTGACCTTATTGGGATTACGGCTCGGGAATCTCTAGAGCGGCTGAGTGGAAAATCTTTTCGTGTGCGAATGCAAGGGTTTGGTGTCGTCGATTCACAAGATCCGGTTGCGGGATCGATTCTTCGGGATGGACAGGACATTGTGCTTAAGTTAAAACCGCAGGTCAATGAAGAGTCGAAAACTAATTGAATTAGTTAATGTTCCATTGAGTCAGGCCAGTTTAGGTGATCGGCTAATATCGTCCGTTACTTCTGATTCCAGAAGAGCAGTAAAAGGATCTTTATTTTTTGCTATGCCAGGCACTCAATTGGACGGTAGAAATTACTGTGAGCATGCAATTGCATTGGGGGCAGTTGCGATAATTTCTGATAAGGTTATAGGCGGTTTTGAAGAAATTACGGTGATTTCGAGTAATGTTCGAGAGGCATACTCTGAGGCTGCGTCCAAGTTGTACGGAAATCCTTCGGCTAAGCTGCGAGTAGTAGGAATCACCGGCACCAGCGGTAAAACAACCACCTCATTTTTATTGGAAGCCATTTTAAAACATAGCGGAATGAGTTGTGGTGTGATCGGAACAATCAATGCTCGCTGGGATAATGAAGTTGTAGAACTATCTCATACGACACCTGACGCGGAAGAGTTGCAGCGTTTATTGTTCAGAATGGTCGAATCTGGAGTCCAATATGTAATTATGGAGGTTAGTTCACACGCGTTGTCTCAATATCGCGTATCTGGTATTGATTTTGATGTCGCACTTTTTTTGAATTTAACTCCTGAGCATCTCGATTATCACGCTGAAATGGATGAATATTTTCTAGCAAAATCATTGTTGTTCGATCGACATCTTCTGGGTTCTAGTAAGAAGGATGTTTCAGCGGTCGTTAATATAGACGATTCTTATGGTGGAAAACTCTTAAATGAATTGAGGTCCTACAAAAAAATAAATCGTGTTTCGTTTGGCTTAAGTAAAAAGGCAGATTTTTTTGCTAGCGATATAATTTCTGCTTTAGAGGGAACTTCCTTTAGGGTCGATGATGTTTTGGTTGAGACGAAATTGATTGGTGACTTTAACTCTTCGAATGCACTTGCTGCATTTGCGGCGGCACAAGTGCTCGGCATTGATACTATAGAAATAAAAAATGGAATTTCTAGTATATCGGGCGTGCCAGGGAGATTAGAACGTGTGCTATCAAAAAAAGAATTGTTTGTTTTTGTTGATTACGCCCATAAGCCAGATGCGCTCGAAAAGGTACTTATCTCACTTAGTGAAATTTATCGTTCAGATTCAAAGGGATCGATAGTGACCGTAGTGGGATGTGGGGGCGATCGCGACAAAAAGAAGCGACCAGTCATGGGTGCGATAGCAGCTAAGTATTCAGATTTAACCATCGTGACGTCCGATAATCCTCGTACAGAGGACCCAAATCAAATAATTGAAGAAGTCGTATCGGGTGTTCCGAAATCGGCCAATTATTTGGTCATTCCTGATCGAAAGGACGCGATAGAAAAGGCAATTGATATAGCTATGCCTGGAGATTTAGTCCTAGTTGCTGGGAAAGGTCACGAGACCTATCAGATAATTGTTGATCCGCTTAGCGAGTCGCGAGTGAAAAAGGTCTATTTCGACGATCGAGATGTAGTTCGAAACGCATGATATACTCTTGACTTTGGTTTCCAAAAATCTGTAACATCATGTCATGTTTTTAGAATTTTTGTATCCGCTGCATTTTGATTATTCGTTTCTAAATGTATTTAAATACATAACCTTTCGAACCTTTGGTGCAGCAATTACCAGTGTCTTATTGAGTATGATGATTGGCCCCTGGTTTATTAAGCTATTGCAGCGAAATCAGATCGGTCAGTCTATTCGGGATGACGGTCCTCAGTCGCATCTGGTAAAGCAGGGCACTCCCACGATGGGCGGGGCGCTAATTCTTTTTTGCATCGTTGTAACGACACTATTGTGGGGGGATCTTACAAATAAGCATATTTGGATTATTCTGATTACTACGATGTTATTCGGATTAATCGGCTATGCAGATGACCATATAAAGGTATTTAAGAGGAATTCGAAGGGGTTATTAGCGAGGCAGAAAATATTTTTTCAAGTCATCATTGCGTTTGGTGCTGCTTATGCTGTTTATTATTTTCGAGACACGACGCCATTTTTAAAGTTCCCATTTTTTAAAGATTTATCATTAAATCTTGGCCAACTTTATATTCCGTTCGTTGTGTTTGTCATAGTCGGCGCCTCAAATGCCGTAAACTTAACGGATGGGTTGGACGGATTAGCGGTTGGACCAGTGATCACAACCGCGACCACATTTGCGATTTTATCTTATTGTGCTGGGCACGTTCGTTTGGCGGAATACTTGCAAATTCCCTATATCCCAGGTGCCGGAGAAATTGCGGTGTTCTTAAGCGCTGTGTCAGCCTCATGTCTTGGATTTTTATGGTTTAATACCTATCCGGCCCAGGTCTTCATGGGTGACGTCGGCTCGTTGGCATTGGGCGCAGCGTTATCTTTATCAGCTGTTATTACAAAAAATGAACTCTTGCTTGCGCTTTGTGGTGGAATTTTTGTAATTGAAGCATTGTCGGTAATGGCACAAGTCTTATCGTTCAAAATGACAGGAAAGCGTGTTTTTCGCATGGCCCCCATTCATCATCATTTTGAGCTTAAGGGTTGGGCTGAGCCGAAGGTTATTGTGCGGTTTTGGATTATTTCAATTCTTTTGGCACTGATGACCTTATCAACTCTAAAATTGCGTTGATCAAACGCTGGGGGAAGAATGAGTAAGTTTAAAGGTAAGAATGTTTTGGTTGTGGGATTCGGAATGTCCGGTGTCGCAGTTACAAAATACATGGCATCTCAGGGGGCACGAGTAACTGTCTCTGATATAAAACAAAAACCAGAACTAAATGACTCTATTAAAGAGTGTATGGGACTAAGAGTGAATTATGATTTTGGCAAGCATACACCAGAATTTTTTCATACAGCCGATTTGATTGTAGTGTCGCCAGGGGTACCGCTCGACATTAGACCATTGCATGAGGCTAGAGAAAAAGGCGTTCCTATTACGAATGAAATCGACCTTGGTGCAAGTTCATTGAATGAGCCTTTGATTGGCATTACGGGAACCAATGGAAAAACGACTACTACATTGTTTTTAGGAAAAATGTTTGAAGAAGATGCCAAGACGGCATTTGTCGGCGGAAACACCGGAAACCCGCTGTTGAATTATGTTACTAACAAAATGAAGGCTGATGTTGTTATATCTGAGCTATCCAGCTTTCAATTGGAATTGGCGCAAAAAATGGTTCCGGCTGTTGCGGTGTTTACTAATATCGACCAAGATCATCTTGATCGATACCATAATATGGAAGCTTATATTGACGCAAAAAAAAATCTACTCAGACGCTGTGAAAAAAACAGCTACATAGTTTTGAATTACGACGATCCGGTCGTATCTCGGTTTTCTCTCGAAAGCCCAGGGCGTGTTGTTTGGTTCACTAAGAGAAACCCGATTGAAATTGGAGGCGAATTCGCTGAAAGTTTTGTCGGTTGTTATTATATTCCTGGAACAATGCAAATTGTTGGAAAATTTGGAGGCGATGAAGAACATTACGACTTGAGTAAATTGAGATTATTTGGTGATCATAATAAAGAAAACGTAATGGCTGCTCTTTGCGCGGCTCGAATGATGGGCGTATCTCCAGCAGCAATTCAAAAGGCAATTGATACTTTTCCTGGAGTTCAGCATCGTTTGGAATTCATACGCCGAAAAGGTGGCGTTTTCTTTGTAAATGACTCGAAAGCGACAAATGTAATGAGTGTTTACAGGAGTCTATCGTCATTTCGAAAAAACCCAATAGTTTTGATCGCCGGAGGAAAGGACAAGGACATGGACTTTTCGCCGCTCGCTCAACTAGTGCACGAACGTGTAAAAATGCTGATCCTAATCGGAGAGGCAAAAGAAAAAATAAACCGTGCCATCGGTGATGAAACTGAAACGTACCTAATGGGTACGTTTGAAGAAGCTCTTTTATTGGCCTATCAAAAATCTCAAAGTGGCGATATAATTTTGCTTTCACCGGGGTGCTCTAGTCATGACATGTTCCGCAATTTCGAAGAAAGGGGTGAGTACTTTACAAAGTTGGTCTCAAGCTTCTAAAATTAGGCTTCTTTCTCGCTTTGAGGGTATCGATCTCGTTCTTTTAGTAACAGTCCTAATCCTATTATCTGTTGGCCTGATTATGGTCTATAGCGCTTCATATATCTTTGCAGCCGAGCGCACTGGAGACGGATACTATTTTATCAAACGGCAGCTTGGATTCTCTGTGCTTGGACTGACTTTTTTAGCGTTTTTTTCTATGTTTGATTTTCGGCGATTGAATTGGCTGGGCTATCCATTAGTAATTTTATCCACTATTTTATTGTTAATTGTTTTAATTCCGGGTGTAGGGACGAAGGTGGGCGGCGCTCAGCGGTGGTTCAGAATCGGGAGCCTGGGGTTTCAGCCAGGCGAAATCTTTAAATTAAGTGTTATTTTCTTTATGGCGACACGAATGAGTAGAAAATTTGATAGAGTAAGTAGCTTTGTAGCGGGTACTCTCGGTAATTTGGTTGTTTTGCTGCCTGGAATACTTTTGCTTCTAATTCAGCCAGATCTCGGTTCTACCATTATTACGGTCGCGGTTGTCCTATCGCTAATGACAGTCTCAAATGTTCCTCTTAGATATCTTATGGGACTCATTCTAGTTGGATCGATTACGTTTGCTGGATTAATTATGTCCACGCCGTATCGACTTGCTCGATTCACTGCATTTTTAGATCCATGGGAAGATCCGATGGGTTCTGGTTTTCAAGTCCTTCAGTCTTTGGTTGGTTTAACAAATGGTGGCACATTTGGTGTTGGTCTAGGTAACGGTAAGGAGAAATTATTTTTCTTACCGGAGTCGCATAATGATTTTATTTTTGCAGTGATTGGGGAGGAACTCGGATTTTCGGGAGTCGCCCTAATAATTTTATTATTTTCTGTAGTCCTATTTAGGGGATTTAAAATTTCGAAATCGTTATTGATAAAAAGAGAAATGTTTTCAGCGCTCCTTTCTATTGGTGTTACAGTTTTAATTTTATCGCAAGCCTTTACAAACATGGCCGTAGTCTTAGGGTTATTGCCAACCAAGGGATTGAATCTACCATTCTTGAGTTATGGAGGAACGTCTTTGGTCGTTAACCTTGCAGCAATCGGCGTACTACTGAGCTTGTCGAGGTATTGTAACAATGAGTCGATCAGCTAAAACATTAGTGATTGCGGGCGGAGGCACTGGTGGGCACGTATCTGCCGGAATTGCGATTGCACGGGAGTGGGAGAAGCAGTTTCCCGGTGAGGCATCAGTTGTATTCGTTGGATCTCGCGGTGGAGTCGAAGAGCGAATGCTTCCTAGGGAGGGAATCCCACTTCGAAAATTGAACCTTGGGTCTCTCAATCGTGTATCTATAATCAACAAATTCAAAACAATCTTGAAGCTGCCGTTGTCCATTTTATTGAGTTTGGTTTGGTTGATTGAATTGAGGCCCGCGGCTGTAATTGGTGTCGGCGGATTCGCATCTGGGCCATTTGTGATTGTGGCTTCGCTCTTATCTAGACTATTCAAAATTCGTACGGGCTTATTAGAACAAAATACCGTATTTGGACTTACTAATCGAGTATTGGCAAAGTATGTTGACCGGATTTATTTAAATTTTGAATTAGAGTTACCCTTGACAATTATGAAAAAAATTAAGGTTGTTGGAAATCCGGTCAGATCTAATTTGTCGAATAAATCCGTTGGTGATACCAAATTGTTCACGATTTTTATATTTGGTGGAAGTCAGGGTGCGAGAGGTCTTAATGATTTGATTATTAATGAAATGCCAGAGTTTCAGCAGGTATTTGAAAAAAATTCGGCGATTAAATTTAAGATTATACACCAGACTGGAAAAAATGATTTAAATAGAGTTGCAACTGCTTACCAAGATCTAAATCTAATTGCCGATGTGACCGATTTTATAGACGACATGAGTGCCGCTTATTCTTCGGCGAACATAGTAGTTTGCCGGTCTGGGGCGTCTTCTCTGTCTGAATTGGCCGCAGTAGGGAGACCGTCGGTCTTGGTTCCCCTCCCGACCTCGAGTGATGATCATCAGCGAAAGAATGCATTAAGGGTAGTTGAGTTCGGTGGCGCTTGTATGCTTGAGCAAGAACGGGCCGGAGTTGGGGAGTTAAGTCAATTAATTCAGGGTTTTATTGACAACCCACAAAAACTGAGCGACATGGGTACCCAAATTCATCTTTTACACAAATCTGATGCAGCTAAAGCAATTGTTCTGGACTTGATAAGCGGTGATTAATCAGAGAAAGCGAGCAGACGTTGCTTAAGAAGTCGGGCAAAAATTTAGAAGATATTCATCTTCATTTTGTTGGAATTGGAGGTATCGGGATGAGCGGTATCGCTTATGTGTTTAGGCGACAAGGCTATACCGTTAGTGGGTCCGATATCGGAAATAGCGATACTATTGAGTCATTAGCAAAGTCCGGAATTAAGATTTTTCCTAAGCATAATTCTGAAAATATCGATGGGGCGACAGTTGTTGTAACGTCTACGGCAATTGGAAAGGATAATCCAGAAGTGACTGAGGCGAAGGCGAGAAAAATCCCAGTTGTTCCTCGTGCTGAAATTCTTGGTGAATTGATGAGGGGAAAAATTGGAATTGCAGTTGCTGGAACCCACGGAAAAACGAGTACCACTACGATGTTGGGGTTGGTACTGGGTAACGCCAAGATGGATCCAACAGTAATTGTTGGCGGGAAGGTCGACGCTCTAGAGGGAAGTGCGCGCTTAGGTACGGGCGATATTGTTGTCGCAGAGGCGGACGAAAGTGATTCATCATTTTTAAATCTTCCAATGACCTATTCAATTATAACAAATATTGATCTTGATCATCTTGATCATTTTCAAAATCAAGATAATTTGGATAACGTATTTCAAGCCTTTGTATCTAAGCTGCCATTTTATGGAAAATCGATAGTTTGTGGCGATGATGAGGGTGTCCGAAGAAATATTTTGAAATTCACAAAGCCTGTTTTGACCTATGGGGTTGGAAAAGACAATGATTATTGCGCTTATGATCTAAATCGATCGGGCTGGAAAACTCAATTTAAGGTTAAAAAGCACGATATCGAACTGGGAAATTTTGTAGTCAATTTGCCTGGGGACCACGTTGTAATGAATGCTCTGTCAGTGATTGCTCTTTGTGATGAGATTGGGTTGGAATCCGATAAAATTGAATCGGGTATTGAGTTGTATCGAGGGGTTCGGAGACGGTTTGAAGTTATATTTGAGGATTCTCCCGGCGGACGAATATTGATTGACGATTATGCACATCATCCGACCGAAATTAAAGCGACCCTGCGTGCCGCGAAGGCCATATGTGGAGATAAAAAATTAAAAGTTGTATTTCAGCCACATAGATTTACTAGAACTAGAGATTGTTTTGATCAATTTGCAGGTTCATTTTCAGATGCCGACTGCATTGCTATTACGGAGGTTTACCCAGCAGGAGAGGTTTTAATTCCAGGGTATACTTCCATAGATTTGGTCGATAATTTAAAAAAGAACTTACCGGAAAAGGATGTTCGTTTTTTGCAGGAATCTCAGTTAAATTCTGGGCTCAAATTTGAGAATAACACGGTCCTATTGTTCTTGGGTGCGGGAACGATTTCAAAATTAGCGAGGATATATGTCGACGCACTCTAACTCCAGTGCTGCAATTAAATTATTTGCAGGTGAACTAGCAAATAAATTTGATGGTCAGTTTTTTTTAAATGAACTTTTAAGCCGACATACTTATTTTAAGACAGGAGGGAGTGCGGCAATTCTTGTTCGTCCTAGCTCAACCGAGGATCTCTTGGTTTTGAGAGATTTGATCGCTAAAAACGGCCTAACCTATGTTTTTTTAGGAGCCGGCTCAAATGTATTAGTTTCAGACGCCGGATTTGATGGAGTAGTCATTGATACGACAGTAATGAATATTTCCCTGAGAGAGGTTTCATCAAATGAATTGGAAGTAGGATCTAGTGTTAAAGTATCTAAATTTCTCCAAAATTGTGCCAAATTTGGATGGAGTGGATTTGAGTTTCTAGCTGGAATACCGGGTTCAATTGGCGGTGTTCTAGTGATGAATGCAGGAACGCACCTTGGTGAAGTGAAGTCCGTAGTGAAATCGATCCAAATTTTTGATTTTAACAAACCTAACGATGGAAAATTGCTTGTTGAGTTGGAACTGGATGAAACTGATTTTGAGTATAGAAACAATAAGACAATCACCCGAAGTCAGCTTATTTGGAGTGCGGTTTTCAGATGCCAGCGTTCAGATCCGCTGACCGTAGATTCTCAAATTAAAACAGTTTTAGATCGCCGAAAAAAAACCCAACCCTTAAATCAACCATCATGTGGGAGTGTTTTTCGAAACCCAGCATTGGGACGTCTAAAGGCTTGGCAAGTGGTTGAGAAACTGGGATTGCGTGGCTATCGAATTGGGGGATCGGCATTTTCTGAAAAACATTGTAATTTTATTGTAAACGAAAAAAATGCCTGTTCATCGGATATTAAGGCACTGATTGATTTGGCGAAATCGCGTGCTGTTTCTGAGTTGGGAATCGAATTACATGAAGAAGTTCGATATATCGGATTTTGAAGCTATTTTTAATCGACGGGCTTCTTTGTGCATCTTTGGTACTGATTTCAAAATTCCTAAAACGTAACTTCGTTTGTCTTCGATAGAAAAAGTATTTGTATTTATTTCTCTTCTGATTGCAGTCGGACCCCAATTGTAGGCGGCAATAAAATGTGCGTCGTTTTGAAATCGACGTCGTAGTTGTGCCAAGTATGCGATTCCAATCTTAATATTTACACTTGGTTCAAATAAAGTTTTTTTATTTTTGTACTTAATACCGAGTTTTTTTGCCATATATTTACCAGTAGTCGGCATAATTTGCATCAAGCCAATGGCGCCAACTTTTGAGCGAGCGTGAATACGAAATGAACTTTCCTTGTGTATAAGCGCCAATACTAGTGCTGGATCAATGTGATGTCGCGTGGATTCAATATGAATCAATTTTGCGATCACATACTTTTCTTGGTCAGTTGCACCTCGAACTCTGCTGTATACAATTGACAAAATTTCAGATTGGCCAATGGCTTCGTTCCCAACGTCTTGTTGTTGAGATCCTTCAAATGGAATCCCAAAGGATAAAGCAGATAAAAGAGTGAGAGCAATATTCAGATTATATAGAGCGGCAATGGCTTTGGAATAGACTCTTTCAAGAGGGGTTTCCTGGCTTGCAATGGCGTATTGGATTATTAAATTGGAATCGATTGTCTGAGCATGATTTCTCATAGAGCCCCCTCTTGTTCCTATAGAGTTGCGAGGAGCATGCCAAAACGGAACATATAACTATTTGATATTATTGTATAAAATAAAACGAAGCGTTTCTGAGAACCTCAAGGTGTCCATATTTTAGACACCTGTCAGTGGTCTGTTCGATTGAGGTCAAGGTACTAGGGGACCTGTTTATATGATTTTAGTTGAATATCGTCCTTGGAAACTCCGAGGGCCTTGGCTATTCCATTAACGAGTTCAGGGGTCGCTGTAGCGACAATTACGATCTGTATTTTATTCAAATCTAAGAAATTTTTGAGGTCTGAATTCACTTGGCTGATGTCTACCTTCTTTAGTTCATTTGCATAGTTTCTAAAAAATCCAGCGGGAAGGTTATAAATTTTTTCAATAAGTGCATTTTCGACTCGTTTTTTAGGGGTATCGTAATCGAAACCAGCGCTCTGGATAAGGGATTCTTTAGTGAATGAAAACTCTTCATTTGTCACACCTTTTTCTTTGAGCTCGACAAGCATTTCACTAATTTTTTCGAGAGATGCGACGATCGACTGCTTTTCTGGGAAATAGTAAATGCTCCAAGAGTGGGGCTGTGTACCGTATCGGTTGTAACTATACGCGCCATAACTCCAGCCCTTTTTTACTCGAATTTCTTGCATTAAACGTGCGGAAAAGGAGCCACCACCAAAAATGTGATTTGCGATGCTAAGGCTATAGTACCTAGGATCAGTAAAGCTGGTTCCAGGATGTCCGATCATAATCTGTGCTTGTGTTCTCTCCGGTTTGTTAATGATAAGAACGCGTTTTTTTGTTGAATACACGGGTGTACGAGTCGGCGTGATGCTACCCTTGACGTTAGGATTCAGTCTTAATCCTGAGGCCCACTGAACCAGAGTCCTCGGTTCCGCGTCTCCACTACCTACCACTACTAGTTGATTTGATTGGAATAGTTTCTTGTATTGGAGTTCGAGGTCTTCTTTTTTAATTGCCATGACCGAGCGTTCAGTTCCGATTTTTTGATTTCCATACGGATGATCTCCGAAGAAAAATGGATCAAATGCCATTCGAACTAACGATCTGTCGGAATCACGCGACCGCGCAATATCAGAGACGATCTCCTTTTTCAGTTTCATCATCTCTTTTTTTGGAAAACTCGGAGATTCTAAAATTTCTTTCAGTAAATCTAAAAATGACGGAAGTTCGTTCGATAGTACGGAGCCGTATATGTAGAGCATTTCAGATCTAACGGATACCGATAGGGTCGCACCAATTTGATCAAGAGTTAGATCAATTTGATCCTTGTTTTTGTTTTGGGTCCCTCGCAAAAGCATTTCGGTTAAAAAGTTTGTTAATCCAGGAGTGGATACGGGGTCGGATACCGAGCCAGATTTTACAGCAACTTGAACAAGAACAATCGGAAGGCGGCTGTCTTTTTCGAATTCGACGACAAGAGCATTAGAATAATTTGCTTCAAGAATAATAAATACAAAGCTTAAAACAATAAATAGTTTTTTCACGACTTAGGAACCCCTCTTATAATAACACGATTATTTGGATTGAAATATTTATTAATAACCATTTTGAGCTCCTCCGCCGAAACTGATTTAATTTTTTCTTGCACAGAAAGCGCAGCTTCAAAGGTTCCAAAGACCAATTCAGAGTTTCCTAGATATCGCGCCATACTTCCATTACTCTCGAGTCCAGAATAATGTGCGAAGCGGACTAAATTTTTTGCTCTTTTTAATTCGGCAAGTGAAATCGATTCCTTTGAGAGGCGTTCGATTTCTTTGAGAATTATTGATTCGGCGATGGTGCTGGTTTTTCCTTTTTGCAATGACGTGGAGATCATAAATAATCCTGGATCCTTATGAATAAAACTACCGCTAGATACATTAGTGGATATTCCAGCATCGACCAATGATTTCTGAAGTCTACTGCTCTGTCCATCAGACAAAACAGCCTGAACGACTTCGATTGCTGGTGAGTCTTTGTGATTTGCCATTGGCACGTGATAAGCCATAATAAGCTCTTCGCCTTGAACATTTAGCTTAAGGGTTACTCGTCTTGCTGAAGTTTGTTCCGGCTCCGGTTCATTGGGTACCCGTTCGATTCGTCGGTTCGAGTGATTGCCATAGTATTTGTATATTAGTTCAATGGTTTTGTCTGGGTCCACGTCTCCGACTATCACGATAGTTGCTCGTTCTGGCGTATAGTAATCTTCATAAAATTTTCGCGCATCATCGCTGGTCATGCGCTCTAGGTCTTCTTGGTACCCAATGACGGGCCATCGGTAATTATTCTTTTTATATGCGGTCTCATATAGTTTCTGATACATCATTCCGCTTGGGCTGTTCTCATTTCTTAGCATTCTTTCGTTTTGCACAACGCCTACTTCGGTTTTAAAGGCCGCGTCGTCGACAATTAGATTTTTCATTCGCTCTGCCTCCAAGCGAATTATTAACTCGAGTTCTGATTTTGGAAGTTCTTGGATATAGGCAGTGTAGTCCCGACTGGTGAATGCATTGATTTCTTTGCCGCCCGATCGTTCAATCGTTTTGTCGTATTCTCCAGGTTTTAGGTTTTTTGTTTGTTTGAACATCATATGTTCGAACAAATGAGCCAAACCGGTATATTTTACCTTTTCATCTTTAGATCCGACATTAAACCAAGTCTGGTAGGCGAAGGTGGGAGATGTCTTATCCTTCAGAATTAGGACATTCAATCCATTAATTAGCCGATATCGACTGACAGTCATACTTCCGATAAAAGGAATATCTTCCTTCTTTGATCTGAGAGGTACAGAGGAGCATCCTAGTGCCGCTAGGAGTAGGAAAAGAATTAGATTTTTCATAGTGGGATAAAATCTACCAAGTTTCCTTTGGAATTTCTATAAACTCGTCGCTAAAATGGAAGTATGAAACGGTTTTTATTTTTAGCTATTATCGGCTCGGCATGCTTTCTTGGTTTTAGGGGTGTGCAAATTGCTAGGCACTCTGATCGGTTTCTCCTGAAGGAAGTCGAAATTGAAGTTGAGGGCTCTCAAATGAGTCGACAACTTTTTGACATTGACGAGATTGAGGGAGTTGCAGGTTTTCCAATTGAAACGGGTTCACTGTTTGAGGTCGACTTCAATGCACTCGAGGGTCGAATTTTAGAGCTTGCCTGGGTAAAGAGCGTGTCCTTTAAGAAACAATTGCCTTCTAAATTGGTCGTTCGGCTGGTTCTAAGGAATCCAATTGCGCTGCTTCAAACAGACGATGGAGAACTCTATTACTTCGACGTAATGGGGAAGGTAATGGGTCACTATCGTCCGGAACATGAATTGAGTTTACCAATCATTACCGGTGTTTCCCCGTCTAATGGTGACTTGGTCCATAAGGTTGGCGCATTGCTTGAGGCACGGGGCTACCTCAATGCCCAGTTTCAGCTTTCGGGCGTTTCAGTTGGGGAGGACTCAAAAAAAGTCTTGTTTCAGTACTACAGAAGTCAAAAAATTGACGATGGTGGTCCAAATCGCTTTGTTATGGAAAGCAACTTGGATCTAGTGCGATCGGGTGAGGATTTGTGGCAACGATTTACTAAGGTCGTAGAATACCTTCAGAAAAATAAAATTAATGCAAGGCATCTTCTTTTGCTTGATCGTAAAAAAATAGTTGTCAGATCTAATCGTCATTCATAGAATTATAAACAGGCGGTCATTTTTGCCTACCTTATGACACGACGTTGTGAGGATCCCAGTAGGAGGGGCCAGGGATGTCCAAAAAGGACTTTGTAGTTGGGTTAGATATTGGAACGACAAAAATTTGTTGTATCGTCGGTGAACTTTCAGATTCAACGGGATCGTTGTCACCGATCGATATAGTAGGTATTGGTACAGCACCGTCGACCGGATTAAGAAAAGGCGTAGTCGTAAACATTGAATCGACAGTCGATAGCATTTCGCGAGCAGTTGAAGAAGCCGAATTAATGGCTGGTGTTGAAATTTCAAATGTTTATGCGGGAATTGCCGGTGGCCATATTCGTTCATTTAATTCCACAGGTGTTGTAGCGATTAAAGATCGGGAAATCACTGAGCAAGATGTTCGTCGTGTGATAGACGCCGCCAAAGCTGTCGCCATTCCTCTTGATCGAGAACTGATCCATGTGATTCCGCAAGAATTTATTATTGATGATCAAGATGGTATTCGAGATCCAATTGGAATGAGTGGAGTTCGATTAGAAGCAAAGGTTCATATTGTGACTGGTGCTGTTTCTTCTGCTCAAAATATTATAAAATGTGCAAACAAAGCGGGATTAAATGTTGCCGAAATTTGTCTAGAGCCAATTGCTTCAAGCGAAGCAGCTCTTTCTGAAGATGAAAAAGAGTTGGGCGTAGTGCTGGTTGACATCGGCGGCGGGACTAGCGATATCGCGATTTTTCGCGAAGGAGCGATCGTTTTTACGGGTGTATTGGCGATTGGTGGAAATCATATTACTAACGATATTGCTGTTGGTTTACGAACGCCAAATCATGAAGCTGAAATGTTAAAAATTAAATATGGATGTGCGCTGGCATCAATAGTCTCTTCGAGCGAGACTATAGAAGTTCCGGGAGTCGGCGGCAGAAAACCTAGAGTGGTTTCACGGAAGCTACTCGCAGAAATAATAGAACCGCGAGTCGAGGAAATTTTTTCGCTTATCCATCAAGAAATAATGAAGTCTGGATTTCACGATCTTCTATCCGCTGGAGTCGTTTTGACCGGCGGGTCGAACCTTTTAGAAGGAATGGCCGAAATCTCTGAATTCGTTTTTGAGCTACCTGTAAAAAAAGGTGTGCCGCTCGGAGTAGGTGGTCTTGTTGACGTAGTCAATTCTCCAAAATTTGCTACTGGCGTAGGGTTGTTAAAATATGGAGCGAGAACCGCAATTAAATCAAAATTCCCCATCAGGGAAAGAAACATTTACGACAAGGTTAAAAACTCAATGAAACATTGGGTTAAGGACCTTTTCTAGGAAGGAAGCATCAGAATGTTCGAAATTCAAACAGCAGTTAATGAGGGCGCGAAGATTAAAGTCATCGGTGTCGGAGGTGGCGGTTGTAATGCCGTAAATACGATGATCAAAATGGGATTGGAGGGCGTCGAATTTATTACAGCAAATACAGATCGCCAAGCATTAGAAGCTTCACTGGCCCCAACAAAAATTGCAATCGGTCAAGATCTTACAAAGGGTCTTGGAGCTGGAGCGAGTCCAGATATTGGTAGAAAGGCCGCATTGGAAGATTACGCAGCAATATCTGAAATACTGGGTGGCGCAGACATGGTTTTTATTACTGCGGGCATGGGCGGTGGCACGGGTACCGGTGCTGCGCCGGTCTTTGCAAAAATCGCAAAGGAAATTGGTGCGCTTACTGTTGGCGTCGTGACTAAGCCATTTTTGTTTGAAGGACGAAAACGTTTAAAAAATGCGTTGCAAGGAATTGCTAACCTAAGAGAGAGCGTGGATTCTTTGATAACCATCCCTAACGAAAGATTGTTGTCGGTTGCGGGTTCAAACCTATCAATTGTTGATGCATTCAAAAAGGCAGATGAAGTGTTATTGAATGCCGTTCAAGGTATTTCTGACTTAATCAATCATACTGGTTTGATCAATAGCGATTTTGCCGATGTAAAAACAATTATGCAAAATAAAGGAATGGCCTTAATGGGCATCGGCTATGCGGATGGAGAGCATCGCTCAGTTGAGGCCGCCACCAATGCCGTGTCGAGTCCACTACTAGAAGACGTTTCAATTGAGGGTGCTACCGGAATTATCATTAACATTACTGGAGGTTCAAATCTGAAAATCCATGAAGTAAATGAAGCGACTACTTTGATTATGGAGGCGGCACATGAAGATGCTGAAATCATTTTTGGGACAGTTATTGATGAATCGCTCAAGGATGCAGTAAAAGTTACTGTAATCGCTACAGGACTAACTGTGCCGGAGCGGGCGCTTCCGAAACCTACGATTTCAGACCTTGGACTATCCCGACCGATTGAAAATGCTGTGGTTCCGCCGGCGCCGCCGGTTGAGGCGCCAATTCCGACCAATGTAGCGCAAGGGGCACCCGTAGAGCCGGTTGGAGTTTCAACAAATCAACAGGAGACCAGTTCTAGTACATCGGATTATGATGATAGTGACTATGATAGTTACGAAACAGATGCCGACGAGCAATTTGATTTCGATTTTGATCCACCGTCTGGCGCATCAATACATAGTGAGCCAAATGAAATTGCCCGAGCAAAAGCTTTGGCGCAGCGTCTTGGAATCACAAATTTGACCGATGATGAGTATGATATTCCGACTTACTTGAGAAGACAGCAAGAACGCGATATCTAAGGGAGGATGTCCTCTCTTATACGCGTTTGGGATCGACGCTTAAATGAAGAAATAGTTGAGAAGGTTTATGGCGAAGGTGCTGTAAATTTTCTCTATGAATCGCAGATCGGAAGACTGCTGCTATGGCTTTTTGTAAGTCGAAAGTGGATTTCCCACCTAATGGGGTTCTATTACAGTTCAGGGTTGTCAAAATCGAAAATTGAACCATTTATCGAGAATTTTGATATCGCAATGGCAGACTATGAGCCGGTCAAGTATGAGAGTTTCAATAATTTTTTTATAAGGAAATTTCGACCAGGGGTTAGAAACTTTGAAGCTGAAGGTTTGGCAGGGCCCTGCGAAGCGCGTTACTTTGGGTATAGTCAAACGGTATCTGAATTTAAATTTCCGGTAAAATCAAAATACTTAACGGAAGCGGGACTCCTTGGGAGTGTTGAACGCGCAGAACCTTTTGTAGGCGGCCCGCTTGTGATCGCTCGACTCTGTCCTGTAGATTATCATCGCTACCATTACCCGATAGACGGGCGAACAATCGAAAAATATCGAGTAAAAGGTGGCTATCAATCTGTCAATCCGGTCGCGTTACGAGTTTTCCCTGATATTTTTGAAAAGAATATTCGCGAAGTATCAATTCTCGATACGGAGTTTGGAAAAATAGCATTTGTAGAGGTCGGTGCAGCAGGAGTTGGAAAAATCGTTCAGTCAAATTTTTCATCTGAATTTAAGCGTGGAGATGAAAAAGGTTACTTCTTGTTCGGTGCATCGACGGTGGTTTTACTGGGTGAAAAAGGCAAATGGAAAGTTGAAAAAATAATTGAGAAAAATTCAGAGCAGGGCCTGGAGACCTATATTCGTCTAGGTGAAAAAATTGGAGAACGGCCCAATTAATCCAACTGGTTAAAATCCTACAGAAATTCCTCCGTCAACGTGAATCGTTTGCCCAGTAATATAACATGCCTCTGGAGATGCAAGGAATGCGATGACGTCTGCTATATTTTTAGGTTCGCCAATTCGCTTCAATGGAATCTTCTCTACAAATGCAGCTTTAATATCGTCTGGAATTTTTTGAGTCAGCACTGAATCAATTAATCCGGGGGCAATCGCATTCGATGTAATTCCTTTTTTGCTAAGCTCTAGCGCCCATGTTCGAGTCATTCCAACTACGCCCGCTTTCGAAGCGGAGTAATTCGTTTGACCAACATTGCCGAGATAGGCCACTGAACTAAGGTTTATAATTCGGCCATATTTTTCACTATCATCAAATAAACTTAAGCATGCTTGAACTACATTGTATGGACCTTTGAGATTAATCCTTATGACATCTTCCCATTGCGCATCTGTCATTTTGTGAAGCATGGAGTCTCGAGTAATGCCAGCATTGTTCACAATGATGTTAATTTTTCCAAATTTATCTTTGATAGCTGCGGCTAGATTTTTGGCGCACTCGACTTGAGAGACGTCATCCAAATTTATCATTGAATCATTTTTCAATTTAGATTGAACAGCGCGAGCGTTTTCTTCGTTGATATCGTTTACGACTATATTTGCGCCCAATTTATCGAGAGCAAACGCGGTTGCTTCTCCAATTCCACGTCCAGCGCCAGTAACAAGCGCTATTTTTCCAGATAAACTACTCATTCAAATCGCTCACATTTCTAAAATTGATTAACTCATCACTAACTAAAAAATCAGCTCAGAAATCTTATATTTACTTGTATGCGTGACGAATCTTAGAGTGCGATTTCTCTGAATGCAAACAAAATTAAAAATACCCGAGCGATTTGCAATATTTTAAAACCGGGCTAGACTACTTTACGATTACGATTCAAAGGGGGGAAAAGATGAGTCGATTATATAAACCATTACTAGTAGCTTTAGCTATCTTTGTTGGCGGTCAATCAAATGCGAGTGACTACCTACCAGGCGAGTTAATTATTAAATATAAAGACGGAACTGCGCGCACCGCATCAGCTATGGATGAGTTTTATTCAAGCTTGAATGTAGAGGCGGTGGAGTACTTCGGTGAGTCAATGGGTGACATGGAGCATCTTTATTTGTCTAAAGATGCAGACGTGGAAGCTATTGCTGAAGAAATCATGCAAGATCCTATGGTCGAGTATGCA
>Ga0066639_10000845_pt1 | contig 27381 bp, 27 predicted proteins | sample CryGeyCG2114_010_2_FD_59504 | JGI IMG/M metagenome (GOLD analysis project Ga0066639, IMG submission 59504) | Groundwater microbial communities from aquifer - Crystal Geyser CG10_big_fil_rev_8/21/14_0.10 | ecosystem: Environmental > Aquatic > Deep subsurface > Groundwater | place: USA: Utah...
AAAATAATTTATCTAATTAATTTCGAATTGATAGCACACGCTATTAATTTCGATGGGGGTCTTTATGCCTGTCACTAATAAAACTTCCACAGCCAGTTCAACTATTAAAAAGGAGCCGGCTGTTGGACAAAATCGCATTAACGGTTTTTGCGATCATAATGGTATGGATGGTAAATGCTGTGGTCATCACCACGGTCATTTTGGGAAAAAATTATTGTTCACTTTAGTTGGTATTTTGTTAGTCTATGGTATTGTGTTGGTTGGAACAATGATCAGAAATAACGCCAAACAGTTCTTTTATATTGGGCAAGCTGACAAAATGGAAAAAACGATAGTAGTTTCCGGATATGGTAAAGTTATTGGTAACAATGATATTGCAGTTACTACTATTGGTTATTCCAATACTGATAAGGATGTCGCTAAGGCTCAAAATGATAACAAAAAAGTAATGGATCAAGTAATGGCCGAATTAAAAACTTTAGGTGTTGAAGACAAAGATTTACAAAGCAATTATACAATTTTTCCTGATTACAGTTATAGTCCGCAAAAAGGTCAGGAATTGTTAGGTTATAAAGTAAGTAATGATTTGACAGTAAAAGTAAGAGATTTGAGTAAGATTCCTCAAATTTTGAGTTTAGCTGGTAAATATGGGGCAAATGAAGTTGGTGGTTTGAATTTTACCATTGATGATCCTGAAAATTTAAAAACTGAAGCACGTGCCAAAGCTTTGGATGATGCTAAAAACAAAGCTAAATATTTAGCCGATAAATTAGGGGTTAGATTAGGCGGGGCGGTGGCTTACAATGAGTATGAAACAGGCGGCGAAATTTATGCGGTTAAATCTATGGATTTTGGTATTGGCGGAGGTGGTCCGGAAGCTGTTTCTAGCGGTAGTAAAGATATAACCATGAACGTGAATGTAACCTACGAAATATTATCTCAATAATTAGCCAAAAAAAGAGCCAATATTCAACTTTGGCTCTTTTTTTATTTTTAGTGGTATGTTATAATTTAGTCGTTAAATAATTTAGTATTTTAGCATATGAAAATAAAACAGATTATCGGCAGAGAAATTTTAGACTCGCGCGGTAATCCTACCGTGGAGGCAAAAGTAGTTTTGGAAAATGGCATAATCGGAGTAGCAAAAGTTCCTTCCGGTGCTTCTACCGGTTCTCATGAAGCTTTAGAATTACGAGACGGTGGTAAACGATATGGTGGAAAAGGAGTGCTAAAAGCGGTTAAAAACATTAACGTTAGCATTGCTAAAGAGTTAGTAGGGAGTGAAGTGGAAGATTTGTTGAATTTGGACAAAAAAATGATTGAGTTGGACGGTACTAAAAATAAGAGTAAATTAGGCGCCAACGCAATTTTAGCTGTATCTATGGCTAGTGCCCGTGCTGGTGCGCAATCAAAAAAGATACCCTTATATAAGTATTTGCGTCAAGTTTATAATATTAAAGAAAAGGAATTTCGTTTGCCAGTACCTACGATGAATATTTTAAATGGCGGTCGTCATGCCGACAACGGTTTGTCTATTCAGGAATTTATGATTATCCCTCGTCATAAACTGATGAGTGAAAGAGTGCGTATGGGTTCACAAATTTTTCATTCCTTATCAAATATTTTAAGTCAAAAAGGATATGCTACCTCAGTAGGAGATGAGGGTGGTTTTGCACCTGAGTTACTAAACAACGAACGAGCTTTGCAGGTAATTATGGAGGCCATTAAGTATACCGGCTGGATTCCTGGTAAGCATGTATTTTTAGGTTTGGATATTGCAGCTTCAGAATTTTTTCATAATAAAAAATATTATTTTGTTAACAAGAAACAAGGCTGGAATGCTGACAAGATGATCAACATCTATAAACAGTGGATTAAAAAGTATCCCATTATTTCTATTGAGGATGGTTTAGCCGAAGACGATTGGGATAACTGGGAGAAATTAACCAAGGAAATTGGCAGTAAGGTTACTTTGGTGGGTGATGATTTATTTGTTACCAATACTGAACGTTTGCAGATGGGTATAGAAAAGAGAGTGGCGAATGCTATTTTGATAAAGCTAAATCAAATCGGTACAGTTACAGAAACAATTGCGGCAATAATGTTGGCCAAAAAGAATAATTATAAAGTTGCCGTTTCTCATCGTAGTGGCGAGACATCCGACACCTTTATTGCTGACTTGGCAGTAGCGGTCAATTCAGAGTTTATTAAAACCGGATCACTTTCTCGTTCTGAAAGAGTGGAGAAATATAACCGTTTAATGGAAATAGAACAAGAATTGGGTGTTTAGTTTAATATGCCAGAACATAAAACTACATTACTAATAATTTTAGATGGTTGGGGAGTTACTCCCAAAAAGAATACCCTAAATCCGATCGTTCCAGAAAATACTCCAAATTATTTTGAATTTTTGAAAAAATATCCTCATACCGAATTAAGGGCTAGTGGTGTATCGGTGGGTTTATTTAAAGGACAAGAAGGAAATAGCGAGGCGGGACATATAAATTTGGGAGCTGGTCGAGTGGTTAAACAAGATGCTCTTTACATAAGTGAAGCAATTGCGGATGGAACATTTTTTAAAAATAATGCTTTTCATCAAGCCTTACATCACGTGAGAAAATATGGTACCGCGGTACATTTGATGGGTTTAATGTCCAACCACAACAGCGCCCACTCTTGTCCAGAACATTTGTATGCCTTGCTTGATTTGATACATCGTGAGAGAATAAGCAAAGTATATCTACATCTTTTTACAGATGGACGTGATTCCGCTCAACATGATGCTGTCCGTCACTTAGAGAAGTTGAGAGAACATTTTAAAGGAAATGAAAAAATTGCTACGGTTAGCGGTAGATTATTTGCCATGGATAGAAATAAAAATTGGAAGCACATAAAGAGTGCTTATGAGGCTCTGGTTTTAGGCAAAGGAGAAAAAGCCAACGGAGCGGAAGATGCTTTGCTTAGAGCTTATAATCGTGGTGAGACAGATGAGTTTGTAAAACCGACTGTAATTTTAGAAAAGAAAAAACCAGTAGCGACGATTAAAGACAATGATGCAATCTTTTTTTTCAATTTACGTAGCGATCGTGCCCGTGAGTTAACAAAGGTTTTTGTCCAGCCTAATTTTGAAAAGGTTAATCCAGGTGCTTTCAAACGTTCCAAGATGCCTAAAAATACTCGTTTTGTGGCTTTGACTGATTTTGGTCCTGATTTACCTGGTGTGTTAACAGCTTTTCCTAGTCGTGAAGTTAAAAATAGTTTGGTTCAATTTTTATGTCCCAGAAAACAGTTGTATGTGGCTGAGTCTGAAAAGTTTGCTCATATAACTTATTTTTTTAATGGCGGTTATGCTCAGCATTTCTGCGATGAAGACTGGATAAAAATTCCCACTCCGATAGTAGAAAATTACGAAACAAAACCGGAAATGAATGCTAAGGGGATAGGCGACAAGATTGTGGAAGCAATTAAAACTCAAAAATATGATTTTATTGCTTGTAATTTTGCTAATGCTGATATGGTTGGTCATACCGGTAGTTTTAAAGCCAGCCAAGAAGCTCTGCGATCTATTGATGTCCAATTGGGTAGAATAATCAGCGCTTTAATCGCTTTCAAAGGTCAGGCTATCATTACCGCTGATCATGGTAACATTGAAGAAATGTTAAATATGAGAACTGGTGGCGTAGACACTGAACATTCAATTAATCCAGTGCCCTGTATCATTATTGGTGATAAAACCAAGCGTGTGCGTGTTAGTGGTAAGTTAGCTGACGTGGCACCGACTTTATTAAAAATGATGGGTTTGAAGAAACCTAAAGAGATGACGGGTAAATATTTGATTTAATATGGCTTATAAACCAGTAACTTTAGTAATTTTTGACGGTTTGGGTGTGGCCCCAATAAGCGATGGTAATGCGGTGGCTCATGCGAAGATGCCAAATCTTAAAAATTACATAAAAAATTATCCAGTAATGACGGTATATTCTTCAGGCAATGAGGTGGGTTTGTCATTTGGTGAAATGGGAAATTCCGAAGTGGGGCATTTGAATATTGGAGCGGGACGAGTTTATTATCAGTCTTGTCCGCGTATAAACAATGAAATTGGTAATGGTGATTTTTTTAAAAATCAAGCTTTTATTGGTGCTCTTGAACATGTTAAAAAGAATAATTCCAATTTGCATTTAATTGGTTTGTTGGGAACAGGAAATGTACATGCTAGCGATAGTCATCTATATGCTTTGCTTGATTTTTGTGCCCAAAATAAATTTACTGAAAAAGTATTTGTGCATGCTGTCTTAGATGGACGTGATGCTTTGTATAATTCTGGCAAAGGTTTTGTACAAGATTTGATAGAAAAAATGAAGTCAGTGAACGTTGGAGAGATAGCTTCGTTAAGCGGACGTTTTTTTGCTATGGATAGAGACAATCGTTGGGATCGTTGTCAGAAAGCTTATGAAGCGATTGCTTTGGGGCAGTCACCAAGAACCGGAGAAGACGCTTTAAAAATTATCGACGAAGCTTATGCTATAAAAAATTATGATGAAGAGTTTACCCCGGCAGTAATTACTAAAAATAATCAACCAGTAGCTACTGTCAAACCTAATGACGCGGTGATATTTTTTAACTTCAGGCCAGATCGTGCGCGCGAATTAACTAAAGCTTTTGTGTTGCCCGGCTTTAATAAATTTGATAGGGAATATATAAAAGATTTATATTTTGTTACCATGACTGAGTTTGAAAAAGATTTGCCGGTGGTGGTAGCTTATCCGCCAATAGTGGTGCATAATTCTTTAGCCGAAACTGTTAGTAAAGCTGGTAAAAAACAATTTCATGTCGCGGAAACAGAAAAATATGCTCATATAACTTTCTTTTTGAATGGTACGGTTGAGGATCCTTTTGAGGGAGAAGATCGAGTGATTGTTCCATCTCCAAAAGTTTCATCCTATGCTGAAGCTCCGGAAATGTCTGCATCTGGAGTGGCCAAGGAGGCAGCCAAAGCGATTGATAGTGGTAAATATGATTTAGTAGCTTTGAATTTTGCTAATCCTGATATGGTCGGTCACACCGGTAATTTGGAAGCTACTATTAAGGGATGTGAAGCGGCAGATAAAGCCTTGGGAGAGGTAGTGGACCACACTTTGGCTCAAGGTGGGGTGGTAGTGATCACTGCTGATCATGGCAATGCTGAAGAAGTGGTAAATCTCCAGACTGGAGATATGGATAAAGAACATTCTACAAATCCAGTACCTCTACTGGTCGTAGGTAAGGACTTTGAGGGCCAAGCTGGTCCGGCCGGCGATCCGCCTGAAGGCGACTTGAGCTTGATGCATCCGGTGGGAGTGTTAGCTGATGTTGCGCCTACGGTTCTAAAACTAATGGGGGTTGATCAACCGTCGGAGATGACCGGTGCACCCTTGGTTTAAAATAAAAATTATTAAAAATCCCTAAGTTAATTTAGGGATTTTTTTATTTCTTCCAATACTTTTTTTTCAGCCTCCGCTAAGTAGGAATCTTCAATTGTGATTTTCACTTGTTGTTTACTTCCAGTCGGGTTATAGGCTTTTAACATCGCTCTAGTGTCGTGACCCTTTTTAGAGTTTAGGATTCCAGCAATTATTATTTTTCCTTCAGAGTTTTCTTTTTCATACAACAGTAATGTCAGATCAATTTCTGGCGAGTTGCTAATAAGTTCGCTGATTATATCGCGCAAATCATCTTGGTTAGCCCCACAGTCAGTAAAGTCTGATCGACTTATGGTTGTCCAAGCTAAGCGCCTGGCCGGGTCAATTTTTAATTTTGATAGTGACAAACCCCACAACCTTAAAGTGGCTAAGCTTCTAGTGCGATATAGATTTTGAATGATCTGTTCTCTGTTGGCTCCATGGTTGATTAGCTCGCTAGCATTCTGAAGAGTAAGTGGAGTAACATTCGTAGTTTTAAAGCTGGAAGTGGCGGCAATCATACCAGTAAGAAGCGCGGTGGCTGAAGTTTCTTCAATCAGTGGCAACCATAGTTGTTTGATCAAACGATAGCTGGTTTCGCAAACTGAAGTGGAATTAAGATCCAAATAATTTATTTGACCATAATTATCATTGCTAGGATGATAGTCAATGTTGATAATGTCGGTCCTATAAAATAAGTCAGTATTGTTTAGAAAAATAGTTCCAAGGCTATCTAATTCTGGTATATCTAAAGTAATTATTAAATCATATTTATATGAAGATTGAGCGGTGCGTAATTCTTCCTTGGTTAGTAAACCGGTTTTGGGGGTGAGATAAATAGACAGCCAATTGTCTTTGATGTCATAGCTTAGGCTGTCGATTTTAGTTTGGGAAACATCTACTTTAATTATAAGTTTTTGTAGGTGTTCTAATTTAGATTTTATATTTTTAACACCGTTTAAAAAGTTTATATTTTTAGAAATAGTAAAGTTAGGACAGACAATATCTACCGATTTATTATTTTTTTCTAAAAAATAAGCCCAAGCCAAAGCACTAGCAGTGGCGTCAATATTTTCATGGTTATTGAAAACCACCAAAACATGCTTGGCATTTTCAATTAACTGTTTTATTTGTTGGCTTTCATTTAACATAGGGAATAGATGATTTTATCAGTAAATAAGCGCTTTGTCAAGCCTTTTATCAACTTGCCTTTTTGACTTGTTTTAGGTAAAATAATACTGTCATTAAACAGTAGCAAAAAATATAAAAATGCTATATTAAGCCAAATTTTTGTTATGAAAGAGTTGTCTAAAGCCTACGAACCACAAAAATACGAAGATAATATCTATAAGCTTTGGGAAGAAAGTGGTTTTTTTAATCCGGATAATTTATCTGGCGAACCATTTTCCATCCTGTTTCCACCTCCCAATGTGACGGGTGTTTTGCATCTAGGTCATGCTTTAGAGAACTCGTTAATGGATGCAATGATTCGGTATCAGCGTTTGCAGGGTAAAAAAACTTTGCTTTTACCTGGTACTGACCATGCGGCTGTGGCCACTCAGGCTAAAGTGGAAAAAGATCTTATTAAGCAAGGCCATACTAATCCTAGGTCTGAGTTTGGTAGAGAAAAACTATTGGAGATCATAAGAGACTATGCTGAGAAATCAAAAACTACCATCTTGAGTCAAGTGAAAAAAATGGGTACCAGCTGCGATTGGTCTCGTTTGGCCTATACTTTTGACGAACCAAGAAGTTTGGCTGTTAATACAATTTTTAAAAAAATGTATGATGACGGGTTGATTTATCGCGGCTATCGAGTGGTCAACTGGTCAGTAAAAGGACAATCTACTTGTTCAGATGATGAGTTGGTCCATATTGAACGTGATGCAAAAATGTATACTTTTAAGTATGCAAAGGATTTTCCTTTGATTATTTCTTCCACTCGTCCAGAAACAAAATTAGGGGACACAGCTGTAGCTGTGAATCCTAAAGACGAAAGATATAAAAAATATATTGGTAAAATTTTTACTGTAGAAGTGGGAGCGGCGCAACCTTTAAATATAAAAATTATCGCCGATGAAGGTGTGGATATGAATTTTGGTACGGGAGCTTTGGGGGTTACGCCAGCGCACAGTGCAATAGATTATGAAATGTATTTAAAACAAAAATCGGCTGACAATCCAATAGACTTAATTCCGGTAATCGGCTTGGATGGAAAGATGCTGCCTTCAGCCGGCAATGATTATGCGGGATTGAGTGTAGAAGAAGCTAGGGAGAAATTTGTACATTGGCTAAGATCAAACGATCTGTTGTTGAAAGAAGAAGATATAAAACAAAATGTCGGAACTTCCGATCGTTTTGGTGATGTTGTGGAAGCACTACCAATGACGCAATGGTTTGTGGATGTAAATAAAAATATTCCTGATAAAAATAAAAGTCTAAAGAATTTAATGATAGAAGCAGTAACTGTTGGTCATGGTGGCAATCCTGATAAAAAAGTAAAAATCAATCCAGAACGTTTTGAAAAAGTATATTTAAATTGGATAGAGAACCTACGCGATTGGTGTATATCTCGCCAAATTTGGTGGGGGCATAGAATACCGGTTTGGTATTGTCGTGGTTTAGATAAAGCTAAATGTTTACCTGGTTGCGAAAAGCCGATTGTTTCTATAGATACGCCGGCCGCTTGTCCAAATTGTGGATCTAAAGATTTGACTCAAGATGAAGATACTCTAGACACCTGGTTCAGTTCAGGCCTTTGGACATTTTCTGCCTTGGGTTGGCCTAGTAATCTTAAGGATTTAGAAACTTTTCATCCTACCAGCTGGATGCAGATGGGTTATGAAATTTTGTTTTTTTGGATGGCTCGCATGATTCTCATGACTACCTATGCTTTAGATACTATACCCTTTAAAGATGTGTATATTCATGGAATTCTGCGCGATGAACATGGTCATAAATTTTCCAAGTCAGCCAACAATGGAGTTGATCCGCTCGAAGCCATAGAAGAATTTGGCTGTGATGCATTGCGTTTAAGTTTGTTATCTGGAATTTCACCTGGTAATGATTCTTCTTTTTATAAAGAAAAAGTAGAAGGGGCCAGGAATTTTGTTAATAAACTTTGGAATATTTCGCGTTATGTATTTTTGCAGATAGATCAAGCTGATAAAAATATTGCCTTACCCGCCGCCGCTACTTTGGCCGACCGTTGGATTTTGATGCGTTTAGAAAATATTAAATCCGAGTACGAGAAGCTAATGGGTCGTTTTGATTTTTCTTTGGCGATTGAAAATTTACGCTCATTCACCTGGACTGAATTTGCTGATTGGTATGTAGAAGTAGCTAAAATTGAAGGCGATAAACAGGAAATTTTAAACTATATTTTAAATAGTTTGTTAAAACTTTGGCATCCTTTTGTACCATTTGTTACGGAGCAAATTTGGGGTGAAATTTATGGACATAAAGAGCTGTTAATGGTAGAAAAAATGCCAAAATTATCAGGAGTTAGTGAAGAAGTTTCTGACTTTGAGATTATCAAAAACATAATTACCGGTATTCGTACCTTAAGAGCAGACAATAAGATTGAACCGGCTCGAAAATTAGATGTGATTATTGCGGCGGGAGCAAAAGTTGATTTGATTAAACAAAATTCCAATGTTATTAGAAGTTTGTCCAGATTAGAAAGTTTAGAGGTGGTCGAGTCAGCTAGTAAGTCCAAAACCGCCGCCGGTTTTGTAGAAGGAGAAATAGAAGTATTTGTAGAATTGGCCGGAGTCATTGATCTGGCAAAAGAAAAAGAACGTTTAGATAAAGAATTAAAAGATATTACGAAATATGTTTTGTCTTTAGAGAGTAAATTAAATAATGAAGAATTTGTGAAAAACGCTCCGGCAGCTGTGGTAGAAAAAGAGCAAAAAAAATTATTTGAGGCTAAAGAAAAGCAATCGAAAATTTCTAATCAATTAAAATAATATTTTATGATCAGAGGAGAATCGGATATGTCCTCAGTTGAGGCTAGTATTGAAAAATTTCAAAGACAGAAAATGGAAGAAATTTATTTTAGTCTAGAAAAAATTAAGCGTGATATCTACCCTTTGTTTTGCAAATTAGTGGAGGATCCAGAATCGGTTGATTTTGACGTTGATGCCTTGCTGGAGGAATTTTCTAGTGAACCGGCTTTTAATCAAAGTAATTATGAATACCTAAGAGACAAATCTAGTGTTTCTAATTTTTTTACTCACGATGTAAGTACTTTTGGTGTTATACTTGTATCAGCTATAATGTTAGTCGGTTATGGTCAAAGAGAGATGGCTATCAAGGCGATTGTAGATAAGTTTCCGGTGTATGTTTCTTTGATGGAAGATATAATGAGTAGGGCTTTGGAATCCGATCCAAATTTTGTGATTGAAAAAAAGCCGTTGGATTTTGATTTTTTAAAAAAATCACTTATTAGTTTAATAGTGGATAGTGAGGCTTGTGGCGGTAGGGTAAAGCATCTCATTACCAAGCAATTTTTTTCTATAGACGATTCTAGTTCTTTTTCTACAGACAAATTTAAGAGTATGTTAAGAGAAAAACTGGATTTTAAAAAATTTTTGTCATCGGATGAAGAAATAATCACTAGTCAAGGAGGTGTCACCAACTCAGTTTTTAATATTATTAGAAATGCTTGTAAGAAAGATTTTAAAGCTAACAACGTCAATTTTGTTGTTTCTAGAGAGGGTGATGAAATGGTAATAAGAGTTTGTGATGATGGTATAGGAATGGAAGGTAAACAGCTAGACGAAAAAGGTGAAAATTTTATTTTCTCACATGGCGCCCAGAGTTCTACCGAGGCGCATGCTATACAGAAACAGTCAGATGGGAAAGAAGTGCAAGTACATGGCCTGGGTTTATCTGATATGCCAGAAAGATTACAAAAAAATTCTAATGGTCAAATAGTGGTATGGAGCAGAAGAAAGGAAGATGTAGACAAGCCGTATAGTGTTTTTCCCAACGATTGTCAAAGAGAATTACCGGAAAAATTTATTCCAATAGACGCTGACAGCAGTCATCAAGTTCCGGTGTCTACTGAATTTGAAATTCGTTTACCAATTACTAAAAAAGCCGCATAATTTATGTCAAAAATAATTGTTGATAATAAAAAAATTCAAGAACTACTTAATCGGGGGGTAGAAAATATTTATCCTAAAAAAGAATTTTTGGAAGCCCGTTTAAAAGAGGGTAAGCAACTCACTCTCTATACCGGATATGATCCTACGGCACCAACTTTGCATATTGGACATGCTATTACTATGATGAAGCTGCGTCAATTTCAAGAGTTGGGTCATAAAGTGATAATGCTTATTGGTGATTACACTGGTATGATTGGAGATCCAACCGACAAAACTTCAGCGCGCACCAAGTTGACTCATGAGCAGGTTTTGAATAATTGTAAAAATTATCAGCGACAGGCCTCTATGATTTTGGATTTTGATGGTGACAATCCGGTAGAGTTAAAATATAACGGTCAGTGGCACTCAAAGATGACGTTCGCGGATGTTTTGGAACTGACTTCTCATTTTACAGTTCAGAGAATGATGGAGAGGGATATGTTTGAAAAAAGAAAAGAAGAAAATAAACCGATTTTTTTGCATGAATTTTTGTATCCGGTTATGCAGGCTTATGATAGTGTAGCGATGGATGTGGATGGTGAAGTGGGTGGTAATGACCAGACCTTTAACATGTTGGCTGGTCGTGATTTGATGAAAGCTCTTAAAAATAAAGAAAAATTTGTTTTAACTACCAAACTCTTGGTAGATAGTAGTGGTAAAAAAATGGGTAAAAGTGAAGGTAATATGATCGCTCTGTCAGACAGTCCAGAAGACATGTTTGGAAAAGTGATGAGTTGGACTGACGATATGATAGCTAAAGGATTTGAGTTGTGCACTATTTTACCCATGGAAGAAGTTGATAATATCATCAAAGAAGTAAACACTGGAGCAAACCCTAGGGATGTTAAAATAAGATTGGCGGCTGAGGTGGTAAAAACTTTTTTGGGAGAAAGCAGTGCTAAAAAGGCTCAAGAATATTTTATTTCTACTTTTTCTAAAAAAGAACTACCTGATGAAATGCCAGAAATAAAGCCTACCGCCTATGATATCTCCACTGTTTTAGTAGAAGCAAAAATATGTAAAAGTAAATCAGAGGTTAGGCAAGTTATAGACCAAGGAGGAGTAAGTATAAATGACGTAAAAATAAGTAAGGGTGATTATGGCAGTACTATAAAACCAGGAGATATTGTCAAAAAAGGCAGTCGTTGGTTTTTGAAAATTAAATAATTTGAGTATGGGTGAGCATATTTCTTCAGAACATCTAATCGAACATGGTTGTGTAGCTTTTTTAGATTTTGTTAAACAGCTAAAAGATGCTTCTGTAGTGGTGGCTGAAGATACTATGAAAGTGATAGACAATTTTGGAGATAAACATCAGGAAGGTTATGACAAGTGGCACAATATACTTGCTAAGTTAACTGAACTGGGGTTAGAAGATAGTATAACTATGGCCAGAAAAGAGGGCAACAACGCTCGAATTCAGGTTGAATTACCAGTGAAAGTGAATGGTATTAGAAAAGTTGAATATTTTTTAATAAATGATAATTAATTATGTTTTTCTCCAAAGGGATTGAAGATTTATTCAAACATATTGGTATATCACAAACAGTTCAAATTTCATCAACCCCTAAAGCGGAAATGGGCGATTTATCTTTAGCCTGTTTTGAGATTGCTAAATTACAGAATAAGAATCCGTTGCAGTGCGCTACTGATATTAAAGCACGTTTAGATCAAGAAGATCTAAGCAAATTTGGTATTGATAAAGTGGCGGTTGTTGGTCCATATATAAATTTTTATTTGAACAATGGTTTTGTATCAAAAAAAATAATCAATGACATCAATAAACAAAAACAAAAATATGGTTTAAATAAAAACGGCCATGGAAAAAAAGTCATTATTGAATATCCTAGTAACAATACCCACAAGGAATTGCATATCGGCCATTTGCGTAATATTTGTTTAGGTAATGCGTTGACTAATATTTTTTTAGCCAACGGTTTTGATATTGATCCGATTAATTATCTCAACGATTTTGGTGCTCATGTGGCTAAGTGTTTATGGGGATTGGAAAAATTTCATCATAACGAAAAACCTCCAAAAGGAGAAGAGCAAAAATGGCTGGGGGAGATTTATGCTCAAGCCAACCAGTATTTAGAGAAAAATCCTGAATTGAAAGAAGAATCTTTTGAATTACAAAAAAGGTTGGAGGCTAGAGATAGAACCATTTGGCCTTTGTTTAAAAAAACCAGACAATGGAGTATAGATGGGTTCGAAAAAGTTTTCAAAGAATTGGGTGTTAAACATAAACGTGTTTTTTTTGAGCAAGATGTAAAACAAGCCGGCCAAAAAATAGTAGATGAATTGTTAGATAAAAAAATTGCTCAAGTAGGGGAAGGCGGAGCAATAATTATTGATTTGCATCAGTATAATTTAGATATTGGTTTATTGCGAAAAAGTAATGGAGCCGGTCTATATTTAACCAGTGATTTAGGTTTAGCTGTGGCTAAAAACAAAAAATATAAACATATCTCTGAAAGTATTCATCTTACTGGTTCTGAACAGAATTTTTATTTTAAACAGTTGTTTAAAATTTTGGAATTAGCTGGCTATCATTATAAAATGACCCACATCGGTTATGGTCTGGTGATGTTGCCAGAAGGAAAAATGTCATCTCGTACCGGTAAGGTTATCTTGTATGAAGACGTGCGTAATTTAGTTTATTCTAAAATTTTGGCCGAGACGACCAAACGTCATAATGATTGGAATAAAAAAAAGATAAATGAAGTGGCTTTAAAAATTGCTTTGGCGGCAATTAAATTTGAATTTTTAAAACATGAAGCTAATAAAACCATAATTTTCGACGCTCAGTCAGCTGTAAAATTTGAAGGTTTTACCGGTCCTTATATTCTATATATGGTGGCTCGCATTAATAGCATTTTGCGTAAATCAAAAATAAAAAGTATTGTGGTGGATTATAACTTATTAAAAGAGTCAGAAGAAAAACAATTAATTTTATTACTGGGTGAGTATGGCGATATCTTAAAAAAATCATTTGCTAGCTACAATCCATCAGTTGTTACTAAATATAGTTTTGATGTAGCTCAGAGCTTCAGTAATTTTTATGCTAAACATACCGTACTAAATAGCGAAGATCAAAAATTGGTAGCTGCCAGACTCTCTTTATGCAAGGCCACTAAACAGGTGCTACAAAATTGTTTGAAGATATTGTCAATTGAATCAGTGGAGGTAATGTAAAAGTATGTTTTATCAGAAAATCATTCGTCCAATTCTGTTTAAAGTTGATCCTGAAAAAATACATCACTTGGTGATGGGCGCACTTTCTTTGGTCAGCAGAATAAATTTTTTTAATTTTATAATAAAGAGTAATTTAAAAGTTGTTGATTCTTCACTGATAGTAAAAATTGGTGAGTTGACCTTTGCTAACCCCGTAGGTTTGGCGGCTGGATTTGATAAAAATATTTCTGCTCCGCTAGCTTACTCAATGTTGGGTTTCGGGTTCGCAGAACTTGGGTCTTTGACATATGAACCCCAAACCGGCAATAAGAAACCTCGTTTGTGGCGCTTGCCAAAAGATAAGAGTCTGATTGTTTACTATGGTTTGGCTAATAAAGGTATAAAGTCAGCGGTTGATAAAATTAAAAATTTTAAAACCAGTAATTTTCCTTTTGGTGTTAGCATCGCCCCCACTACGGGTTTGAGTATCGATCAAATGTCAGATGATTATCTGCGAAGTTTTGAAGCTATTTTTCCTTACGCGGATTACGTTACCTTAAATGTTAGTTGTCCGAATGTAGCTAACTGTGATTTATTTACTCAAGTTGATTTTATAAAAGATTTAATAAAAAAAGTAAATAATTTAAAAAATAAACTAAACTCTACTGTTGATATTTTTTTGAAAATAGGTCCGGACATGACTATTTTACAGTATGATGAAATAGTAGATAGTTGTATAGAATCTGGCATAAGCGCCATGATAGTAACTAACCTGATTAAAGACCGAACAAATTTAAAGTCAGCCAGTTTAAGCCAAGATCTTAATCATCCTGGGGGAATATCTGGGTATTTGTTAAAAAACAAAAGCACCGAAATAATCAAACATATTTACAAAAGATCAAATGGTCGTCTCAAGATAATAGGCGTGGGGGGCGTTTTTAATGCTAAAGATGCTTATGAAAAAATACGCTCTGGAGCTAGCGCCGTACAGTTAATTACCGGTTTCATTTATAATGGACCTGCCGCTATTGCCAATATAAATCGTGGTTTAGTAGATTTACTAAAGAAAGATAATTTTAAAAATATTTCTGAAGCAGTTGGTGTGGACGTTTGTTAATATTATGAAAAATTTTGAAATTCAACAATTGATAAATAAACTTCCGGTCGCTGACGAGGTTTATTCTTGGCAAAAAGTAAAGTGGAAAATTTATATCGCTAAAAATTTTTCTTCTCATAATTGGGGCGATGAAGTAGTACATAAATTGGTGTTAGAGTGTAGGAAATCTTTTAGGCGCTATGGCGATATTGCTCTAGATGATGCTTTTGATAAAAAATCAATGGTGGTGTTGTTGCAAGCTGACTTTGAAAAAGATAATATTTGTCAAACAGAATTTTTTTCTTTAAGAGTAATCCCCGCTAGTGGGGAGCCGGTTTTGACAGAAGATCTACAGATAACTTTTCGTAATGGTAAAAATTTGTATACCATTATCAAAGAAAGATTGTTTTTCGGTCAGTCAGAAATTGAAAATAACGTCTTCACTTTATCTAGATTCTGTGGATTCCATGTGTCTGACCAGCTGGATGACATATCCGATAAACAAAGATTGAAATTTACTACCGTTGCTTTATCTTTAATGTGGTGGTTTTCCCTGAAGCATTTACCAGATATAGGGGGTGAAGTATATCTTACAGCGATGTTTAATAGAGAAATTTTTAACAAATTGAGTAAGTTTAATTTTGATGGCCAAGAAAAAAAATTATTACTTCCTGAGGTTGAAGAAACCATATTGATGCCGTCAAATAGTTTAAAAAATTTTTCTCCTGGAGCAGTAGCCTTTCATTATCCAGCTTATTTTTTCCATTTGCCTAGGCTGGTAGAATGGTTAAAGAAAATGGTGTCTGATAATAAGATTAGCAAATTAGACCTCAATCATTTTTTACAAAAAGAGGTAGATTTAATAAAATTGGAAAAACAGTTGACTGGTAATAAAATAGAGGTGATAGAACATTTATCTGGTTTGGGTAAGTTATTAAATAGTCCTGATGTTTTGCCTGTCAGTAACACAAAAAGTGCAGCGTTACGAGATGATTTGGAATCTTCAGTAGAGCAACCGTTAACTTTAAAAATAGTTAAGTTGGATAGATTGCACTCAATATTAAAAAACTTTTTAGATGATTTAAATTTTTTTTCTTGAAATATGTCAATTGATCGTTTTGTGCAGAAACCTTACGTGTCAGCCGGTAAACTAATGGTTGAGAATAACTTGCTTAAAAAAGATTCTGATAATAGTTTATCCATTTTTTATAATAATTGTTGGATCTCTGTGCCACCAGCCAATCAGTTTGATTTAACGGCCGCAACAATTTTTGGCTTGAATGAAAGGCTTACTCTGACCGCCCTCTCTCCTTTAGCTGATGATTCAGGTTTGACTTTGAGAGAAAAGTTTAATGAGGAATGGATGAATTATGGACAAGCTTTAGAAGATGATAACTTACTATCTTATGGTTGGTTTGCTTATTATCCAGAAAGAAATCATTTGGTTCATTTCTGTGATCCCTATTGGCATAAAGTGGTGGCGGTAGCTAGCAGTTCTACTTTGTTGTCTGACGCCAATTTTAAATTAAAATGGAAAGAGGTTAGAGATATTTTTTCTAAAACTGTGATCGGCGTGGCCGGATGTAGTGTTGGTAGCAATATCATACATAATATTATGATGGATATGCGTCCTGATAATATAAAAATTGCTGATAAAGTTCCATATAAAATGGAGAATATCAATCGGGTGCGTCTTGGTTATTGGGATATGGTGAAGAGCAATGCGGCGCGAGCCGGGATTATGGATGTTGGTTTAAAAAATAAAGCCCATGTGGTAGCGGATCAAATCTATAGTATTGATCCGTTTGTAAACGTCTATGTGTATGACGAAGGTTTGAATATGGATAATATTGATCAATTTTTTGGTGGTAATGCATCTGAACCAAAGTTGGATATAATAGTAGAAGAAATAGATGATCCACAGAGTAAGCTGTTCATTAGACAAGAAGCAAAAAAAAGACGAGTGCCTTTAATAATGGCTAGCGACATGGGTTCAATGGTTCAAGTAGAGGTATCTAGGTATGATCTAGATACTGATTGCCCATTAACTTATGGTGTCTCTGACTCTGATTTTATAAATTCCGTAGAAGAAATTTCTAAATCTGGTACTGATCGTAAATTATTTTTTAGTTTTGTGGATACACTTATTGGTAAGGATTATCGACAAGATGAATTGCTTAGAATAATGGAAGAAAAATGTGAGATTCCTACCTCCACTATCGTACCTCAACTAGGCTCCACAGCGGCCGCCTCCGGGGCGATCGTGGCCGAATTAGTAGCCAGAATTAGATTGGGATATCAATATCCGCCAAGATTTTTCTTCAATAAAAAAACTTTAGAAGTAAAGATTTTTCAATAGTTAGTGATTATTTTTTCCAGTGGCAATCTAGGAGAATGAGGTCTTCTGGCATCCTCGTCTCTTTTGGTATAACCAATTCTAAACAGAGTCATTATTTTTCTGGTTGTACCTAATATGGACATGGAAAATAGTTTATTTATTAACGATACTTCGGCTATCCCGGCGTGTACAGTAAAAGATATTTCTTCAGCTGCCAGTTCCAAAAAAATATTTTCCATTATTTTCCCAGCTTCTAACCAATTTTTAACACTATCTTCAGCGGCTGTCAAAAAACAGACTATCGGTGATTTCTCGATGCCAATTTTCCCCCCTAGTGAAAATTTTAGACCATCTTCAGGTTTAAGAGGAATTTTTCCCTGCAATCCCAGATGTAATCTTTGTGTCTCGTCATCAGATAACCCAAATCCTACCCCTGGCATACCCACAAAGTTTTCTGTGTCGTTTGGTAATAGCCAGTCGCCCAGTTCTCGGCTGAATTTTTTTGAGTTTATTACAAAATTGTCCGCTTGACCTTGAAATTCTGAAATACTAAGACGACGCCAGCGATCCGAAACTAAGTGAATTTTTATATTTTCAGTTTTTATGTTGCTTATTTTATTCAAAGTTTCCTCAGGAATTTCTTTTTGTTCATCGTATTCAGCTCTCGTTACTTGTCTTTTGAACAATGACTTATATAATTTTTCATCTCCAGTTATGTCTGGGGTAAAAATAAAATTAATTTTGCATAATCTGATTAATTTTTTATTGGCCTGTTCTGGTTTGAGCTCTTCTTTGGATAATATCAAAATTTCTTCATTTATTTTATAACCAAAATAATTGGCGGCGATTTCCATATTTTTTATAGCGCAACCACAGCTGATAGTAGTTTGTCGTCCGTTTACATCAGAAGCTGGTAAAATAAATTGTCCATCTATTAAAAAAGTCACTTCCATAGTTTCGGGATGGATCTCAAAACGCCACGGTTGAGTGTTGTGTGTGCTGGGTGCAAGATGGGCGGCCAAGCAAAGATAATTTAATTTATCTTTTGGGGATATTTTTATAAATTCTTCTTTGGTATATGGTTTTGTCTGCCAAATTGAGTAGTTGCTTCCTTTATAATCATTCATAATTACTGGTGATAATCTTTAAGATAGTGTATAATATTAATATTATTACATTATAACAGCCACATTGTTTTAACACAATATGTTTAGTTTTGATGCACAAGATTTTGAAATTTTATTAAGCTTCATCACCTTTTTTGCTTCCACTGCTTTGGGGGCGCTAACTTATACTAGAGATCGTAAAAGTTGGACGAATCGTCTGTTTGGTATGCTGGCGTTTTTGATCGATGCCTATATCGTTGTAAATTATATTTCTTTACACCCACCTCATTCTACGGCCGTAAGCCAGTTATTTTGGATAAGAATAGTCATGTTTACTTGTTCTTTTATTGGTCCAGTATTGCTTTTATTGGTTTCTACTTTTCCTGGTCGTGTCTTTAGTTTGAAAAAGAAATTTTTTATACCAGTATTATCCTTGATGATTATTTCCGCGGCGGCTTCTTTGTCTCCTTTGGTTTTTAAATCTATAGAATATCCTAACGGCAGCCCGGTTCCAGTACCAGGTCCGGGAATTATTCTGTTTCTTTTAGATTTTGTTGGTTTGTTTTTGGTCAGTTTTGGTGTTTTAATCTATAAATACCACAAAGCCGTAGACCAAGAAAAATCTAAGCTCCTATTATTTTTGTTAGGCGTACTATTCACCTTTACTTTGATGGGGGTGCTTACTGTAATTGCGGTAGTAGTATTGAAAACTTCTTCCGGGGTTTTTTTGGGTCCAATATCTTTCGTTATACTTTCTTCATTTGTAGCTTTTGCGATTATTAAACACGGATTATTTAATATAAAGGTTATAACCACCAAAATTTTGATTGGGATTTTGTGGATAGTATTTTTCTCTAGGATATTTATATATGAGTCTGTACAGCAGTTTACAATTGATATGGTTCTATTTTTGGTGGTGTTTATTTTTGGTATTGGTCTGGCCCGTAGTGTTGAGCGTGAGGTTAAACAAAAAGATGAAGCTTCAAATTTAGCCAAATCTCTAGAAGAAGCTAATTTACGTTTGCAAGAGTTAGATAAACAGAAAACTGAATTTTTGTCTATTGCTTCTCATCAATTGCGTACCCCGTTATCTATTATGAAAGGTTATCTTGAACTGATTAAAGATGGTGGCTATGGTAAAGTTACTAAACAAACAATAAAAATTTTAGACAACATGGATGAAAGTAATGAACATCTAGTTAAGTTGGTGGACGAATTTTTAGATATATCGCGAATTGAGCAAGGTCGTACTAAGTATAATTTTGAGGAATTTGATATTAATAAAATGATCAGCTCGGTAGTAGAGGAGTTGCGTAAACGTGCCCAAGATAAAGGGTTGGATATTAAGTGGCCAAAACCACCGATCGTTAAAATTGTGGCTGATGAGGAAAAGGTGCGTCATGTAGTATTTAATTTTATAGACAATGCAATAAAATATTCTGAACATGGTTTAGTAAAAGTACGCGTAGAAAATGATGGAGTGGGTTTAAAGGTTACAGTTAATGACTCTGGTTTTGGGTTTGAGAAAAAAGATGAAGTCAATTTTTATCAGAAATTTTATCGTGGTGAAAATGTTAAACATACCAATGTTACCGGTACCGGTTTAGGTCTATTCGTATGTCGTAAATTTATTGAAGCCCACGGTGGTAATGTTTGGGCGCACAGTCCAGGATTGGGTAAGGGGAGTGAATTCGGGTTTTGGCTGCCTCTTAAACCGTCTAAAATTAGCTAATTTATGGCTAAATTGTGAATGGTACATTTGTTTTTTTTGTTGAAATATTGTAAAATAATATTACTTATTATTTAAACCTTAACTAAATTTATTATGATTTTTCAAAAGTCTGACTCTAAAAATATTTCCGAAGAAGAAATCGTTGAAGATTTGCCGATAGAAGAAAACGAGTCGGCTGATGATGTGGAAACCGTAGTCGGACCGTCGGTGAATGTGGAAGGTGATTTTGCTTCTGAAGGTAATATAATTGTTAAAGGCACTGTTTCAGGTAGCGTCCATACTAGTAGATTTCTATCGGTAGAAACCGGTGCCAAGATTATGGCTAATGTCCGAGCGGGAAATGCCAAGATTTCGGGAGAGGTAAAAGGTAATTTAAAAATTAAAGAGACTATTGAACTTACTTCAACCGCCAAGGTTCTGGGAGATATTGAAGCGAGAGTATTGTCAGTTGAGCCGGGAGCACTTTTGTTTGGTAAAGTATCTATGCCGGGCATAGAGGGGGCTGAAGTCAGACCTTCTCGGTCTAGAAATTCTCGTCGTAGTGAAGAAGTTGTTGAAAATCAATAGGAGTTTTAGTATTTTGACATTTTTAATACGGATAGATCGGTATGTATGTTTATCTCTACGACAATTTTTTGCGTCAAAAAAAATATGATTCATTAATCAAGGCAATGGAAGTACGTTTGACTGACTATGGGATTGCTGGAAAAATTTTACGTCTTAATAATTTTATTGATCCTAAGCAAATAATTGATGATGAAATAAAACGCGGAGCAAAGACAGTGGTGATTGTTGGAAACGATGCTACTTTTGGACACGTTTTATCTAAAGCGGCCACCTGCGATTGCATTTTTGGTTTTTTGCCAGTAGGTTCAAATAACTCTATTGGAGAAGTTTTAGGAATACCGGAAGGTTTAGAGGCTTGTGATGTTTTGTCTAAGCGACGCAAGGAGAGTTTGGATGTCGGTTGGATGAATAATAGATATTTTGTCTCCCAGCTGCATGTATTACCGGCCAAGTTAAAAGTGGTATATGATGAACGTTTCAGTGTTACTACTAACGAAAAAATGGAAGTGGTAGTCTGCAATCTTCAGCCTTTCTATTGGAAAAAGAACAAAAAAGATAGTGCCGACCAAGTGGTTCATCCTCAAGACGGTAAGTTGGAAGCTTTTCTAAGACCATTGACAAAACAGGGTTGGTGGGGATATAAATACGAGGACCCCAGCATTTTTCCTTTTGAAGAAATGGAGATAGTTTCCAGCTCGCCTTTTACAGTTGAAGCTGATGGTAAATCCTCAAAAGAAATAAAAGTTAAAATTAAACTAGCTCATGGGAAAATCGCGATGATAGTGGGTCGGAATAGGAAGTTTTAAAGATGCCCAGGTGGCGAAATTGGTAGACGCACTACCTTGAGGTGGTAGCGGCCGCAAGGCCTTGGAAGTTCGAATCTTCTCCTGGGCACTATTTTAAAAATATGCAATATTTTATTGGAGTATTAGTGGTGATATTAGGGGTATTTTTAGTGATAAAAACTGAATGGTTTGTGGTTAACTTTGGTACGATTGCTTGGGCCGAAGAACATTTAGGTACTAGTGGCGGCAGTAGATTGATGTATAAACTGATTGGTCTACTTTCAATTTTTATTGGTTTTTTGTTGGTTACCAACATGTTTCAAGGTTTTCTATTAGGGACAATTGGAAAAATATTTATTAGATCTTAAATATGCCACATGCCGGAAGAGCATTAGTAGACCCCTTTAAAATTTTTAAAAAAATTGATTTGAAAGAGGGGGTGAGAGTGGCCGATATGGGCTGCGGCCGTACGGGGCATTTTGTTTTTCCAGCCGCTCGGATTGTGGGACAAACTGGTGTGGTTTATGCAGTTGATATTTTAAAGGATGTTTTGGAAAATATTAACGGCTGGGTTCGTTCGCAGGCTTGGAATAATATTCAAACTATTTGGTCTGATATTGAAGCCGCTAACAAGACTCCGATTCCACCTAAAACTTTGGATGTCTGTTTTTTTATGAATGTTCTGTTTACTGTTAAAAATAAGGTTGGAGCTTTGGCTGAGGCGATACGTTTGTTAAAAGATGACGGAAAAATTGTGGTGGTAGATTGGGAAAAAAAGTTGGGAGCGCTTGGTCCTAGTCCCGACATGATGTTGAATGCTAAAAAATTAATTGAGATTGCTAGTCAGTGTGGTTTAAGTTTAGTGGAAAATCTGCCGGTTAGTGATTATCATTACTGTTTGATATTTAAAAAAAATTAATTTATGAAAATTCAGAATATATTAAAAGGATCTTATTGGTTTTATCAGCCATTTATCGCTGTAGGTGTAGTGAAGTGGTTTTGGATAATCAGTTTTTTAATTTTGGTTTTAGCTGGGTTGGTGGCAAAAATTGTTCGAGTTTATAACCACAATATTAGTGATAACTTAAAAGAAATTTTGCGCCGTTCTGGTAACCTTTTTGTTACCACAGGTCTACTTGGTTTATTGTGGATGTTTTTTAGGCAAGAAAGAGTTGCGTTTTTGGCTTGGAGATTTTGGTTGATTTTATGGATAGTGTTATTTGTTTGGTGGGGTTACAAAGTATTTTTTTATGCTACCAAACGTTTACCGATTATTAAAAATGAAAGCAAAAAAAGATTGGAAATGAAAAAATATCTTCCTAAGAGTAAGAAATAGAAAGTATGTCTGGGAGGGCAAAAGCGTTTGGTGATTGGGGAGAAGATCAAGCCTGTGCCTTTTTACAACGGCATGGGTTTTTTATTAAGGAGAGGAATTTTTTTTCTACTGTCGGAGAAATAGATATTATTGCTAAAAAAGATGGCGATTATTATTTTATCGAAGTTAAAACTAGAATGATTGGCGATCTGGCCACAGATCTGGCTATCACTGAATTTAAAAAGAAGAAAATTAAAAAAACCATAAAAAAGTATTGCTACCAAAGACAAATTACAGAAGCTAGTCTCATGTTGGCTGGTTTGTTAGTGACTTGTGATAGCTTTGACAAAAAAATCAGTTTTCGACTGGTGGTTTTTCTTTAACATTGACAATTTGTCTATTTTTCATTAAACTTAAGCCAAATTAATTTTTAAATAATATTGTATGAATCAGCTTAAAAAAGAACGTTCTTTTGTGGCTATTAAACCAGACGGAGTACAAAGATCGTTGGTAGGTGAAATTATTAAGCGCCTAGAGAGAACCGGTTTAAAATTGGTGGCTTTAAAGATTGTAATGGCCACAGAAGATATACTTTGGACTCATTATAACAAAGATGATAAATGGTACGAAGAAAAAGGTCAGATTGTTATTAAAAACCGTGAAGCCGCCAGTTTACCAATAGAAAAGCCGGCGCTTGAATATGGGAAAGATATCGTAAGGGCTTTGGTAAAATTTATGACCTGTGGTCCGGTAGTAGCGATGGTCTGGGAAGGAAATCAGGCGGTAGGAATTGTTAAGAAAGTGGTGGGAGGTACTGAACCTTTAACGTCTGATGTGGGTACTATTCGCGGCGATTTGACTTTGGACTCCTATGAGTTGGCCAATTTAGACAGTCGAGCAGTACGCAATCTGATTCATTGTTCTGATAAGCCAGAGGAAGCCAAAAGAGAAATGGATATTTGGTTTAAAGAAAATGAAGTTTTAAATTATCGTTTAGTACAAGAACAGATTTTATACGATGTTAATATTGATGGTCTGCTTGAGTAGTTTCTTTAAAAACCCTGCCGGTTAGGCAGGGTTTTTTGACAGGTTATTTTATTTTGGTATATAATAAAAGTGTTTCGGTTAAGCGGCCAAAAATGTTCTACAATATTTTTCTTTTGGATGGCCAATATCTGTTTTCCCTGTGGGGAAAACTTGCGGCCAACCGCCCTAAACTTTAGGGACATTCAGCCCTTAACCGGAAAATTAAAAATCCCGACTTAGTCGGGATTTTTAATTAGTTAGATATCTTTGATTGAAATAAATTTATGATTTCTTGATCTCCGTTGAAACAATTTGATCCATCCCAGTATAGAGGCACGCTCATACCGTTTTGGTCATTCAAACCACACTGTTTCCATACTTTAGCCATCAAAAGGGCGTTATCTTGATTATACCAAACCTCTTTTGTGCTAAAGGTTATTTTCTTATCAACTTCATTGGCGGTTATAAAATCTTCTACTTTTTTGCAGTGGGGGCAGCCCTCTCCTACAAAAAGTATGGCTTCTGTCGGTACACCGGATACTTTTTTAGGTGAAAATATTACCCATGCTCCTAAAATAAGGATAATAATAGTAATGATATAGGGCCAAGCTTTTTTCATATTTTCTAAAATTTATAAATTTATTTAATTATAGCTTGTTTCCTGAAAAAAGGCAACAAAAAACCTCCTTGTTTAGGAGGTTTTTGATTTAAGCTTTTTTAGAAGCGGAACGTCGGCAAGAAGAGCATGCTTTCACTTTTTCTTTACCCACCAATAGTGGTTGGAGATTTGGGTGTTGACGGCGTGGAACGCGACGTTTACTGTGGCTAACGTGGTTAGCGCGAGCGCTAGTTTTGCCGCAAACGGCACAAGATTTACTCATAGGGTTGATTCTTTAGAGCTAATAGGATATAATTAATGATGCAATTATATAGTTTATTAGCCTTTTTGTCAATATATGGACTTTGTTTCTATTTTATTCTATTTTTTAGTAATTATTCCTTCAGCTATTATCCATGAATATGCCCACGGTTGGATGGCTTACCAGCTGGGTGATCCTACGGCCAAATATGCCGGTCGTCTTACCGTTGATCCGCGCGCTCATATAGATATGTGGGGTACTATTTTGATGCCACTGGGTTTGTTTTTATTAACCGGTGGTCGTTTTTTATTTGCTTATGCCAAACCGGTACCATATAATCCCTACAATTTGAAGGATCAAAAGTGGGGTCCGGCTTTAGTGGGTATTGCTGGTCCTTTAGCAAATCTTCTGTTGGCTGTTTGTTTTGGTATATTGGTAAGGATATTTCCTAGTAGTTTACTAACCCCGTTTTTTGCCATTATTGTTTACGCCAATATTACTTTAATGGTCTTTAATTTATTGCCCATTCCTCCTCTAGACGGTTCAAAGATTTTATATGCTATTTTGCCTCACTCAGCCTATCAACTTAGAGCCTTCTTAGATAGATATGGTTTTTTTATTTTACTTTTTTTTGTGTTTTATCTGTTTGATATTATTCGTCCAATCATCACTGGTTTAGTAAACCTGATTATCGGTTAAGGTTATGCTGCCAATATTATCAGTTTCAGAATTTATTGAGCAGATAAATGGAATTATTGCCGGAGAATTTGTGGTAGAAGGCGAAGTGTCTCAGTATAAAATTTCTCAAGGCAAATGGATTTTTTTTGATTTAAAAGATGATAAATCAGTAGTAAATTGTTTTGCTACTGTTTTTAATTTGTCTCAACCGTTAGAAGATGGAATGAAAATTAGGGTTTTGGGCTATCCCAAAATTCACGATAAAAGTGGACGATTTAGCATGACAGTTCAAAAAATAGAGCTGGTGGGCGAGGGGAGTTTGAAAAAAGCATATTTACTTTTAAAAAATAAATTAGAGACAGAAGGTCTATTTTCCAAAGATAGAAAAAGAGCCTTGCCTTATTTGCCTAAAAGAATCGGTGTGATAGCTTCTAAAGAGAGTGCTGCTTTTGGCGATTTTGTGAAAATTTTAAATAACCGTTGGAAAGGTGTGGAGATATGTATTTATTCCGTGGCGGTTCAGGGGGAGCAAGCTATAAGCGATATTTCTGAGGCATTTAATTTTTTTAATATTTCTGAAACTGGCTGTGAAGTATTGGTATTGATTAGAGGAGGCGGTTCTTTGGAGGACTTAGCCGCTTTTAACAGTGAGATTTTGGCCCGAGCGGTGTATGGCAGCAAAATACCGGTTATCTGTGGCGTGGGACATGAAAAGGATGAATCATTGTGTGATTTTGTAGCCGACATGCGCGCTTCCACCCCATCCAATGCGGCTGAAATTGTAGTGCCAGATAGAAAGGATTTTATTTCGGAATTAGACTTTTCTATTGAGCACATTTATGATTCAATGCTAAATAGAATACATCGCCATCGTCATTTGGTTGAACAGATTTTTTATACAATCGTTTCTAGTGTTGAAGCACCTTTGCAGAAGTGTATACTGTTGTTAGAAAATTTTAGTAGAATGCCGATGGTTTTAAAAAATAATTTATTGACATATCAGGCTTTTGTTCTGTCAGCAGAAAGATTATTTAAGAGTGTTGATCCTAAACGAGTATTAAAACGCGGTTTTAGCATTGTGCGCAATTTGCAAGGTTTGATAGTCCGAGATTCTAAACAGTTGGACGTTGGTAATGAATTTATGGTAGAATTTGAAAAGGGAAATATACAGGCCGAAGTCAAACCTTTGAACCACTCCAATAAGAATAAACAAACTAAATTATTTTAAGATAGACATAATTTATATGGCAGTTGACAAAAAGTTTAATTTTTCTAAATCCTATCAAGATCTTCAAAAAATTGTGCAGTGGTTTGAAACTGAAGAGGTTGATTTGGAAGAGGGAATTGCTAAATTCGAAGAAGGAGCCAAAATTGTGAAAGAACTAAAAAATTATTTAGAAAAAATGGAAAATAAAATTAAGGAATTAAAAAAATAGTTTATGTCTTTGCTTTTACGTTGGATTTTTGGTGCGCTTTCTTTGGTTGCGGTAACTTACTTAGTGCCCGGTATTGCGGTGGCTAATTTTTACGCCGCACTTTGGGCAGCTTTGATGTTGGGTTTGGTAAATGCTTTAGTCCGTCCAATTTTGATTGTTTTTACTTTGCCGGTAAATATTCTGACTCTGGGTTTCTTTACTTTGGTCATTAATGCCTTGCTTTTTTGGTTTGTTTCCTCGGTAGTAAAAGGTTTCAGTGTAGCTGGTTTTTGGCCAGCTTTTTGGGGGGCGCTAATAACTTGGTTGATTAGTTGGACGTTAAATGGAATTTTTAATAGATAAAATTATGAATAGAAATAAAATTATAGTTTTGTCATTGGGTGGTTCTATGATTAATGGTAGTGCGGGATTTAATTTAGAATTTTTAAAGAATTTTAAACTTTTTATATTAAAACAAGTTAAAAACGGTTATCGTTTCGTGATAGTGTGCGGGGGCGGAAAGGTTTGTCGTGAATATCAGGCGGCCGCTAAAGCAGTCGGAGTAAACAATAATGGCTATTTGGATTGGATTGGTATCTACACTACTCATTTCAACGCTAATTTTATGAGAATGTTATTTGGTAGATTAGCCCAAGAACAAATTATAAAAAATCAGGAAGACAAAATAAAGTGGACAA
>Ga0066639_10000846_pt1 | contig 27374 bp, 26 predicted proteins | sample CryGeyCG2114_010_2_FD_59504 | JGI IMG/M metagenome (GOLD analysis project Ga0066639, IMG submission 59504) | Groundwater microbial communities from aquifer - Crystal Geyser CG10_big_fil_rev_8/21/14_0.10 | ecosystem: Environmental > Aquatic > Deep subsurface > Groundwater | place: USA: Utah...
CGGCTTTTACTTGCCATCAGGAATCGCTATTACAGATGAACAAATTGAGTATGTAAGCGATGTTCTTCATGATATTGCCAATGCTTAATCCAAAAATTTCTGTACTGGCGCCAACGTATAACGAAGCAGAAAATATCGGACCACTTATCACAGCTATACTCAAAGAAACCCCCTATGAAACAGAGGTCATTGTTATTGACGACAACAGCCCAGATGAAACATGGCGCGTGGCGCAGGAGATGGCAAAAAAAGACCCACGCATACAAGTTGAGAGGCGCCTAAAAGACCGTGGCCTCACAAAGAGTATAAGAAGAGGAATAGAACTCTCTAAAGGCGATATTATCGTATGGCTAGATTGCGACTTCTCTATGCCACCAGCTGTCATTCCAGTTCTCATCAAAGAAATCACTGAGAATGAAAACGACATTGCAGTGGGATCACGTTTTGTAAAAGGTGGTAAGCAAAAAAGCACAGACAATACAGACGAAGAATCTGCACTCGCAATATTCTTTAGTACATTTGGATGCACAGTAATGCGACTCCTCCTCTTCCCTTCCTTTCACGACTACACCAGCGGATTTATCGCCATTAAAAGAGAAGTCCTTGAGCGCATTCCACTACGTGGTGACTACGGGGAATACTTTATTGACTTAATTGTTCGAGCGAAGCTCCTCAAATATGCAATCGTAGAAATCCCCTACACCTGCGAAAAACGAATGGCAGGAGAATCAAAAACTGCACCAACTACTGCATTACTCCTCAAACGTATTCGACAGTACTCCGTACAAATTTTAAAAATGGAACTCGTTCGATTGCGGTTTTTCTTTACAAAAAAATAATGGATATCCCTCAGTTTGATGTACATGCGGCACTCGAAGAAAAGCACTGGTGGTTTACGTCCAGACGTTCGCTTCTTGAAAAAATTCTTGAAAAAATCGTACCAAAAAATGGAAACATTGTAGATGTGGGATGCGGTACAGGCGCAAACACTGCAGCATTTGCAGCGCATTACTCATGTATCGGGATAGACCCCATTCCAGAGGCAATACACAGCGCACAAGTCCGCTTTCCGGGCGTAACATACCGTACAGGATTCGCACCGAAGGATTGTCCGGAGATTCATACCGCAGACGCTGTCTTACTCTTGGATGTCTTAGAACATATCGAAGATGATTTTTTCTTTGTATCCGAACTTCTTTCAGCAATGAAACCCGAAGCCTACCTCATCATGATGGCACCTGCCGATATCCATCTGTGGAGTACGCATGACCGCGGTTTTGACCACTTTCGTCGATACTCTGCCGAGCGATTCCGCATGCTCTGGAAAGATCTACCAGTCAAAGAAGTTCTTGTAACACATTGGAACACAAGACTCTATTGGCCTATCCGTATAATACGGCAAATAACACGCATGATAGGCATTTCCATAGGATCGGCAGATACCGACCTACGCCTGCCATCAAAGCCACTCAACGCTCTCCTGCATGCATTGGTATCCAGTGAAGACACAAGGATACTCAAAGCTTTAGAAGGAAAGTCTCTTGGCTTCTCGCATGGTGTCAGTATTATGGGCATTATTCAAAAAACAACAGAATCTGTTGTCCCACAAAAAAGGCCAGATACACTGCCTGCAGACATCACTCCTTGGAAATGAAAATTCTTCTTATTAGTAATGGCTTTGCAGAAAAAAATGGCTGGTCTGTGTATACAAAAACACTCAGCGATGGACTGGAAAAAGATGGGCACACTGTTTTTCATGCATCAGACCTTGGTTCTCCATTATCGTATTACTCCAGTCCCTTTACCGCCATACGCAATGTACATCGTCTAAAAAAACATATTCAAAATATACAACCAGATGTAATTCACATCACTGTAGAACCTTACAGTGCAATGCTGCCTCTACTAGGGAAAAGAATTGCATCAAAAACAATATTAACAATTCACGGAAGTTATGGGATTCGTATGTTTCAAGGTTTCGTAAACAAGCGTCGTTCCCGTTGGATTCTCACACATATACACAAATGCATTGCCGTGAGTAATTACACAAAAATGCGTGTGACGGAAGAACTCACTGCTCTTGTAGACAAAAAATTTGCACTATTGTTTAAAAGAAAAACTGAAGTCATCACAAATGGCGTTACACTACCTGCCTCCATATCCTCGCCAAAAAATACGGTAAAGCAGATCATATGTGTAGGTGGTGTAAAGCCACGAAAAGGACTATTGGAATCGCTCAAAGCGCTTTACCTCTATGTAAAAACCATAGATAAAGGCATTCACTTTACAATTTGCGGAACATATAACCCAGACAATGCGTATGTACAGGATCTTCAAAATTATATTCATGCTCATAGCCTAAAAAGTTACGTTACGTTTACAGGTACGCTTTCAGATGAAGAATTACAGTCACAATATGCACAATCAGATCTATATCTCATGCCAGCAAAAACGACACCAAACACCTTTGAAGGATTTGGCATTGTGTATATAGAAGCTGCAGGATATGGCATTCCATGCATTGGCCCAACGGACAGCGGAGCAGCTGAAGCTATTAAGAATGGAGAAAGTGGCTATAAATGTGACCCCGATGACACTGAGTCTATTATTCGTGCCATGGAAAACATTCTGCTTCACGAAAAGATTAAAAGAGAGTCCTGTAGAAATTGGGCAGAAAAGCACACTACAGATACTATGATTTCAAGTATAGAATCACTCTATCAATCACTAATATGATCTTCACAACTTCCTGGGACGACGGCTACAAGCTGGACATTCGTCTTGCAGACTTACTAAACTGTTACGAATGCAAAGGCACCTTTTACGTCTGTCCACAGCAACAGCATGCAAAAGTAATGATGACTACTAATGAGATCGCCAAGCTCCATGCACAACATGAAATTGGTGCCCATACAATGCATCACAGCAAGCTTACAGAAGTAAGTATTAAAGATGCAAAAACAGAAATTATTGAAAGTAAAGCATGGGTAGAAAAAGTGACTGGAGCTCCTTGCATGATGTTTTGTTACCCTTATGGCTTTTATAACGATGAAGTAAAACAGCTGGTATACAATGCAGGCTTTAAAGGAGCACGTACGACAGAGAGGCAAAAGATGGCTATATCTGACCCATTTGCAATACCGACAACTCTTCAAATCACGCCATTCCCAAAAAGAAAGACATGGTCGAAGTGGTGGCATTTACTAGATAACAATGGCCCAAAACGTGCACGCAAAAAAGAACTAATGACGTTAGGGGTAAAAGAAGTAGATATGAAAGATTGGCTTTCTCTTGCAAAAGCCCTATTTGATATCGCAAAAACAAAGCAACAAGATACACCTGTGCAGTTTCATTTATGGGGGCATAGTCATGAAATTGAACGCTATGATATGTGGGAAGATCTTGAAGCATTTCTTGCGTACGTACAAAAATCACATGTGCGATGTGTTGTAAATAGTGACGTGCTTTAAACCATTTTTGCTATTTGCTCTTTCGTAAGCAACATACTGCTAGATGAGTCCCAGCCTTTTATATCATTATGTGGTTTAAATTCTAAAAAGTCTTCACCAGGAAGGTTATGCAAAGTATGTACAATAAACATGTTTTCCTTTTCTTCTGCATAAGCAGATTCTGCTTCTGTCATAAGCTCTTCAGTCATCTTTTCCCCTGCACGAAGACCGATAATCTTTTTTTCCGTCTTGTCGTTTCCATACTTTTCAATAAGCACATCTACCAAATCACCAAGTTTCATAATAGGCATTTTTAGAATAAACACTTCACCACCCATCATCTGTTGCATAGCATCCATAGTCAGCTGCACTGCTTGTGGGATAGACATAAAGAACCGAAGCATTTCAGGATCTGTAATCGTAACTGGTTCACCATTTTCTATTTGAGAAATAAATGTTGGAATCACAGAACCACGTGATCCAACAACATTGCCAAACCGTACACTAGAAAACAAAATATTTCGTGTTCCCTTAGAATGCATTGCAGACGTCATAAGCTTTTCTGCCAATAGCTTGGTTGCCCCCATAACATTTGACGGACTAGCTGCCTTGTCTGTGCTGATAAGCACAACTCGTTCTACATTATTTTGCAAAGCTGCATCGATGACATTTTGTGTACCGATAACATTCGTCTTCACTGCCTCAAAAGAATTGTACTCACAAAGAGGTACATGCTTGTATGCTGCAGTATGAAAAACATAATCAATATCCTCCATCGCACTACTAAGACGTGATAAATCTCGTACATCTCCAATGAGATATCGTACTTTCTCGCTACCCCTAAGTTCTTGTTCCATCATAAATTGCTTGTGCTCATCACGAGAATATAAGCGCACAACAGAAGGATTCTGTAGTAATACTTGACGAACAATTTCAGACCCAATAGAACCTGTTGCCCCTGTGACGAGTATTTTCTTTCCTGTAAAAAATGAAGACATACCCCAATCATCAACGAGGAATGATTCGAGTGCAACCAGATCTTGATAGATTTTGATAGATTTTATGTTAATTGGTCTTCAATATATCCCACAATGGAGTATGAATATTGTGGTAAAATATAACTTTTAAGCACTGTATCATCAATATAACCAATATTACCCACTGGTGCTGCTGTACCATAAGACACATCTATAGGTCTGCCCAGAACCTTTTCAGATTCAGAAATAAGGTCTGATATGGTATATATATCTGGACCTGGAATATTGACAACGCCACATGCATTACTCTTTATGAGTGAATATATTATTTTGGCTGCGTCCTCTACATGTAAGAAATATCGACACAACGTACCGTCATTATCAGCAATCGAAATCTGTTGACCCTCTTGAATAGAATGCAATAAATACCACAGAAGCCCCTTTGACTGACGTGGTCCATACAAATTACTTAGCCGAGCAATAAGATAGCGATCATCTGGAATAGTATCCTGTATCAGACGATCTGCTGCTGCTTTACATTCCGCATACTCCGTCTCTGGATGCACGGAAGAAGATTCTGTAACATTCTCTGTCGTGCCATAGACAGCAACCGTAGATACCTGCACCAAGAATGTGTCGCTATTGTGAATAGCAGTCAAAACATTTTGTATACCCGTTGTATTAAGCTCTCTACATAGTGACATAGGAGAAGACACTTGTCCTGTAAGGTTTACGATTATGTCATATGTCATACCGTGCAAATGCTTTACATCCAAAAGATCACACTCGTCATGCGAAGGTGCACTCACAATAAAGCTATCATCCTCTTGTAGGTAATGCTGCAGCGCAGTGCCAAGTAGTCCTGAACCACCAATAAGCAAAACCGACTTACTCATAAAATTTCTTTTGAATAATACCATCTACATTAAATGTCTTTAGTATCTCGTATATTTTAGGAGCAGACTTACCATCTCCGTACGGATTAATCATTGTTTGCACGCTCTTGCGATACTCTGTATCAAAAAGAGCTTTCTGTAAGGCAGCGACAATATCTTCTGTATTATTATCAACATCTATCACACTCTCTGGTCGTTCACGACCATGCTGACGCGTGCCGATATTCACTGTTGGAACATGAAATGTTGCCGCCTCATGAATGCCAGAACTTGAATTGCCAACAATAGCCCATACATGACGATATAAATTAGCGAATGTTTCAACATCTAAACTTTTATACCAATGGAAATTTGAATTCTTCAGTGTGTCAACAATACTACTAAAGCCCGAGTCATTATTTGGCATGAGAGCAATAACCTGCACATCCACCTGTTCTAAAGCCCGAAGAGTAGCCTGAATCTGCTCTGCAGACTTCTCACTTTCGGACGTAACAGGATGCTGAATAAAAATAATTGTTGGCTTAGAAAAATCGACATTAAATGTCTGTTCTAGCTCTTGTATTGGAATTTCTGGAGCTGAAAGAAGTACATCCAAAGATGGACACCCAACGGTAAATATATGATTCGGATTTTCACCCATACGAATCAGGCGATTGCGTGCATCTTCTGTTGCTGGAAAATGGATATGTGCAAATTTACTCATTGCATGGCGGATACCTTCATCGATATTACCTGTCACCTCTCCTCCTTGAATATGGGCAACGGGAATATTCATGTGGGCTGCAGCAACAGTGGTGGCAAAGTTAGCCCCTATATCAAAACCGGTAAGAACAATGTCTGGCTTCACACGTTCGAGAATATCAGTCACACCACTCATAACTCTTGCAATGCCGCGTGCCATCTCTGCTCCCGTATCTGGCGAATCTTCAGTGAACATTTCAATAGTGTCATTGATAACAAACCCATCTGCTTTAATCTTTTCAATATCCTTTCCATGACCTGCTAAAAGATTGTTCCCTGTTACCACAAGATGAATAGCAAATTCTGGATCGTTCTTCAGTAATTCCATTATCGGTCGATAACGACTGTAATCTGCACGACGTTCAACGACAATAAGTACCGTTTTCATAAAGAAGAAGAAGAAACATGATCCCAAGTAACTTGGATATCCATACCAATATCTTCGGATGCATATTGATGAAGTAGACTATCGTAATCCTTCGCCTTGATTTCACCAGTCCCTGGACGCTTAACCCAAATATTTTCTTTTGTGAATGCCTCCCCCTTAGAGATAGGCATTATAGTAACCACACATGCGTATGCAAAATCTATAACATCTTGTTCTTCTTCTAAAATATTTTTTGAGCCACCAAGGGATGCGTGTACCGCAGCCGATGCGATAATTAGTTCTTTCAATTCTGCAGGGTCTATAGAAATCGCAATATCTGGGCCTTCCCATGTTTTATCTGATGTGAAATGTTTTTCTAGAATACTTGCCTCAAGTGCCACTGCCCCTAAGCATGTCCAAATCCCAAGAGAATGGTCACTAGAGCCAACCACTATGCCAGGAAAAGTTTTTGCTAAATCCTCCATTGCACCAAGCCGTACCTTGTCATATGGCGTTGGGTACATAGATGTACAGTGCAAAAGAGCATACGGCGTTCCATACTTTTCAAGTATTGCTACCGCAGGAGCAATAGATTCAAGATTATTCATTCCCGTACTCATAATCACTGGTTTTCCATATTGTGCAATATGTTCAATAAGAGGGTAATTATTACATTCACCCGAACCTATTTTTATAGCTGGAACATTCATAGAAATAAGCCTGTCAGCAGCGGCACGGGAAAAGGGGGTACACAAATAAATAAGCCCCTTCTCTGCACAGTACTGCTGTAACTCTCGCTCTTGTTCCTCGGAAAACGCACAACGCTGCATAATATCCCAAATGCTTTCTGTAGTATGCCCTGGCACAATATTCTTTGCGACTGATGTCATCTCATCTTCTATAACGTGTGACTGAAATTTTACACACTCAGCACCAGCTGCAGCTGCATCATCAACCATTTGTTTTGCTTTCTCCATACTCCCCTCATGATTAATTCCAATTTCGACAATAATAAAAGGGAGGAAGTCCAATCCAATATCTCTGCCAGCAATGGTAATCTTTGGATTATTCATATAGCTACAATACCTTATCAGAATTTATATTTTTCATTTTTCATTTTTCTTTTTTTTACGTACTATTTCCTCAAATTTATATTGTTCGCACACTCAGACTCCCATACTCTCTACCCATGTCCTGTCTTATTTGCCAATCTATCAATTGCTCCGTCATACGAGGAACACTCCGTAATGACATAAAAAGAGACGTTCTACAATGTAACGACTGTAGTTTTGTATTCCTTCGTGTACTTCCAGAGGGTACAAAAGCCTATTATGAACAGGAAACATACCGTAAAAAACATGGACCAGATCTGACAAAAGAGTCTACTTGTCAAGATGTATTTGATACGTACTTCCCTTTTCAAGGGACAATCATAAAGTCTATGGGAGACTTACTGAAGCCAGAGACAAAAGTGCTTGATGTCGGTTGTTCTACAGGACACTTTCTCGCAGCACTTGAAGGAAAGGTAGGCACACGCGTAGGGGTAGAACTCAGCCAAGATGAAGTGCAATACTGCCAAAAAACACATAACTTTCCCGTGTACGGAGAATCCATAGAAACCGTAAACATCCCCGAAGGTCCTTTCGACATCGTAACATCATTCCAAGTAGTAGAACATGTCGATAACCCCGTCGAGTTTCTTATGAACCTCGGCAAACACATGAAGGACGATGGAACGCTATATATAGAACTACCAAACCTCGACGATGTATTACTCAGTCTGTATGACATACCAGAATATGCAGACTTCTATTACCGTGAACCGCACCTTTCATACTTCTCCAAAAAAACACTAGAAGACCTAGTAGATAAGGCAGGTTTCGAAGGCGTAGTAGGAAATGTACAACGATACAACATTTTTAACCATTTGCAGTGGCAAATGAATGGCTCTCCACAGAACAACTTTACCATAGGTAACCGAGAAACATTCTTGGAAGAAAACAACAATCCCGCAACTGCAAAATTCAATCAATTCTTCAAGCGCATGGACGAAGAATACAAAGCACTTGTAGAAAAGAACTTCCTCGGTGAAAGCCTCACTTTCACTGGAAAGAAAAAATAAACTTGCACAAACACCGCATCATCCCGCGGCTAGATATCAAAGGACCGAACGTTGTAAAGGGTGTACACATGGAAGGATTACGCAAAATAGGATCCCCTGTTGACCTTGCTAAAAAATACTTTAATCACGGTGCGGACGAACTCATCTATATGGATATTGTGGCCAGTCTCTACAACCGTAGCTTAGATTACGATTTGGTAAACAGTGTAGCCAATGAGCTATGTATTCCCCTCACTGTTGGTGGTGGTATCAGATCTATTGATGATATCAATAAAGCGTTACACGGGGGAGCAGATAAAGTAGCCATCAATACATATGCCACACAACATCCAGAATTTCTCAAAGAAGCAGTGCGCCATTTTGGGGCACAATGCATAGTACTATCCATTGAAGCAAAACAGCATAATACCGGCTGGGAAGTGTTTACAGAAGGAGGCCGTGAACACAGCGGACGTGATATTATAGAATGGACAAAGGAAGCTCTCTCGTATGGAATCGGAGAAATACTCCTCACTTCTGTAGACTATGAAGGAACAAAGAAAGGTTACGATTTACCATTACTCAGCACCATTGCAAGCATTGCTACTGTACCCATAGTAATAAATGGAGGGGCAGGCAATGCCAAATCTATACGAAACGCCCTAGAAGGGGGTGCAGATGCTATTGCTGCTGCCACTATTCTGCACTACGACATCACGACTATATATGACCTCAAAAATGAACTTGCAGAATATCATATTCCCGTCCGCAAAACATGAGCACAATGTGTATTGTTGATTACGGGGTAGGAAATATCCATAGTGTCATGAAGGCACTGAAACTGTATACAGACAACGTTATTTTGTCTGAAAACATCGATAATATTTCAAAAGCAACTGCACTGGTATTACCAGGACAGGGATCTTTTGCTGCTGGCATGGATGGGCTCAAAAAACGAGGTCTTATAGAGCTCATACAGAAAAAGGCTGCACGTGGAACACCTATTTTAGGTATCTGTCTTGGTGCACAGCTACTGCTCGAAATAGGGTATGAATTTGGAACACATGAAGGTCTTGGCATTTTACCCGGCAAAGTGGTGGCATTTCCAGAGCTCCAATTGGGCACAAAAATCCCTCACATGGGATGGAACTCCCTAACACCGGCTCGTCCCGCTTTATGGGAGGGGACGGCACTTAAAAGCCTTACAAAAGACCCAGAGATGTACTTCATTCATAGCTACATCTTGCAACCAAGTATGAGAGAACACATTATCGCAAAAACCACATATGGCGGACTAACATTTCCATCTGTCATTGGAAAAGACCACATACTTGGTTGCCAATTTCATCCAGAAAAAAGTAGTAAAGAGGGATTGAAAATCATCGAAAATTTTGTGCTATCAGTAGAAGGAACGTAAAATATTTGCATGATACAACACTCAATACTCGAACAGCGCTATAACCTTCCGAGCGACGTACAATTTTGCACAAAGTGCATTATGCCAAACACACGTCCAAGCTCAAGTAATGAATATGAGCATTATACTGCCAAAAAACATAAGTACATCGAGTTCGATAAAAAAGGAGTCTGTAGTGCCTGTCGATTTTGCGAGGCAAAGTTCGACGGAACGATTAACTGGGATACGAGAGAAAAAGAGCTTCGTGAGCTTTGCAATAAGTTTCGAAAAACAGATGGAAGTTATGACTGTGTCGTACCGGGAAGCGGAGGAAAAGACAGCTGCATGGCAGCATATATTTTAAAATATGAATATGACATGCACCCACTCACCGTGACATGGTCTCCACATCTGTATACGGATGTCGGATGGAGAAACTTTCAAAGTTGGATCCACACTGGAGGGTTCGACAATTTCCTGTTCACCCCAAATGGAAAAATACACCGCCTAATAACACGAAATGCTTTTTTAAGCCTCCTGCACCCTTTCCAGCCATTCATTATTGGACAGAAAACTTTTGCAGTAAAAATGGCTGTTCGATTTAACATTCCTCTCATCTTCTACGGAGAAAACCCAGGAGAAGCAGGGGCAAACGTCAGTATAAACCAAGCAAAATTCACCCCAGAAACAAACGAAAATGAGGGATTCCGTTTGGACTTTTTACAAGGAAAAAACCTCGATGAAATATACCTCGGAGGGACATCAGTATCAGAGTATCTAGAACAGGGAGTAAAGAAGTCCGACCTTCTGCCATACTTTCCTGCAAATCCAGAGGAAGTTATAAAAAATAATACTGAGTTCCACTACCTAGGATACTACAAAAACTGGCATCCTCAAGAAGCCTTCTACTACGCACAGCAGCACTGTGGTTTTGAAGTTGCACCAGACAGAACGGCAAGTACCTACAGTAAATACAATAGTATTGACGATCGCACAGACGATTTCTTCTACTACACCACATACATTAAATTTGGTTATGGACGTGCTACACAAGACGCCTCACAGGAAATTCGCCATGGAGACATCACACGTGAAGAAGGCGTCGCACTTGCCAAAAAGTTTGACGGAGAGTTCCCCGAAAGGTACTTCAAAGACTTCCTCGAATACATTGATATTTCGGAGGAAGAATTTCATGCAAAAGTCGACTCTTTCCGTGACCCTCACCTCTGGGAAAAAGATGGTAACAAATGGAAATTGCTATATCAGCTACAATAGCTATACAGCACTCCAGCCACCATCTACCATCATATTCTCTCCTGTGACGTAGGAAGCACTATCACTAAGAAGGTACACGGCTGCAGGAGCAACATCGTCTGGATTTGCCATGCGACCAAGAGGGACACGAGCGCTGTAGTTCTCTACAAATGCACCAGGATGGTTATGGCTATCCAGTACGCCACCAGGGCTAATACAGTTAACGCGGAGATTATAACGTCCATAATATGCAGCAAGATGCTTTGACATTGTAATAACGCCACCTTTAATGGCACCATAAGTGACAGGATTGGAAAGAGATTCATCTCCTCCATAAATGCGATAGTCTGGTCCATTAACACCGTAGATAGATCCAATATTAATCACTGATCCACTTTTACGTTCTTTCATCGCTTCAAGAGCTGCTCTTGATGTCAGGAAGTATCCAGTCAAGTGCATATCAATATTTTTACACCAATCAGCGGCAGAGATCTCTCCTGGGCTCTTACGCCAGTCATCTGTCCGAGGAAATGCGCTATTAATAAGCCCATCAATATGACCATGATCAGAGAGTATTTGTGCAAAGCACTTCGTGATGGAATCCTCATTGCCAATATCAATATGCATGTCACCACCTTCGACGTCTACAGACAATACTGTAGCACCCGCTTCCTTGCAATGCCCTACAAAAGCTTTACCCAAAAGTCCCTGACCTCCAGCTACAACGATAATTTTATTCTGAAGAGTAATCATGATAATGCTAGTGTAAGGACTTTGGATGCTTCCTGCACGGAATTCATTGGTTTGATTCCAGAATGTATACAATTCAAGAAATACTGCATCTGTGCGGCAAAAAGGTCAGACCGAGTCATATCGGAAGAAAAGATTTCTTCTCCATTTTCGGAGATGGTGAAGTTTAGAAGATTGACATTCCACTGGCCGTCATCAAATATAATATCCAGTGTGCGACGAGGCTTACGGTCGAGATAATTCACTTCGATATGGGCATTAAAACCGTCGTATGCAAGATCGTATCGAGCATCGTCAATGAGACCTAGGATCAGCTCTTCAGACTGACGCAAATCACTCTGCAGAGAGTTTGGTGAACCAAAAAGCCAGTAACAATAATCCATCTCATGAATAAGCTCCAAATGCACACCTCCACTCATTTCTGTATTTGCACGAAAACTGTTTTTAAAATCAATACCTGGAACCCATTCAGGCATATAGGAACCACAGTATATCTGTATATCTGTAATGGTACGCCCTGTAATATTGTCTTTAACATACTGCAAACACGGATGATGTCGCATTTGGCATGCTATATACGTAGACACAGAGACATCTTCGATCTCTACAATTTCAGATACATGCCTGAGTACTGGCTTTTCTATAAATAACGGTACATGGAGTGTGAGTGCTTTCTGAATAGTTTGCAGATGTAAATATGTTGGATTGCTGATAATGATAAAATCCAAATCTTGAGGTGCTTCGACAAGGCTATATATATTCGTAATACCTTCTTCTGCTGATACATTTAGCTCGGAGCGTAGTGCATAAACATCGGGATCTATCTGTAACTGTCTGAGTGCAGCAATATGTTGCCGTGCTATGGAACCCAGACCAACTATAAGTATTTTCATATTTAAGATCCAAAATCAAAATCTAAACGATCTTGTTTAATAAGATAATTAAGCATTTCGTAATCTAATGGTTCATCTAAATCAAAACACATATGTTGCATTTCATAGATTACTGATTTATCCGTAAAGGGCGTTCTACTTGGTCCATCAAAAAATTCTCTTCTAAAACAAAAGAACGAAGCATTAAGATCAAATACCTTTGGGGCCTGTTGGCGAGAAACTATTGGAACCTCCGACTGTTTGCAAAGATGATAGTATCCATTGGAATCCTGTTCCACCATATTAAAATATGGATTTCGCGCTGCAGGATTGGCAGAAAATAATGTCATTACATCAGACTGAGTTTCAAAAATGAGCAGTGCCCCTTCCAAATCCTTTTGGGTACGCAAAGGAGAAGTAACATCTAAATCAAATAATAAGTCATACCGCTTTCCATTTTGACTTTCAAAATAAAAAAGTACATCTCGCATGGCAGACTCCTTCGATGCACTATCCCCACTAAGATTCTGAGGACGTATATATGCCGTTTCAAGTCCGTACTGTGCAGCTGTTGATCGTATATCGTCACTGTCTGTAGACAGAGCAATATCAACATCATGCAACTCTGCAAAAACCTTCGCTTGCTCAATGGTATACGCAATAAGGGGCTTACCAGCAACAGATTTAATATTCTTTCCTGGAACCCCTTTACTCCCCCCACGCGCACAAATTGTAATAAGAATATTCATACGAAAAATTGTAGATCGGCACATGCAATAAAGAAACCTCTATTTTCTATTTTCTTAGAAAGACAAAACATTGTTACACTGCATGTAATGAATATAATTCTAAAATCCTTCGAAGGAGATCATGAACCAGAAATGGTTGAATATGCGCTAAAAAATCTTGCAATTGACACCTGTATTTCCATTGTATGGTACGAAAATCGCATGCCAAAGATTTCGGCAAAAAAACATGTATTCATGTCTGCAGAAGATTTAAAAGCAGGAAAGTACGAAAATATCGACTGGAATACTATTACCCCACTGGACGAAGAATTGATAGAAAACATGCGTCATAGTGAATCGGTATTTATGGATATGATTCGTAGATATTCACCAGAAGAAATTCCATACGAAGAACGCAAACGCCAGTACTTTATGCACCTACGCTACTGGAATCATATTCTCATAACAGAGAATATTGATCTTTTCATGTGTAGTCATATCCCCCATCAAAACTACGACATCGTGCTCTATGACCTTTGCAAGCTGCAAGGCATTCCAACACTGCTTCTTGAACGATGTTACCTTGTCGATCACTTTTTCATGACAGAAAGCTGGCAAGAATCCGCTAAGGAATTAGCGCCACGTATCCAAGAATTACAAAAGAAATACAACAAAAGCACTTTAGTCCCCCTATCCGAACGAATGGAACACTACATAAAAACACAAACTGGTAAAAAACCGACTCCGTGGTTTTTACATTTGGGTGGCAAGCAAACTCATCTGAAGAAAAAAAGTTTTATCAGAAAATGGACACGTATTGGCATACGTATGATTCTCCATAAGCCACAACAATTCTTTTCATATATTCGAAGACCAGAGTTTTGGAAGCGAAAAATTCATGATCATCAAACTATCAAAATGTATAATGACAATGCAGTAAGCCCAGATCCCGAAGCATCATACATATACTTCGCACTACAAACAGAACCAGAGATGAGCCTGTGTCCAATGTCAGGTGCATACGCAGATCAGCAAATTACTGTAGAGCTTCTTGCCTCATACATACCAAAAGGCATACTTATCTATATTAAAGAGCATCCAGAGCAAGGTGAATGGTACAGAAGTAAAACATATTACCAGCATTTGCTCAGTATCCCATCCGTACGACTTATCAAAAGAGATGTAAGCACATTTGCTCTTATGGACAACGCAAAAGCTGTCATAACTGGTACCGGAAGTGTAAGTATAGAAGGGCTCTTGCGACAAATTCCCGTTATTATGATGGGGCACCGCTTTAATATGTACGCACCAGATGTACATACTATTCACAGTGCACAAGACATGAAAAATGCGATACACAGTATTTTTGTAGAAGAGAAAAAACCAAGCATGAAAAACACACGCATATTTCTAAAGGCTGTAGAAGAACTCGCGGGACCAACGATGATAGGCACACCACAAAGCGCATTTATGTCATATACGAAAGACGAGCAAGCCGCACTGATGGGGCAGTACATGGAAAAGCGTATCCTAAAAGTTACTGCCGCTTAAGCCACACCCAAAAATACTTAGTATTCTCACCATCTGTTTTAAGGATTTGAAACTGTAAACCATCAATAAGTTGTAACACATTTTTTTTGCGGAAAGAAGGCCCATAGAACCACGTACCCTTCCTAGTTGGGATTCCTCGCAATTGGAGCTTTACAACACCTCCTGGCTTAAGGACTCTACTGATTTCTTCAAAATTAGACCGAACAATTTCCGGAGTAGGCATATGCTGAAAAACAATGAAAGAAAAAGCTGCATCAATAGATTGATCCTTTAAAGGATATGAAACCCCATCAGTTGCATACATTATTATATTTTTTTTAGAAGCTAATCGTTTTGTACCGTCCTCTATCATTTGAGATGAAATATCTACACCAATAACCTGTGCGAAATGATCTGCAATAAATTCTGTTAGACGACCAGTGCCACATCCAATTTCCAAAAGAATCTTACCAAAAAATGGTTGCAAAATTTCATCTTGGACAACAAGAGTATCAACATCTGCATGACCTGAATTACGAAAATCTTCCTCGGAAATATTCTCACCATAGTCACTCATAATAAAGTACCTGGCGTTTTTTTGAGCAAGGCTATCCCACTTATTCTTACTTTCATGAATAGTCTCATTGCCTTTTAAAATATTCTTTATTTTTTGAAGATATGTGCCAATAATACGACGGAGGGAATACATGAGTTGAAACTATGTTACAGGATAATACGTAGTTCAGCGAGAATAGCTTCACTACAAGCTACAACATGTTCTTCATCTGACAAATGTGAAACTTTCCGATCCCAAGGATTCACAAGTCCATGAACACGTGTTTCTTCAATAGCCTTCAGAAATAACTTTGATTCCTTCAGACTTGGCTTTTGACCATCGATAAATATCGCTTGCACTGCTCGCCGACAATCGTCATGTGTCCGTATCAGAAATACTCCTTTTGAGTATTGATAGAATCTATGTCCGAACATCAGTACTGGTTTGCTACGAAACAGAGCCTCAAAGCCAACAGAGCCCGTTATAGTTGCAACTGCTTCACAGTGCTCACGCAATGCAAAGGAATCTGTATCCCGTGAAATCAAACGTACATTTTTTATATCTAAAAAGGATTGGTAAAATTGCTCACTCCGATAAAGCCAACTGCTCTCACGAGGATGCTCTTTCACATAAATCAATACATCATCTGGAAGATACTTACTCAGCAATTGCGCAACAAGGACTTGATCTCCAAAACCTCCACCCATCGGAATCGTCGACATTTCAGGCTGAAAGTGTAATGCGAAATACACAAAACGATGATTTGGATCCAAAGCTACAGCATTTTTATCATAAAACGCATTATTGCGAGCGATAACACGTCTGCGTTTCCATGCACTCAGCGCACGTATTATTCCTGACGGAGTACAATACCTCATTCCGAACTGGAGTATGTGCAACGGTTTACGTTGTAACAGCTCTTTCAGATGATCAAAATACAATGGGTATTTTTGATTCTGCAATGGCGGTTTTTGTCCTGAAGGTTTTGTCAGAGCGTTAAAACGCTCAGTGAATTGTTTATTTAATGATATTTCTGAAATATCTTTCTTTGCGTACTCTTTAAGAAGTGCCTCATAACGCTCACCTAGCTGTACTGCCGAATCTTCATATCCATGAACAATAAAAGACGTATCTCGTTCTGTACTCACATCAAAACAAATGACTGGGATCCCTCTTTGTTTGCACAAGTAATATGGAATAATGTCTGGAATCTCATGTGGTAACCAAGCAGACAGATATAAATTTATTTTTTGACGATCAAAATAATCATTCCAAAAACGAAGATGCCTCAAGTACATTTTCTTTCTTTCTTCGTAAGAAATTTGAGTTTTCCATTCTAGTCGGCACATTAACCCCATAAATATGGCCTCACATTCTCGCATACTTTCTATAAGTAACTCATCCAGAGGCGCAAGAGTATTCCAATCAACATCATCATAATGGCAACCACGAATATCACTTGATACAAACCATTCTTGACGATCCTGCGGAATAGAAGAAAAAAATCTTGGCTTTCCTGAAGAAATAATACCACAAAATTCAAACGGATATTTAGACAGCACCTTCTCTATAACTAGATCTGAATATTCTGGACTAAACCGTGCAACGATGGCTCGAATAGCTGTCATCAAAAAGAGTATCCCTTCGGGAAACATCTTTCGCAAGTATTTCATTACTCACTTTAAACATATACTATAGAAAATATGGAAATACTTGCCATCATTCCTGCCCGCGGAGGTTCTAAAGGTATACCAGGCAAAAATATTAAACCTTTTGCTAATTATCCACTTATCGCATGGACTATTAGCGCTAGCCTTGCTGCAAAAGGCATCACCAGAACAGTCGTTTCTACGGATAACGACGAGATAAAAGATGTCGCACTAACATACGGAGCCGAGGTGCCATTCTTGAGACCAGAGAATCTGGCGCTAGATAACTCTCAAACAGAACCAGTACTCCAGAACGTACTAGAGACACTGCGTAGCCAAGAAGGATACGTACCTGATGCCATCATGCTATTACAACCAACATCCCCCATTCGTTTTACAGGAACAATTGATGCTATTATCGAAAAATATAAGAAAGGTGAATACGATTCCATTCTTTCAGTGTTTGAAGGGCACCACTTTAAATGGAAAAATGAGCAGAACCCTGTAGCACTGTATGACCACAAGAATCGACCACTTCGTCAGGACGTACAACACGAAGATCACATCTACTCAGAGACGGGGTCTGTGTATATAACACGTACAAAAACATTTCTTTATACTCAAAATAGATTAGGGGGGAAAATTGGTTTGTATGAAACAGGCCTCTTAGAAAATATTGATATTGATTCACTCGATGACTTTCACCTCACAGAGATGATTGCAAAAGAGTGGAGTCATAAACTTACGACTCCAGAATAAGGTCTGCCTCAACCATTTCTTGTATAATCTCCTCGAAAGTTTTCGTAGGCTTCCATCCTAGTTGTGTACGAATTTTTGTACTATCCCCACACAGTGAAACAGATTCTGATTCTCTGTAAAACTCTTGATCAATTTTTAGATAATCTTGATAGTGCAATCCAACAACAGAAAACGCGCACTCAAGTAACTCTTGAACAGAATGTATGACTCCGGTAGCAACCACATAATCATCCCCTTTTTCTGCCTGCATCATCATCCACATTGCTTCGACATAGTCAGGTGCATAGCCCCAATCTCGCACCGCATCAATATTTCCCATAACGATGGAGTCTCTCTTCCCCGTTTTAATTTTTGCTACCGTAGATGTTACTTTCCGTGTTACAAATTCAAAAGACCGACGGGGAGATTCGTGATTATACAAAATACCAGTTGAAGCAAACATATTATAACGCAGACGATAATTATTTACTAAATGATAACTTGCCAATTTAGCAATACCATACAATGAACGTGGCCTAAATGTAGTCTGCTCATTCTGAGGTGCCTCCAATGCATACCCAAACATCTCACTGGAACCCGCAAAATAGAAACGACAACCAGGAGATGCCTCACGTAATGCAGAAAGAATACTATGAGTTAGATTAAAATTTGCATTCAGCAATGCTGACTCATCAGCAAAGCCATAACTTACAAAGCTCGACGCAGCCAAATGATAACATTCATCAGGCTTAACAGAGGAGACTATAGACTTTAATGCCTCTCCATTATCAAGAGATACCTCATGCAATGTAACAATAGAATCAATTGCTTGTAAATTTACGAGATGCTGTGGAGCGCCATTGGATGTATGCCTGACAATACCATGAATCTCATAACCCTTCTTATAAAGCAGCTCAGCTAAATATGAGCCATCCTGACCAGATATACCTGTGATAAGAGCGCGCTTCATATGAACCATTGTTCCAGACGTTGAAGCGCAATCCAAAAACCTTCTCCATTATTTTTATGACCCTGCCAAATTTCTGGGATAAAAGAGACCCCCAGAGATGCAATATTAAGCGTCTTTGCTAAGGCTTCGAAATCGATATCACCTGTGTCAATTTGCACACCTTCTCCATCGATACCTACAGCATCTACAATATGTAAATGTGCAGCATATGGTGCAACCTTCTCTGTAAACTCTTCAAAAGACAGGCCATAATGCGTACATGCCAACTTGGAATGCGATACATCAAAACACACACGTCGATTGTACTTTTTGCAAAAATCAACAATATCATCTGGTGTTACAAATAAGTTAAGGTAAAGCTGCCCACCAAAATACCACGGGAATGGAGGTAGTGTTTGCGGTATTACTTCAGTGCCATCTTCATCCAGTTTTGACAGCTGCTCTGCAATACGGTCGTACCATGCATCCCGCTCTTTTATTCCAATAAATGCATCCTTTGTAAATCCTCCAACACTTGCAATAACCAAAGGCGTTGTCGTTTTTTTAAAGAAAGGAGCAATCTCTCTCGTTAAATTTATCACACGTTGTAACTCTACAAGAGAACGTGCGCGATGTTCTGGATCATCCGATGCAAGATTCAATAAATGATCCCCAGCAAAGAGGTCTGGGCTGTGTACCGTAAAACCCATATCGTACTCTTTTGTAATAAACTTGCGGAAGTCATCATCCATATCTTTGTAACTCAGGTGAAACTCCAAAAAGTCTGGATTTGTATCTTTCATTAAGTCTGCATGGTCATGATAGCGCACTGGCAAACCCCAAGGACGCGAAAAAGTATATGGTCGTGCTTTTACTACTTCTCTGTCTAAATCCGTCTCATAGAAAAAATCCCCGGTTAAAAAGTTGTGCTTTGCGATCGATCCAATCAATTCTTTTTTATGGTTTGGCTGCAAACCTTTTCCAGGACTTTTGATATCAATCATCGATTCTTGAATAACACTACCCTGTTGAAGATCGCAATTAATAATAAGGCTCTTACTCAAGTTTTCCCTATTCATAAGCTCTCCTTGGCTAATCGTACGCGCAGCATTAGAACCCATCGCTTCTTCTACTTGGCGAATAGCAGTCACCATTGCCTTGAACTCTTCCGGAAGCAAGCTCACTTTATGATCATTACCTTCCATATTTTTATCAAGCGTTATATGTTTCTCAATAACCTTAGCGCCTTTGGCAACAGCTGCAATCGGTATCGCTATACCACGCTCATGACCAGAGTACCCCACAGAACACCTCCCTATTTCATGAAGCCGATCAAGATAATTAAGATTGATATCTTTAAAGGGTGCTGGGTACGTAGAATTACACTGAAGCAATACAAATGTTACCCCAAGGCTTCGCATAAGAACTACAGATTCTATAATCTCTTCTTCGGAAGACATTCCCGTAGAACAAATAATTGGCTTATGTGTTTTTGCAAGAGCAGCAAGAAGATCATGATTAGTTAGATCTGCAGAAGCAACTTTATACGCTTCCATACCATATTCCTCTAAACGAGCTAGGGATTCACTATCCCATGGGGTACAAAGAGGAATAACCCCTTTCTCCTTACAGTAGTCAAAAACTTCTATCATCTGGCCTAGGGATAGTTGTGACCGACTCAAGATATCCAATGTGTATTGAGACCCAAGGTCTTGTGACGCATCGTCTACCTTGCCGCTATTATTATATAGTGCATCCATATCACGCATTTGAAATTTCGCACAGTCAGCACCAGCTTCCACAACTCCATCGACAAGCTTTTTTGCTACATCTATTTGACCATTATGATTGATACCGATTTCAGCAATAATAAATACTGGTGATGTTTCACCAATAACAAATGACGCGCTACGCATATCGTCAATCTTCTCTTTGGCAATTGCCACTAAATGCCCTCTTTCATCTACCAAAGGTAAGATGTGTACTTTTTCAGAAAAGTGTAACCGGATACTTTCTGGGGTATCATTCTCACCAACAGAAACAAATGTAGTATTTGCAACAGACAAGACAGGCTCTTTACTGAAGTCGATAGAGGGATTGTTCATTAACCACCTACGGAAGTCGCCATCTGTCATTATGCCTTCAATAACGCCTTTCTCACTTACAGCAAAAATAACACCATGCTTATTTTCATCAATTTTCTGCAATGCACTAAGAATATTTTCTCCAGAGAAAATACTATATTTGGTGATGTCTCTATCAATAATCATAATAGTGTATTAAAAAAATTTTTGATCCTCCCACAATCCATTAAATGTACCTTTCTTAGCAAGTAACTCATCTAATGGCCCCTGCTCGACCAACAAACCATTCTCAATAACAACAATATTATCTGCATGTTGAATAGTGGAAAGTCTATGAGCAATAACAATTGCAGTCCTACCTTCGACCGCTTCATCTATCGCTTCTTGAATAAGCTTTTCTGTACGACTATCCAGTGAGCTAGTAGCCTCATCCAAAATAAGGATATCCGCCCCTTTTAGCAGAGCCCGCGCAATAGCTACACGCTGCTTCTCTCCTCCACTTAATTTCACACCCCTATCACCAATAAGCGTATCCAAACCTTCTGGAAGATTATTCACAAAATCCTGCAAACGAGCACTCTGCACAACCTTTTGCACATCATCATCAAATACATTGTCTAATCCATACGTTATGTTATTACGGAGTGTGTCATGCAAAAGTAGAGTTTCTTGACTGACAAGTGCAACGTGAGACATGTATGAACAAAGAGAAAGGTCACGAATATCCATAGTATCTATATAAATAGAACCTGGCGGACAATCGTAATAACGCATTAGTAAACTAATGAGTGTGCTTTTCCCCGAACCTGTTGCACCAACAATTGCAGTCATTTTTCCTTTTGAAATATCGAAACTTATTCCCCGTAAAACATCACGATCATGATCGTAAGAGAATGTGAGATTCTTAAATGAAATCTTTTCTGTCAGTCCTGTAAACTCTGTACTTCCTCCAAGGACATAATACTTCCCCTCTGCCTCGAATATATCCATCACTGCCTCCAAAGGACCGCTAGCAGCAGCTAGCGTACTACGAAAACTGGTGATACCACCAAACTTACTCGACGCATTAGATACCATATAAAAGTACACAATAAGTGCAGATGCAGAAGCAATTTCATCGCGTCCAAACCACCACAAAGATCCAACCAAAATACCAACTGCAAATATAATCGTAATAATTTCCTGTAAAGGAAGAATCATAGAGCCAAGTGCTCGTACCTGAAAATCATATCGTGCCTTTTCATTACTAATCGCAGTGTATCGATCCTGTTCTTGACGTTCAGTAGAATACGATTTCACCAAAGGAATAGTAGAAAGAATTTCTACAGATTTCTTTCCCAGTTCACTTCCACGCAAAGCAATAGAATGTGACAATGTTTTTGTTTTGACCATAATAAATCGAACTGCAATATGCAATATAAGAAACAAAGGAATAGCAATAACTGTCAGCTTCCAGGAAATAAGAAGCATGATAATGAAATAGACCATCAGGGAGAACAGTGCATTTATGAAGCGCCCAATCTCTACCAACAATGTAAATGCATTGCGCGTAAATTCAAGAAGTAATGTGCTGTGATGTCCAACATTTGATGTATCGAAATACAATTTTCCAAACGAAAGATACCTGCCAAACAATGCCTTTCTCAAATGATGAATTGCACGTTGAGAAAAGTAGATATCACTCAATCCAGCTGTGTAACGCACAATATTTTTCAAAATATACATGCATACAAAACTACCAAGAAGAACGGCAAAAAGCATTCTATCGTCCGATACTACATATCCCGGAAGGTAGTCAACGATAGTACTAAGCACTGGAGTTTCATGAATAAATGCGAAGCTCTTCTTAAAAAATCCATCCAAAATTGGGATAAGCAATCCCAAACTGAATCCTTCAAATATGGCAGACACTAATGACAGTGTAATAGGTATCAATAAATATACAGGCTGAATGCCTATCTGTCGTAACAAGTATAATACTTTGCCAATTATTGAGAATTTTCTTTGGGGCATTTGAGTACAAAAAAGTAGACAGACGCTAACGGAGTTTTACCAATTGAGCAAGAAATTTTGGCTTGAATTGGCAGTCTAAGAACTCAATTCTTCATAAACCAATTGCAAAGCATTTGCAGAAGCCTCTAGACTATATTGCAGAAGTATTTCCTTTTGATACCGCATACTATTTGCGTCTCTTTCCGCAGAAGAAAGTGCTATATAGCGCTCTATAGCTCTAACCATTTGATGAACATCTCTCTCTGGAATAATAAGAGATGGATCAATAGTACCAAGAATTTCTGGCACAGCCCCAACCGCAAATGCAAATGCAGGACGTCCGCAAGAAAGAGCTTCTATAAGAGACAGGCCGAAGCCTTCAAAAAGAGAGGTAGATACCAACACACGTGAACGCTGTACCAATCGTATCAACACCTCTTCCTCAACAGTGCCATATACCATAACACCTGGTATCCCTTTAAGAATATCCACCTGCTCATTGGTCCTGCGGCCAACATCTGCAATACGAATACCATTCGCTGCTAAGGCCATATATACATCAGCTAAATATCGAAATCCCTTACGTGGATGAACGAACGACCCAATAGCAATAACATCTGTATCACAGTCAGCATCTACAGCTTGCTTGAAAAGATGTCCATTAACACCGTTTGGAACGACAAAAATCTTTGATTGTTCACACGAGTAATCTTTCGCAATGCGATCATGCATCGTACGTGATACAGTGACAATACGATCTGCAACCTCACACATTCGCTTCTGCCACTGAACAAGTAGGAAATATTTAAAATACCAAAGTATACGAGCGACACCATTTGTTTCCTTCATGGCAATCATTCGATCCGCAGTAACTGGATGGTGAATAAAAAAAAGAAAAGGCACTCCCGTATGTCGCAAACATCTTAACGCAGGCCCCATCATTTGATTAATATGAATAACCGAAAACTGCTTCCAGAACAAGCTATCTGGTGGGTACGTACGCATAACAACGCGCGCAAAGAAGAAATCTAATACACCATAATAGTATGGCCCCATTCTTCCCGGCACAATAACAACCGTCACATTTACTGGAAGATCTTTTGAAGAAACCTTGCTACGATTACAAACAATCGTAAATTCAGTATCAAAACATGCTGCCATTAACGGTAAGTGATTGCCCCCTTTATAGGCATCCAAAACCGATGTAATAACACAAACTTTCATGATTACTAGAATATCAGATTTTTACACCACAGTTCGATAATTCTGATACTCTTTACATATGATTTTCTACCGCATCAAGCGTCGTTACCAAAGAACAGCTCAATGGCTGACTGGTTTTTTACGCTGGCACATAACAGTACATATGCTGCGCTTCCGCGCAATGCCCATACAAAACCTCAACTACTACGAACGAAAGATATACTCTCAAAACAGAGAAGATGGGATCATTAACGCCATATTTACTATCATCGGCACGACGAATACATACTATGTAGAATTTGGCGCAGAAGACGGAAAAGAATGTAATACTCGTGCATTACTCACACAAGGATGGAAGGGGTTACTCATGGATGGTGATCATGAAAATCATACAATCAACCTACAAAAAGAATTTATTACATCTAAAAAAATAGAAGCACTTTTCCATAAGAACGCTGTACCAAAAGAACCAGATCTTCTTAGTATTGATATTGATGGTAATGACTACTGGGTATGGAATGAAATAAAGCACTATCACCCTCGCGTCGTCATTGTAGAATACAATGCATGCCTACCCTACGAACCAGCGGTAACAATCCCCTATAAAGAAGACTTCGTCTGGGATAAAACCGATTACTACGGAGCGAGCCTCAGTGCACTGGTAAAGCTGGGCAAAGCAAAAGGATACACACTTGTCGCTACAGACAGTAGAGGGGTTAACGCATTCTTTATTCGTAACGACATTGCGGCGTCTCACTTTATTATGCACCCACCAGAGAAACTCTATCGCTCTGCGCAGACTCCTGGATCTTTTGGTGGACACCCCAAAGATACAAAGAAAAGAACTTGGGTCGCAGTCTAAGTCTAGTCTACAGCGTGATACGCATCAGTACTCCTTCGATGAACACAAAGAGGAGAACAAATACTAAACACATCTGAAGGACGCGTTTTAGCCTGTGAATGAAAATATTGGAAAGCATTTATTTAGTAAGAATTCCTCGTCGAATCAGATAATTGTATTCTTCACGTCCATGGAATGGATCGTTGGTAATGGCACCATCATAATAGTATGTGTGTGTAGGAACTGAAAGATAGGTCATATACGAAAGTATCAATATGCATGCAGTAATGAGTCCGAAAAGTACATCACGAACCCTTGGAGAAAATGAGAGACTTCGAATCTGATCCACCGACACAAAAAATACCAGTGGTAACATCGGAACAAAGTAACGAAACTTTGTCACAGGCCACGAAGCAGAGAGAAATATATGCAATACCAAGAGTGCGATAATTGGCAGCATAATTTTTCTTCTTTGCGGAGAGAACACATAGTCCACACATGCAAAGGAAAAAAAGAGAAACAACACGGGCGCGAGGATAAACAACTTCCGAGCAATGTAGTACAGGTTATTTGGCAACCACACCATAAGCATGCTGCGCAAAATCTCTATATGACCAAAAAAACCGAGGATAAAATGCTCTCTTCCATCAATTATCTCTCGTGGAACGGCAGCTTTCACATAAATATATGTAGCATTTACAGCATGACTAAAAAATAAATCTCCAAATATACGATAATTTCGAATAAGCCATGGTGATGCCACCGCAAAAGTCACGAGAGTAACAGTGACTAGGTCTGTGATCTTTTGTTTCCAAGATCGATCGGTAACGAGGAGCACTATCACAGAAGCGGCAGCCAATACCATTGACTGATGGTTCACCAGATAACCTAATCCCGATGCAACACCTAATGCGCAAGGTTTAGACTTCATGTCTTTATAGGCAACGATTATCCATACAAAATATGTAACAGTCTGCAAGCTATACAAAGCCCCATTACCCGAATAATCAATCATCAGATACGAACTAGCTATCCAAAAAGCAATCACCAAAGAGGTTCTGGTATCAAAAAGTCTCCTACCAACAACCGCAGTCAGCACAACTACCAAAAGACCGCAAAGAACAGACAGAATCTTCAGGGCAAAAAATGCGTTGTCAAACGTTGGCTCTCGTTGAAATACGATAAGTGCCGCCGCGCCAAGAAGTGCCCACACCGGTGGGTGAGAAACAAGAAGACTGCGCCCTATACCAGGAGGAATAAAATCTGGCGTCAAAGAGAGATCAAGCTCATCGGATGTGCGAAGTTGATGATGCGTTATAAGAGAATATGCTGCAGTAACATCTCCTTTAATATCGCCATGATCAATAATATTCCACTGAACTGAAAATATTCGCGGTATAAGCGCAGCCACACAAATGCAGAGAAGTACCCAATGAAATTGTTTCATATAGTGAGTATATCGCATTTTTAAACACTTCTTATTATTATTTTTTACATGACCTAGAACTAAAATCATATTACGTATACCCTAAACACTCTATGCTCTCCCTAATCATCCCCGTCTATAACGAGGCAGGCGCAGTCGAAGACATTATAAGAAGGTCAGATGGCATGCTTACAGGCGAATATGAAATCATTGTGGTTGATGACGGAAGCACAGATACAACACCAAAAATACTGCAAAACATACACCTCACTTCTTTGCACATTGTTCGACATACACAAAATAAAGGAAACGGAGCAGCAATCATGACGGGAGTACATCATGCACAAGGTGACTGGATAGCCATCATCGATGCCGACAATACCTATCGCCCCGAAGACCTCCCTCGTCTTTTTGCAAGAGTACAGCAAGAAAATGCGGACATGATCGTCGGTTTTCGTACAGATCTGATGAAAGGACCTTTTTTTCATTCCGTTGCGCGCAATCTCCTTCGTAAATTTGCAGAAATGTGTTCCACGCAAAAAATAGACGACATCAATTCCGGTTTACGAATATGTCGTACTGCACTGATAAAACGTTATGCACACCTGTATCCAAAACGATTTTCTCTACACATCGTCCTCATGGTGTGTGCAGGAAGACAAGGCACAAACATCCTCTATGAACCTATAGGATACGGCCCTAGAATCGGTGTAAGTAAGCTTTCACCGGGACTGAAAGGACCCGGAAATTTCGTAAAATTCTTGATACTTATACCGTGGAGCACATGGAAATGTGCAAAAAACAAAAAATAGTACAGTTTTATTATTAAAATCCTTGACCAGAACGTCTTAAGAGGTAAAATTCCCCAGCTCACT
>Ga0066639_10000851_pt1 | contig 27316 bp, 25 predicted proteins | sample CryGeyCG2114_010_2_FD_59504 | JGI IMG/M metagenome (GOLD analysis project Ga0066639, IMG submission 59504) | Groundwater microbial communities from aquifer - Crystal Geyser CG10_big_fil_rev_8/21/14_0.10 | ecosystem: Environmental > Aquatic > Deep subsurface > Groundwater | place: USA: Utah...
GGGATACGCGAGCCAGGAGTTTTCCTTATTCCCCATCTTATCAAAAATCTGGACCAACGGCAACGAACCGCCGCCCGTGCCCGTAATCACCTCAACTTCGCCATCTTTGTCAATATCAGCCGCGGCAACCGTGACCCCGCCAGCCAAACCGTCCGCAGTCACATTAAACGACCATTTAACCGCGCCGGTCATGTCAAAAATTTTCACTTCGCTGGATAATCCGGCTCCCGCAGACGTTATAATCTCATCAATTCCGTCTTTGTCAAAGTCCGCAGCTGCCACGTGCACGCCCCCGCGAAAACGGGAATCATACGCAAAGAACTGTCCCTCCACATTGCCCCGCCGGTCAAAGATGCGCACCTGAGGTCCGCCTCCACTACCCGCTCCGGTGATGATTTCAAGCTCCCCGTCTCCGTCTATATCCCCGGAAACAACTTCAGCGCCACCTCTGAAAAACGCAGGATAGGCAAGCCATGAGAATGCCGCTTCTCCGCTCGGCCCGGCCGTAAGCACGTCAACTCTGCGGCTCTGGCCTGATGAGGCGAGAATGCGCTTCGGCGCTTGCGAAATTGATGAACGCACTCGGGATGCGGTCCGTTTTGAGCCGTCCCCAACTGTTTCCACGGCTTTCTTGACTGCCTTCTCCGCGTTCAAGAGCCCGGCCCCGAGCTGGCCTTGATAAAAACCGTTGGCCTGGTCAATGTTTGTTGCGGTCTCGCGGACAATGGAAATCATCTGGTTGTTGGAGAGCGTGGGGTTTATTGATTTCATTAAGCCCGCAACCCCGGAAACAATGGGCGTGGCGACCGACGTTCCCTGCCAGCCCCCGCGGTACCGGTTCTCAAAATCTTTTCCTAAAGCCGGGTCATAGAGCTGGGGCCCGGCAATGCCGTCTCCCGGCGTATTGATGTCAATGCACGAAAAACCGTAATTGGAAAAACTTGACTTGGCGTTAGTGCTGCCCACTGACCCCACACCCAGGACATGGTTTGCGCCCCCGTCCAAACACACCGGATACAAAGGCCGGAAATCCAGGTCCCCAGCAATGAATCCGCTGTCCGCGTCATTGCCCACTGCCGCAACCAGAATCACACCAGCCTCGTACGCCCGGCTCACTGCCTCGGAAAGGGCCGCATCCGTAAGCGCTCCCACAAAGCTCATATTGATGATATCAGCTCCGTTTGCCACGGCATAATCAATGGCGCGCGCAATGTGCGCGGTGTCCCCCTCGCCGGTTGAGTCCAGGGCGCGCAAAGCCATGATTTTACAGCTCCAACACACGCCCGCGAGCCCTATCCCGTTATTAGTGACGCTCGCCGCGACTCCGGCCACAGTGGTGCCGTGGTTTGCCCCGCCGAACGTGTAGCCGTTCCCGAACTTCGGGTGCGGATCAGAAACCTCATCCAAAAAATCCCAGCCGTTCAAATCATCAACATACCCGTTCTCGTCGTCATCAATGCCATTCAATGGCTTTTCCCCTCGGTTGAACCACATGTTTCCAATGAGGTCAGGGTGGTCCGTGTCCGTTCCCGCATCGATCACCGCGATGACCACGTCGCGCGACCCTGTCGTGATGCCCCAGGCAGATGTCAGGTCAATCTGTTCAAAATACGCATGCTGCTCCTGGATATAGAATGGGTCATTGGGCACCGAAGCCGCGAACGACAAAATCGGCACCAACGTACCGGCAATGGATACCTTAAGTGATTGCCTGAATGCGGCCCCCATGCTACCCCCCTGCTCCCAACTGTTCAACGAGCCGCTCAATGTGCGCGGCCGCTTCTTCGTTTTCAGGATCTGCGGCGCTCACCTCGCTCCAGTACACCCATGCCTGCCGAATGTCGCCGCGGTCTTCTAAAAATTGCGCATACTCTGCCCAGATTTCAGGACTCCCCGTGTAATCGCTCGCGGCCTGAAAAATATTCTCAAGCTCGTCCGATTCTCCGGGGAAATGGCGCTTGTAGAGCATAATCAGCGCCTGGAACGGTTTGGGATCTCGCGGCTCAAGCTGGGTTGCGGTGCGGAGTGCGCTATTTGCATCGCCAAAACGCCCCATGTCGTCGTACAGTATGCCGAGGTGCATGTAGATGATGTAATCGCGGCTGTTGATGTTGAGCGCGGATTTGAAAGCCCGTTCGGAACTAGAGAGCCTTCCCAGCTTCTGCTCCAAAATACCAATAGAAATGCGGGCATCTAAATCCGCTGGATCTTCAAGAGATTTCTGTTTCATGCCCTCAAGCTCTGCTTCTAGTTTTTTACGGTACTCATCCGTGATATTTGGGATAACCACCACATCGGACTGCATTTTTTGGTACGCGCTAAACCCGGCTCCCGCCAAAAGCGCGAGTGCCCCTAACACGCCCAGAGCGAGTATGATTTTTTCTTTCTTTTTGAGCTGCATATATGCTACTCTGCGATAAAATCAGTAGCTCCGCTTTTCACCTTTTGCACAAAATCGTCAACCTGGCTTTTGAGCGATGCATCAATGCGCGCCGCATTCTCTGCCGCAGCAATGGCCTCCTCGGTTCTGCCCATCTGCGCGAGCACGGCCGCGACTTTTGCCTGGGCATTGCCCGTGCCAACATCTTTTGCGACTTTCCGGTAAAGCACCAGCAGCCGCTCCCAGTCGCGCTGTGCCGCGAGCGCGGAAGCGACCGGCTGCGCCTCGTTCTCGCTCCTGAACGCATAGCCCGCTTCCAGGGCACGATCCGCGGCCGCAATGCCGGGTCCGTACTCACCCGCCTGCAAGTACGCGAACGCGAGCAGCCAGTGGGTTGTCCCGTTGTCCGGATTAATCTTTGTGGTCGCAACAAGCGTATCAATGCCCTTCTCTCGGTTCCCCATAATCAAATACGTATTCGCGAGCGAATGGAACACCTGCTGCCGCGCCCTCCCGAGCTGAGCCGCCTCTGTAAGAATGCGTTCGGCTTTCTCAAGAATGCGCTGCGAGGCGTGCGCATCCTGCTGTTGCCGCAGCACCTCCCCGTACACGTTCAATGTGTTCCCGTAGGAGAGCAAGAGCCTCACATCTTTGGGGTTGCGCTCAACAATCTGGTCAAGCGCGTCCGTAAGAAACGAATACCCGCGCTGCAGTTCCGCAACTGTCAATTCTCCGGAGAGAGCGCGTTGGCCCATGTACTGCGAAAGTTTTATTGCCACCTCGCGGCTGTCAAAGTTTGAGGCCTCAAAGATGGCCTCGTAGCGTTCCATGGTTTTCGCGTGCGGCTGGGCGTGCGCGTACGCGAGATTGTTAAGCAGCAAGCGGTTGTGGGTGATGAGCCTGATGTTGCCCGCGTACGCGATCGGCGCCATAATCCCAAGTGTTACCAGCCCGCCGATCCACCAGTACCGCTCCGGAACGCGGGGGAGGAATTCGCGCGCTTGGTTCAGGGTTCCGGAAAGCAAACGCTTGAGCACGCCGCCCCCATCCCCGGCCCTGTCTGTGCGCGCCACAATGTAGCCAACGAGCACCGTAAGAACCACATATGAACTAATGGTATCAAACACAAATAAATTCTGGATAAAATAGCCAGCCAGAAACGCCAGAATAACGAGCGCCTCCATGCGGCGCTCTGGCTCGCGTATGCCCATCTGGTACAGGCTGTATGCGAGCGCAATTCCCACGCCAAGGTACGCGGCGAGCCCGAAGATGCCCATGGTCACCGCAACCTCAAGCACCATGTTGTGCGCCCGGTCCCACCAGGTCTCATTCCCCACGAGTTGGTAGAAACGGGGATCAAAATACTGGTTAAACACCACGTCAAACTTTTGCGGCCCCACGCCAAGCCAGAAGTTGTCCTTAACCCCCGCCACGGCGCCGCGCCAGGAAACCAGGCGCGTCTGGATGGTTGAATCAGCCAAATCAATCCTAAAGAGCCGGCCGAAGTTCTGGGTCACTAAAGTACTCTTGCCCACCAAGCCATAGAGCAAGGCGAGCACCACAACGAACGCGAAAAAGCCCTGGCCAACCCTGCGTTTTATTCGGCCGGACGTACTCCACAGGAGCGTGCCTAAGAAAAACACCATTACTGAGGCAATAAAGCCGAGAAACGCGCCCCGCACTCCGGTCATTAAGTACGCGGCAAATATCAGAACCGCGGCAATGCCCGCGCTGGCCCGCCACCACATGCCTGCTGAACGATCCAAAATGACAATCAACGCGAACGTGATATTGAACAAAAGGTACACCGCAAGGAACGCGGGGTTTGCAATGGTGCCGGTAATGCGGCCGAGGTCCGTTTCGTAGATGGTTAGAGGCCCAAACGTTGCAATCCCGACGCGCTGCAGAAACCCGTAGCCTGATATCAAGACCGCAGCAGCAATAGATGAAGAGAGCAACACGAGCCAGTCCCGGCGGCTCCGCAATACGCTCGGAGCGATGACAATCACGGCCCAGTAGTGCAGCCAGCTGAAAATGCCGTCCATGCGTTCGTAGTTGCCCCAAAAGCTATAGCTGAAATTCTCCCCGGCAAGGGATGTCAAGAGCACTAAGGCTGCAAATACAACCAGTGCGGCATACACTATATGGTAGCGCGGTCGGTACTCTTTTTTCATGATTACGAGCGCAACATACGCAACCAGCGCAACCTCAATAAGCAACCGGAAATACACGGCTTTGGGAAAAATAGCCGGAAAAAAATAATCAGCCGAAAGCAGGAGCGGCGCCAAAACCGCGAGGCACAAGCACGCCTTGATAATCCGGCTCAAAAACTTTTCAATTTGTTGATGGTGCATACGGCTATTGTACCTAACATAAACTGTTTTGACAACCAAAAAGGGCTCTCGTATGAGAGGCCCTTTTTTGATACTTGTATTGCGCTATCTGGTCGCGCCAGAATATGCTATTGCCCGAACCGCGTCCCAGGCCGTTGCGGTCTGGGGAGTGCGGTTGAAGATTGCTTCGTAACTCCTAATAGCCGCCCGCTCGCTGTTGAGATTGCGGTCTCGCGGGCGCAAGCCATACGCCATCACCACCACTGCCGCATCATCGCGCGCATTGGTCCGCACCGGAGCGCGCTTATAAATAACCCTAAAGTTCGCCTCTGCGGTTGCCTCGCGGGCCGTATCCGTCTGACCCGGCCAGCGGCCATTTGCGATTTTGACTACATCTTCCCAATCAGTATCGCTTGCCGGCAACCTTCCGAACGCTTCTTTGAATGAGTTTACCACTCCGCCGCGCTCGCCTGCGCCAAGACCGTCCGTGGTCGGCGTGCCATAGGTCACAAAACTCACCAGCTTCTCCCGCACCGCGCTGGAAACGCTTGCCTCGCTTGCGACAACCTTGCTCACGATTGATTTGTCGTACGAGGCCTCTTGCGCCGCATCAACAATTTTATTCACCCGGGCCGCGATGTCCGCCTTTAAGGATTGCGCGATAGTTGCCGCGTCTGACTTGACGTTCGCAAGGTTCGTGTCCCCTGTTGCGGGAGCTGCAACTGTGGTATCGGCTGTGGGTGTCGTGGTTGTTGTTTCACCGGTTGTGGTCTCTCCGGTGGAAGGATTGTAGGTCTGGTAAGTCGTGGCTCCTCCCCCCCCGCCGCCGCCTCCGGTAGTGCCGCCTCCGCCGCCGCATTCATTTGAACGTGGAACAACTTTGTACGTTGCGGCTGTGGTGGGAAGCGCGATTTTAGTGGTTCCCGGGTTCCCGTTGCCGTTGCACGAAACCTCGGTGCCGCTCTTGGTGATTTGGATTGACCGCACCGCCACATCCGAAGAGCCGACATTGAACGTGCCCGGATTAACAACCGTGAATGCGCCGCCGTCAAACGTCCATGACTCTGCGGTTGAATCATCAAAGATAATCATGTCAACCGTGGCTCCGGTTGTTGCGTCAATCGTAACTCCGGTCACGGTAACGTCCGCGTCTGCTGTAAAATCCGTGGTTGCGGCTCGGACGGAAACATTGAACACCAGCGGAGTAACAAGCAGGGCAACCAATGCTGCTAGGGGTATTTTCTTCATAGGTATTTGTTATTGTTACTTTTCATGAATACCTATGCGTTAGAAACAGCTGGTGGTTGAACTCGCCCATCCGCCGAGCGTGTTGTCCACATCCGGCCACATGTAGTAGTCAATAACTGTACCGTCGCCCTTGTATGATTTCACCTTAAAGCACGGAAGTCCGACATCAATGGATGAGGTCGCATTGGCTTGTGGATCTCCAATAGATAACAGCGCTTGAGGAGTGCTCGAACCAATACCTACTCGATCTGCTGATGCATCAATAAAGAATAACCCGGTATTTGTGTCGCCTCCTACAGTGAAGTCAGCAGTTGACCAGCCCCCGCCGTTGAATGAGACAGCTCCGGATGCATTAATCTTGAAGAGTTCTGCGGTTGAGGAACCTACGATAAACGCATTTTGTCCGGCCAACGCCTCAACGCTCAATACCGCATAGGGGGTTGACGAAGCAATACCCACGCGGTCAGCCGATGCATCCACCTGCAAGAGGTTTGCTTGGGCATCGCCCTGCACCGTGAAATCGGCAGTTGACCATCCGCCGCCATTGAACGAGGCCGCTCCGGATGCGTTTATCTTGAACAGTTCGACTGAAGTTGAACCAACAACGATTGCGTTTGATCCGGCCAATGCCGCAACCGAGAGCAAGCTGTCTGGCGTTGAACTGCCTACCCCGACTTTGCCGCCGTCAAGGATCGTAAAGACCTCTGTTTGGCCGTCAAACACGTTCACTAGGTCCCCGGTGCTGGAGTTGTATACCGCAAGCGTGGTTGATGACGTGGCGCCATTAACCGTCAGCGGGGTATCGGTACTGGCAGTTATGTCAACAATACCGGTGGCAGTGACCGTCCCGGTTGAGACATTGTTGCCAATGGTTGTGGCAGCCTGCGTTACCGCGACCACAATCAGCGCAACAAAAAAAGTAGCCAGCAAGCTTTGCAGAGCTACTCGTGCGTGTTGTTTTATTTTCATATGCATTTGGTTAAGCATAGTTTAGCTTTAAGCGTTTTAATAAAATTGTGGATAAATATTTTTATCCATATCCAGTATACCATATTATTGACAGTCAAGTGAAAAGTTATCCACATAAGAAATAAAACGAATCAGGGAGCGCTCAAGCTTTACAAAATGCAAAAAATTGGGTAGATTAATGATGTTGTATGACGGAAAAATTCCGACAATTTAGCCTGTTTTTGGGAGATATTGCCCTGCTTTATACCTCACTCTTCTTGGCGTTAAGCATTAGGAACCAAGCAATAATCGGGGGCGAAGCATGGTCAGGCCACTGGCCCGTGTTTTCCATTGCCTTCGGAATCTGGATAATAATTTTCTATATCACCGGGGTCTACGACCTCAACAACATCAGGAACGACCTGCGGTTCTATGCCACTGCGAGCCAAGCCATGGGAGTCAACATCCTGCTTGCCATTGCCTTTTTCTACGTTCTCCCACAGACCCAGCTGGCGCCTAAGACGATCCTGGTGTTGAACGGAGTGCTGTTCTTTGTCCTGTTCGTAGGCTGGCGCCAGTTGGCGCATAGGTGGATTTCTAAAACCGCGCTCAAGCGCAATGTGCTCATTATTGGGGAGGGCGCCATTGCCCGGGAGCTCACCGAGCTTCTGGACCACAACCCGCAGTTCGGGTACCAAATTGCGGCAATCCTGAACCACAACGCAAACGACCACCACGGGAACCTCGCGGATTACCGCGACCCGGGTCAGCTCTCCGGAGTGCTCGCTCATCACCGCATCTCGGTCGTGGTGCTGGATAGCGAGGGCAGGAAATCAAAACAGCTCATCGGAAACCTTTACCGCCACTTGGGCGAGCCATTGGAATTTATCGCCCTGGACCGGTTCTACGAGGCAATCGCCAAGCGCATTTCCCTGGATACCATAGACCAGTTCTGGTTCCTGGAGAACCTCCAAGAGGGTAAAAAACGGCTCTACGACCTCGGAAAACGCACGGTTGACATGGTTGCCGCCGCAATCGGCCTTGTATTCGCCATTGCCTTGATTCCGCTCATAGGCCTCATTATTTTGATATTCCACGGCAGGCCCGTCTTTTTCACGCAGACGCGCCTGGGCAAAAACGCCAAACCCTTCCGCGCCATCAAGTTCAGGACCATGGTTTTGGACGCGGAAAAGCACGGCCCCCAACTCGCGGTAAAAGACGACAGCCGCGTCACCAGGCTCGGCAGAATCCTGCGCAAGAGCAGGCTGGACGAAATTCCGCAGCTGTTTAACATTTTCAGGGGTGAGATGAGCTTTGTGGGCCCTAGGCCCGAGCGGCCTGAATTCGTGGAACAGCTGGAACAAGACGTGCCGTTCTACCGCGAACGCTTGCTCGTAAAGCCGGGCCTCACGGGCTGGGACCAGATCTCCGGGGAATACCACTCCGCAAGCCGGTCTGACTCCTTGAAAAAGCTGCAGTATGATTTGTACTACATCAAAAACCGGTCTTTATTCCTGGACATCACCATCATCCTCAAAACCATTAAAACCGTGCTCGCGGGAGCCGGGCGCTAACCTATGGCCGGACAGCCGCGCGTTTTATTCTGCACTGGCGTGTTTCCGCCCGCAATCGGCGGTCCCGGCAAAATTGTTGAGCAGCTGGCAGGCGCGCTCGCAGGGCAAGGATATGCCTGCAGCGTTCTGGCGTTTGGGAAGGATGATAGAATCGCACGGCCCTGTCGTGTGAGCCGGATACCGTTTTGGCTCCCCCGGCCATTCCGGCTATGCGCCGCGCTTGAGGCGACCCTCTGGCACGCATGGAATTGCGACCTCATCTATTCCCTGGATACGTACTCAAGCGGATTTGCCGCAGCAATCGCATCGCGAATACTCCACAAACCAATGATTCAGCGGTTCAGTGGGGACTCGGCCTGGGAAAGCGCGTTCAATGCGCGAAAGACGAATGACGATATAGCCACATTCCAGAACAAGCACCACAGCGTGCGGACGAGGCTTTTAATGTGGCGGAGAAACTTCATTCTCAAAACAGCGCGCTGTATCGTGACTGACAGTGAGTTTCTTAAAAACTTTCTCCAAACAATCGGGATTGATGTAAACAAAGTGACAGTCATCCGAAATCCGATTGAGGTTCAATCCCCTGCCAATTTTGACAAGGAAGCTTTCAAACGTGAACGAAGCCTTAAACAGAACGTTATTCTGACCATGGCACGCCTGGTTCCCTGGAAAGGCGTGGGGGCATTAATTGAGAGCATGCATGACGTTCTAGCCAGCCACCCTGATACGACATTAGTAATTGCGGGAAGTGGGCCCAGCGAGGCAGAACTCAAGAAACTCGCCAATGGCCAAAAGCTGGGTGATTCTGTCTTATTTCTCGGGAAAGTGACGGATGCGCAGGAAAAACAAAAACTTTATGGTGTTGCTGACGTATTCGTGCTCAATACGTTCTACGAGAGCATGTCCAACGTTCTTCTGGAAGCCATGGCAGCCGGACGCGCGATAGTGACCACCCGAGCTGGCGGCAATCCGGAATTCTTAAATGACGAGAACGGCATGCTCGTGTACTATAATGACAAGGCACAGATAACAAGCGCTATTATTAAACTCTTGGATGATGCGGCGCTGCGCCAGAGGCTTGGCGAACGCACACGCCAAACCGTGCAACAGTTTACGTTTGAGAATTTTGTGCAAGAGAATGTTGAACTTTTGAATCGTGCGCAGGGGTTGCGCATTTCGTAGCGAGAATGATGAACTCAAAAACGTGTTACGGCAGGTTTCTGAGTTCCCTTCGGAGCGGAGAAATGCGCAACCCCGAACACGTTATGTGCCTTACTTTCACACCTATGACCATACTCATAACCGGCTGCGCCGGATTCATCGGAAGCCATCTCACTGAAAAACTTTTGAACGAAGGCAACCGCGTGTTGGGCATGGACAACTTTCAGACTGGCTCAAAAGCAAATATGCAGTCATTTTTTGACAATAAAAATTTTGTATTTGTAGAGCATGATATTGAAGAACCTGCCCACATTGGTGATGAAATCAACCTAATCTATCACCTGGCCTGCCCCGCAGCTCCGGTGCACTATCAAAAAAATCCGATTAAGACGCTCAACACCGCGTTCATTGGCACCAAGAACTTACTTGATTTAGCGCACCAAAAAAACACACGCATCCTCTATGTTTCAACGTCAGAGATCTACGGCGACCCCTTGGAGCATCCCCAGCACGAAACCTACTGGGGCAACGTGAACCCAATCGGCGAACGCTCCTGCTACAACGAGGGCAAGCGCGCCGCAGAAGCGCTCTCATTCGCCTACCACCGCCAGCGTAACGTGGATATCCGCGTGGTGCGCATCTTTAACACCTATGGCCCAAGGATGGCAAAAAATGATGGGCGCGTGGTCCCGAATTTCGTGCTCCAAGCCCTTGCTAATGAGCCAATCACCATCTACGGCACCGGAGACCAGACCCGCAGTTTCTGTTATGTTGATGACATGGTTTCCGGCCTTGTTGCCATGATGAATAACGGAAACAATTTTACGGGCCCGGTAAACCTCGGCAATCCGGCGGAGATTTCCATGCGCTCTTTGGCTGAAACCGTGATTTATTTGACGCAATCAAAATCCCAATTGACCTTCCAGCCCCTACCTTCGGATGACCCGCACCGAAGGAAACCGGATATTTCATTAGCTCAAGAGAAACTGGGTTGGGAACCTAGCACAAATTTGAAAAATGGGTTAAAATACACAATAGACTATTTTAGTCAAAATGTGGCATAAACTATGGGGAAAACTATCCTCGTAACCGGAAGCGCGGGATTCATCGGATTTCATGTATCCCAAGCTCTACTTGAGCGTGGTGATTTTGTTATTGGAATAGATAATTTCAATGAGTTTTTACATTCAAAAAAAATAAAGGAGGACAGAAATAAGGAACTTAAAAAAATTGACAATTATACATTCTACAAAGCTGATATTCGTGATAATGGCGACTTAGAAAAAATTTTTTCTAATAATAAAATAGATTCTATTTGTCATCTCGCGGGGCAAGCGGGCGCAAGACAATCTGTGGAAGAGACAAAAATGTATTTTGACATAAACACAATAGGATCAATAAATGTATTTGAGCTTGCTCACAAACATAACATTAAAAACATTGTGTACTGCTCAACGTCATCGGTATACGGTGATAATAAAAATCTTCCCTGGAAAGAAAGCCATGAATTAAAACCGATCAACCCGTATGGCGCAAGTAAAGCAGCGACCGAATTAAACGCCCATGTCTACAGTTATAAATACGGAATGAATATGACTGGATTAAGGTATTTTACGGTTTATGGACCATGGGGGCGGCCGGATATGGCTTATTTTAAATTTACCGACAAAATCGCCAAAGGAGAAACCATAGATGTTTATGATGAAGAGAAGATGAAGCGCGACTTTACATATATCGACGATATCGTACGAGGTACAATCACCGCAATTGATAATCCAAAACCATATGAAATCTACAATCTTGGTAATTCTCATCAAGAAAAACTTGGAAAATTAATTGACCTGATTGAACAAGAGTTAGGAAAAAAGGCCAAAAAAAATAACTTACCCATGCAAGACGGCGACTTCCTGGAAAACTTCGCGGACATAGAAAAAGCAAAACGCGACCTGGGCTTTGAACCCAAGACGCGCTTGGAAGAGGGAATCAAAAAATTCGTTGCCTGGTACAAAGAGTACTACGCCGCCTAGCGGACGACGTAGTCCGCCGTCTCCTGCGTCTGCCGAAGTTTGACGATCTTATTGGACTCAATGAATCCGCGCAGCACCGCGCCGGGATAGCCGAACACGTTCTTGCCGATGAATGTAGCGGGCTGGGTCACAGTGTTGCATCCGAGCGAGCTTCCGTCTCCGATAATGGCTCCGATTTTTTCCAGCCCGGTCTTAATGCCATCAACCACTATCTCGTCCATGGTGACTTTTAGGTTGGAAAGTTTGGTGCCCGCGCCCAAATTGACCTTGTTGCCTAAGATGCTGTTCCCCACAAACGCGAAGTGCGGAGCCCGGGATTCGTTTAAAAATACGGAATTGCCCACTTCAGACGCATGGCCAATCACCACATGATCGCCGGTTAAGGTGTTTGCCCCAACGTATGCGCCATGCCGGATCTGGCAATCCTCGCCGATAATGGCAGGCCCCGCCACCCAGGCCCCGGGCTGCACCACGCTCCCCTTGCCGAGATACACGTTGTCGCCTATGAACGCGCCGTCCATCACCTCTCCCAGAATCTCGGGCTTAAGGTTGTCTTTAATGTACTGCTCCAGGCGCTTGATAAAATCAAACACATATTCGCTATTCTCAAACAGCGCTTTGTGTTTGAAATTTGAAAGGTCAAAGTAGTATGATAAGTCCCTTATTTCCATATTGTTAGAAAATCCTTAATGGCGCGCTGGTTGCTCTTGAAAGCTACTTTCTTTGGCATATTTTTCTTCGCAAACCACTTGCTCTCGAACACGTCGTCAAACGCTCCGAGCGAGTTAGCTTTCGCCGCGGCAACGTAAATGATGCACAGGGTGTGGAACGAATCAGAGCCGTGCGTGTATTCATCCGGGTAAATGCCGAGAATCTTTGTAACCACAATGTCCAGCCCGGTCTCTTCCTTCAACTCCCGCACCACCGCGCGCTTCGGATCTTCCCCGCGTTCAATAAAGCCTCCAGGCAAATCCCATGATCCTTTATACGGCGCCCGGGCTCGCCTGGTCAAAAGCAACTTATTCTTGTGCAAAACAAGCGCGGTTGCTGTGGGCCGCGGGTTGCGGTAATTCACAAAATCGCACTTCGTGCATGCGAGATTGTCGTCCATGCGCAGCTTGAGCCGCGCACCGCAGATTGAGCAATATCGGTAAGCCATAGGCATATGGTACTATCAGTCACGCTGCTTGGCAAGTATCACGCCAAGGTGCTCGGCAACCTTGTGCGCGATGATTATATCAGTCGCTGCCCTGGACTCTGCGGTGTACCCGCCGATGTGCGGAGTGATGATAACGTTTTCGTGCTCCTTGGCGTAAGTGACCAGCGGATGGTCCGACGCATCATTCCCGAATTCAGTCTCCCCCGCCAGCACGTCAGCAGCGTAGCCCGCGATTGTTTTACTCTTAAGAGCTTTGAGTACATCCGCTTCGTTAACAATTTGGCCACGGCTGGTATTAATAAGGTATGCGCTGTTTTTCATCTGCCGGAAAGCTTTTTTATTAAACAGGTCTTGCGTCTCTTTATTAAAAGGCGCGTGAATTGAAATAATATCAGACTCCGAAAGTAAAATTTTAAAATCAACCAGCGGAGCACCCTCAGATGCATCTTGGTACGGATCATACGCTATCACACGCATACCAAACACGCGTCCATACTGCGCCATCATTGTTCCTAAACGGCCAAGACCCACAATGCCGAGCGTCTTACCTGCCAGATTGTTGCCAAAAAACTTTTCCCGCTCCCAACCGCCGTTTTTAACATCTGTAAACGCTTCGGGAATATGGCGCACAAGCGAAATCAATAAACCCCAGGCGAGCTCCGCGGTGCCGGTAACTGCTTTTAAATCCTCATCCTGTAAACTCAAAATCTGGATTCCCCGCTCCTGCGCACGCGCAACGTCAATATGATCAAGCCCGGTTGTTGCGGTTGCGATAAGCCTCAGATTAGGCGCTCCGTCTATAACTCCGCCATCTAAACGCAACCCAAGCCCAATGATAACAGCATCAAAATTCTTAAGTGCGTGTCCAAATTCATCTTGAGAAAACTTTTGATACTCAACCTCACCAAAACGCTTCAAGACTTTCTGCGCCTCCAGATTAAACTGTTCACCAATGGTATTTAGGATTTTCATACTCTTGATAGCCTCTCTAAGTCTGCGTCAACCATCATGTGAACGAGATCATCAAAGGAAACGCGCGGATGCCAACCGAGCAGATGTGCTGCTTTACGGTAGTCGCCGCACAGGGCCTTAACGTCCGAAGGGCGCTTGAACCGCGGGTCAATCACGATATAACGTTCCCAGTCGTCCAAACCGACGTGACGGAATGCCATATCAACAAACTCCCGAACCGAGTGCGATTCCCCGGTTGCAACCACGAAGTTGTCTGGCTCCTCCTGTTGGAGCATCATCCACATTGCTTCTACCTCGTCCCCGGCGAATCCCCAATCTCGTTTGGCATCTAAATTACCGAGCCGAAGTTCGTTTGCTTTACTTAATTTAATGCGGGCAACGCCGTCCGTGATTTTTCGAGTGACAAACTCTTTACCCCGAATCGGAGATTCATGATTAAACAAAATGCCGTTTGCGCAAAACATGCCGTACGATTCTTTGTAGTTGTTCACCATCCAGTATGCATAGAGCTTACTCGCGGCGTACGGGCTCTGTGGTTTAAAAGGCGATTCCTCGTTGAGCGGCTCGTCATTGCCCGATGATCCGAACATCTCGCTGGTTGAAGCTTGGTAGAACCTGGCGGTGGGATTGTGCGACTTGATGGCATTGAGCAGGTACAGTACTCCGAGCGCGTTGGTTTCTGTGGTGAGTTTGGCAAGGTGCCAGGAAGAACCCACGAACGACTGTGCCGCGAGATTGTACACCTCATCCGGACGAACATTTCTAATGATATGAATTAAGGACGACTCATCAGTCATGTCTCCGCTCACAAACTCAATATGGCTCGTGATCCCGAGGTAGTCCGTGTTCTCAAAATTCGGATTCGTATACCTCCGGATCATGCCATACACACGGTACCCCTTGGAGAGCAAAAATTGGGCGAGGTAGGGGCCGTCTTGGCCAAGGATACCGGTAATTAATGCTGTTTTCTGCTGCGTAAAAACTCCGCAAATGCCAAATCAATGGGCTCGTTGATATCAATGGAACGCTCCGGGGGCATTATGTACGCCCGGGAAACTTTGCCGAACAAGTCACCTTTCATGATACAATCTGTCTTCGTGAGGTAAATGGCGCAATTGCGCTTATAGGCTTTCTGACCATCTTGTCTCAGCGCAGACGACTGCCCCTCGCTGCCAAACATGGGCTCTATAACATCGCCATCCACGCGCTTGACCTTGACCGGGTCAAAATCTATGAGTTCAACCATACCCATCACCGAGTCCGCGTTCGTGTCCATAATTTTTATGATGCATGCATCAATATCTTCCGCAGTGCGCAAAGGCGATGTGGGCTGTAGTATCATGATATAATCATACTCCTCGCCCTTGTGCTCTTTGAGCCACTTGAGCGCGTGTTGAACAACGGGAAGGTGAGGCGTGTCGTCTTGCGCCAACTCTGCGGGCCGTGCAAACGGAACATCAGCTCCATACCCTTGAGCAACTGACGCGATTTCATCGCTATCGGTGGACACTATGGCGCGCGTAAGAAGCTCGCTTTTCTGGACGGCATTAATGGTATACCAAATCAACGGCTTGTCGGCCAAAGGCGTGAGGTTCTTGTTGGGAATGCTCGTTGAGCGCCCCCGCGCCGTGATAAGCCCTAAAAATTTTTTACCCTTGTACATATTAATCAATAAACCGCTTTTGCGAGTACGGCTTAATGGTCGCAAGTATTTGCGCAATTTTTTTGCTGGTTCCTTTTTTGTAGTAGATTGCTGACGCTGGGTACGGACCGTGCGTAAGCTGCTGTTTAATCGCACGTTTGATAGTGGACTTTTCGTATGTTGCATCAATGACGTTCTCTGCCCGCATCCTGCCGTTCTGGCGCGTTCCGATGTTAACCGTCGGCACGCCGAGGTATGAGCACTCTTTAATGCCCGCGGACGAATTTCCCACAAGACACGCGGTGCGCTTCAGGAGCCCGATAAACTGCTCCGGGGGTAAATATTTAAGGAACCGCATGTGGTCAGATTTTTCGTTCTCGCGGAAATTACGTATGCCCTTTGATACTTCGTCCGTCCCTGCATCAACGTTCGGCCAAAACCAAATTGTGGGGATGCTAAGCTCGCGAACCGCGTGTAGTGTTTCTTCTATGTGCTTGCGGTTCTTTCCTACTTCACTGGTTACCGGGTGCTGCATAACCATCAAAAACGTCTTGTCAATGTCAATTATATCCCCAACTCCGAGGTAGTTGATAAGTTTCTCGGAAACCCTGAACCTGCTGCGGGCTACAAACTCAATATCAGAGGAACCTACATTGTACACGTACTTTGGATTTTCTCCCATGCGGATAATGCGGCTTTCCGAGAGTTCGTTTGTCGGAAAGTGGATGTGCGAAAGCTTGGTAATGGCGTGCCGCACGCTCTCGTCAATGGTGCCGGATACGTCCCCGCCCTCAATGTGCGCAACCGGAATGTTGAGGTACGCGGCCGCGACCGCCACAGAGAGTACCTCGTACCGATCCCCACGGACAACTACGATGTCCGGCCGCAGGTTGTCAAATGCAGTCGTAAACTCCATAATGCCAACCCCCGCTGTTTTTGCCATGGCAACGGTGTTTCCGCCCTCCAGGGTCATCACGATTTTATCGTTAACCACAAATCCGTCGCGCTCTAAATCATCCAGGACATTGCCATAGGTATCTAAAAGCGCTGATGCGGCGACAACAATCTGGAGTTCCACATCAGACCTGCGTTTAAACTCTTCCAATATGAACTTGCTCCGGCCGTAATGAATTTTTGAGGTGATTACAAAACAAATTTTTCTCTTGTGCTTCATGTAATTATAAGTGAATGATGTCTTGGGTTATTGGGTCGTACTTTTTAAGATCTCGCCTGGTTTCTCTACCAACCACCGATAGATACGCTTCGGACGGCAACCCTCCCGCGTACTGCTGGGGTCGCATGGCATAGAGCATTTCTTTTGTGATTTCTGTTCCTGCGGGGATATCTTGACCAGCCATGAGCGACTTCCGGAAAACAGGGCGGAATATTTCCTCTCCGGGAATGATTTCTCTGGATGATATCCAATGGTATTCGTCTTTCCTTATTGGATGATTCTTCGTTTCTTGTATCTCATCAACCATTTCCTTAAACTCATCTGGAGTAAGTGAAACTTTATGGTCAGCCCCCCATAAATCCCTTGAAAACGATAAATGCTTCTCAATAATGCGCGCCCCGAGAGAAACTGCCTTGGCGGCTTCATGGATTCCGGTCGTATGATCCGAAAAACCAATAGGCACCTTATACGTATCAAACAAGAATGGAATTATTCCTAGAGAAAGCTCTGCCGCCTGGGCAGGATATTTTGAAGCACAGTGTAAAACCGCGAAATCAACTTGGCGGCGTTGTAAAAATTTAACTACTTGATCCACTTCGGCCAGTGTGCTCATACCCGTGGAAATAATAATAGGCTTGCCTGTGGACGCGAGGTAATCAATAAGCACGAAGTCCAACATATCTCCGGACGCGACTTTCCAAATCGGAAAATTAAGTGATGCAACGCGTGCTGCCGCACCGCGACTCATGGGCGTGGTAAACATTATGACACCTAAGCTTTCCGCGTAGATTTTAAGTTCTTTCCAAAATTCCAGAGGCGTGGCCTCGGTATTCCGTCGTACCCATGCGTAACGGTCGCTGCCCGCGAAATGCGGAGCTGTCACGGGAATATCAAGCTGCTCATCTTCTATGGTGTGGGTCTGAAATTTAACCGCATCAGCACCGGCCTCTTTGGCGGCCCGGATGAGATCCTTGGCATTTGCCAAGTACTCTTCCTGTGGACGGTCTTCTTGTGTCTGAATAAAATTTTTTCCTATCTCCGCAACAACAAACACACCCTCATTAATCTTTTTCCAAATTATCTCTTGGTTGTGCATACTATCTTTTATACCCGACCAAAAAGTGCGCCTGAGCAATGACTGAATTTGTTTTATAGGGATTTTCCAAAAAAACGCCGCGAACAGCCAGCATTCTCTTGTGAACCTTCATAACAAACCTGTCGGTTTGCGTGCTCACAGGGGTGTATAGCGGAAAAGGGCCAATGTGCGTAATGCTCGTATGTTGAAATCCCGCTTCTTGCGCTGCGCGTTCATACTCGCGGGCAGAAAAAGTGTTCCGGTAATAGTCCTTGCGTACCGACTCTGTATAGGCGCCAAACAGTTTCTTGATTCCGCGCATTGCAGTATTTAAAAATTGAATGGAAAATTTTTTTGGAATATTGAGCGAAACCATGACGCCTCCCGGCTTAAGAATCCTATACTGCTCACGAAAGAGCTCGTCAAGCGACTCAAAATGCTCTGCAAGCCCGAGCGAAACAACTGCATTATACGAATTCTCATCTAGTCCAGTCTGTAGAACATCTCTAGTATAGAACACCGCGCGTTGGCCGTATGTATCAAACTCCGACTGTGCAATGGCAATGGCGTCTTCCTCGTTATCCAAAAGGGAAACACCAAGGCCAAGGTTGCTTGCTAAGTACAAGGACAGCGTTCCTCTTCCTGCTCCGACTTCAATCACGGTTTTAACATTCGCTTCCTTGAGCACGTTTTGAACAAATAACGAACACCAAAGCGTGTCAAATTGTCGTTGCGTCTTTGGCTCTTCGCCCTTCGGTACATATAAGGATTTCTCGTCTGTATTAGGGCGGCTTTCTGCGACAACACTCTTCCACCGTTCTTTAAACTGCAAATAGGTCATACCGCTTTATGCCTAAGCACCCAGTCTGAACCCTCTTTTTTCCAGAGCACTGGACTCCTGAATGAATCAATAGTTTTCCAAAATTCATCTTCCGTCAAACCGGTATAGTCTAAAAATTCTTTATAGTACTTCTGCGGGAACTCTCCGTCAAACCGACGAACCAGGGCAACTCCCTCCTCCCGCGTAATATGCCGGTGCCTAATCTCTTGAGCCGCATCTTGCGTAGCACGCCCGTACCCGAATTTTATATACGTGGTGTAGTAAAAAAACCCGTCGGTCTTATCGTCCAGACTTGAGTATTTTGAATAGGTGCCTTCGGAGCGCATAGGGTTTGCCTCAAAGCCCGCGTTATCCACGGAGTAGTAATAGCATTCCTGCGGCACCCACTTAAGGTAGTACCCGAGGAAATGGAACTCAATTCCCTTTTCACGAGTGAGCCGCGGATCAAGCGGCAGGTACGGGGACAAATCGCCTTCGGTCACGCCCTCGGCAAGATACTCGGAAACTTTTTTGCCGCCCAAATAAATCTTGCCATAATCAGTGGAATCATCAACGTAATCCATCCTGAATCCGGAACTCTTGCGGGCTGACTGTTCGGCCTCCTTAAAAATATACTGCTTCTGGGTAATGGGCGTATTGCCGCCGTTTTCTCCGGGGCTTGGCCCGTAGAACACGAGTGGTATGCCGAACCGGGCCGCCATTTTAATGGCAAACGTTTTCTGCCCGAGAATAAACGGCTGGAACGGATGCAGTAGGTTCAAAAACGCGTTGCGCGTAAGCAAACGGTGCACATTGCCGTTCGGGGTAAACAAATAGTTATCCAAGCCGCCCACGTGCATCCAGTTCTGGAAATTTTTCCATCCAATGTCCGTATACAGATGAGGCGCCCAAGTAACAGTCAAAGGATGCATGCCGTATTTTTCTTTGAGGATGTGGGACGCGTAAATGCTGTCCTTGCCTCCGGAGCCGGGCACCAGGCAGTCGTATGACCCGTCACGGCTTCGGTACTTGTCCAAAAGCTCCCGGAGTTCCTGGTCCCGCTCTTCCCAGTTGATGGTTCCGTCGAATTTGGCATCGCAAAAACGACACGCGCTGCATACACCCTCTTCGTCAAACGCAATATAATCATGGCCACGTGCATGGTGATGTGCATACTCATTGGAGGATGTTGGCCTGGTATTTGGAATCACGCACTTTTTACAGAACCTCACCTCTTGAGGCAGGCCGTATTTGGGTTCGGATTGAATCATGTGAGTGAGATAAAATTTTTGAGTATAGTAATCCCGGTTTTGCCGCTTTTCTCGGGATGGAACTGAACACCATAGGCACTGCCCTTAGCAACAACAGCCGGAATTGAACTTTTACAATACCATGTATTGGCAATAACGTCAACGGAATTTTCGGGATATCCCGCATATGAATGGACAAAATATGCTTGGCTCTTTGGCTTGATTTCGGAAAGCAAAGGCCCTTTAAAATTATCATCCCCTTCCGGCGGCACAAGCGCGCTCCAGCCAATATGTGGAATCTTGCAAAACGGTTCTTGCGGAACTGAAAACTTTTTTACTTCTCCGGGGATAATGCCAAGCCCCGCGTGCTCCCCAAATTCATAACTCTTTTCAAACAAAAACTGCATGCCCAAGCAAATTCCTAAAAGCGGTTTGCCTGCTTTGGCCGCATCCAAAACAGCGTCCTCAAACCCACGCTTTTTAAATTCAGCCATACCATCTCCAAATGCTCCCACACCGGGAAGAATCAGCGCATCAGCGCCGGACATATCCTCGGGATGTTCGGATACGGAAACATCCGCCCCTGCGTACGCGAGCGCTTTTTTGAGGCCAAACAGATTTCCATAGCCGTAATCAATAATGTGTATTTTCTTCATGTGATTACCTTAATCCGCTATGCGGACCGGGATAGAATTTTCCCGCAAAACCTCTTTAACTGATTGGATAGAATATTTGTTATAATGAAAAATATGCGCAGCAGACACTGCGTCAGCGTATCCGTTTTTGATAACCTCAACCATATCCTCCGGCCCCCCAGCCCCTCCGCATGCAATAACCGGAACCGAAACGTGCGGGGCTATCTTCTTAATCAAATCAACGTCATAGCCGCGAGTTGTTCCCTCTTGGTCGATAGAGGTAATAAGAAGCTCTCCCACCCCGAGCTCCTCAAGTTTCTTGGCCCAGGCGACCGCATCAAGCCCCGTTTCCACACGCCCATTGTCTGTATACGCTTCCCACTTATCGTTACCAACTCTTTTTGCTTCAATAGAACCAACAATACACTGAGCTCCGAACGCTTTAGCTGCCTGGGTTATAAAATCAGAATTTTTCACTGCATAGGTGTTAATGGCGACTTTATCGGCACCAGACCGCAATATTTTTTTAATATCTTCAAGAGATCGAATACCGCCCCCAACGGTGAGTGGAATAAAAATATTATCAGATGCTTTCTCTACTATATCTAAAAGGTTATTCCTGCCATACAAACTTGCGACAATATCCATATATATGAGCTCATCCGCGCCTTCGCGATAGTAACGCGTTGCCAAATCTTGTGGATCTCCAACAACACGCAAACACTCCAAATGCACGCCTTTTATGACATTAGGACCTTTGACATCTAAACGAGGAATAATTCTAATTGTTTTTGGAATTTCCATACATGCTGCCCAGTCGGTTATGCGCGCAATCGGAAATAGTATTTTCTAACAAAAACCATTGCTTCCCAAAAAAGAAAGCTCAACCAACGCAGTAATGCCCATTTTGTCTTTTTGCATGTAATACGCAGCCCTCCCTGCCACTTTCGTCCTTCTGAATAGACCTCCTTGTACACCCGAAAAAAACATACATATTTCTTATGGAGCATCCTACGGGCCGCATCACGCTGCATGCCCCTGTACCCCTCAATGTAGACAGCAGAAATCGAATCAAGCTGCGCAAGGAACAATTGAGTCGCAACCGCATATCCTCCGTCTTTTTCCGCGCCAGTGCCCCCATCAATCACCGCAACATCGTAATCTCTCGCAGGAGGAAGCGTTTGGTAAGTGGTGATAATTTGAAAACGACCTTCAAACTCTTTGAGGTTTTTCTTAAGTTCGCCAATACAGAACTCATTATCCTCGTAGATATCAACAAAGGCGCTGGAATGCTTAAGTAGCGTGTAGCTCAACGCGCCAATGCCTCCGCCCATCTCCAGAACTCTCTTTGGATGCAACTCTCTGCAAATATCAATAAGCGCGCCAATGCTCACAGGTTTGCCAATGTGGTCTGAACCATGCAAGGTCTTAAAGTAGTTATATATTGCAATTGATTCGCTTGAAATCATAATGGGGATAGTATTATGTTGTTGCGTATTGATAAATCTTCTGAAACAAGCGCTCTCCGGAATTTCCGTCAAGCATATGGCAAAACCTCCCGCACAGTTTTCGCTGGTTCTGCGCCAACAATTCAGGATTCTTAAGGAGCTGATTTATTGATTCGCGCAATGACTCAGGGCTGTCGGCAATAAACGACGAATTATATCGCATAAATTCTTCCAGGTAATCGCACACATACCAACGTGCGCTACTTATAAAAAACGAATTTTTTTCGTACCCGTCAAACACGATAAATATAGTAGGGGTTCCCAGCGCGGCCGCATCAAGCGCGAGTGTTGAGCCGGTATTCACTAAAACATCAGCGTGGCGTATCACACTCAAAAAATGGTTCATGTGCTCGGTTGAATAATCCCATGCATCGCGAAACCCGCTTGAAGGACGATTGTATGTATCTATAACCACGCCCGGCCTGCCCGCGAACGAGACGAATTTTTTCTCATCATCTTTATACCCAAAATGGGGACGGATAAACAGCTGGCAGTCTTCGTTAAGCGCACGATTGCTCACAAAATCATATAGTATTTCTGCGATATCCGCATCAGAGGTCATAACCTTACCCTCGGAGCCAAAGCAGAGTATCTTCTTTGTTGGATCAAGTCCGACGCGAGCGCAAAAATCATCTCTGGTTTCAGCGCGAGCACCGTCTAAAAAATAATCATACTGCGGTATGCCGAACACATGCACTTCATTTTCGCGATAATCCTGCATAGTTACCATCTGCTCCTTCATAAACGGACTCCATGCCATAATCGCGTCTGCGCGCGCCCTAAAGTAGAGTTTTGACGGGTTATCCCATGTTTTAGGCATTGCAACTGCGGTCACGTGTTCCCGACGCGCGGCTTTTAAAAGTGCCGCTTCTTCAATAATATTGGTGGCAAAAATTATGTCGGGGTGATATTTTCTAATCAAATCCTGGTATTGGGCCACTTCCGTGTGTTGTAAACATTTATAGTCAAACCACCGAATGGCACGCCGGATGGACGATATTTTTGATAAGGGCTGAAAGATAATCCGCACCAGCGTAAATCTCAAAAATTTAAGAATCCAAGCAGCCCTGGATGGCAATAGTATATACCAGTACAATCCGCGGCCCACGGTGCTCCGGTTAAAAATGAGATGCCTGTTCATTCGTGATACAAGCGAATCCCAAAAACTCTCTTTCCCTACGGGCATGGGGACTATTTCTACATTGCTCGCCCCAAATTCTTTTTTGAAGCGCGCTTCGTCCGATGCAGTCGTAATAAGCACCACTTTCTCAAAATGGCTCTTCACTAAATCGTAAAATTTATTTTGCAGGATATTCCGCGCGATTAACCCGCGTGAAATAGTGATAAAAATTGTCATACCTGCCGCAGCATCTTTTTAATTTCTTTGATGGTCAATTTTTTCTCGGTCTTTGAGTTGTATTCCTTAATCTTGGCTTTTTTTGCGCCAGGATAATAGGCAAAAACTTTCTGCGATCTAAACACCTCCTGCGGGACAATAACAAACATATACTTGGTTTCCAGCGCATTTTCCGCTTCTTCAACAGTCAAAAGTTTCTCGTGTACGCGCTCGCCGTTCTTTTTACCAATAATCTTAATACCAACCCCAGTATGTTCGCCTTTTTCCTTTTCTAATTCCAGTACGGCCTTTGCCAAGTCCCCGATTTTCACCACGGGCATTTTGAGGATGAAAATTTCTCGGTCCCGCATGAATGACGCGGCCTTAAACACTAACGTAACCGCGTCCGAGATGGTCATAAAAAACCTGGTCATGTTAGGATCGGTGATCGTAACCGGACCGCCAGCTCGAATCTGCTGGAGGAAGAGCGGCACCACACTGCCTCGGCTGCCGAGGACGTTTCCAAAGCGCACAAAACAAAACTTGGTCTTGTGCGCTCCTTTATAGAAGTAGCTCGCGAGCATGATTTTTTCAGCTAAGAGTTTTGTACACCCCATAACATTTGTCGGGTCCGTGGCTTTATCTGTTGAAATACCGATAACCTTCTCAACATTGTTCGCAAAAGCGCAATCAATGACGTTCTGGGTGCCTTGAACATTGGTCTTGACCGCCTCAAACGGATTATTCTCGCACGAAGAAACATGCTTGAGCGCGGCCGCATGGAATACAATGTCAATATTTTCCATGGCCATACCCAAACGTTCCTTATCCCTGATGTCGCCAACTAAAAATCTCACTATGGAGTTACCCCCGAGTTGCTGCTCAAGCTCAAACTGTTTGGTCTCATCTCGGCTGAAAATTCTGATTTGTTTTGGTTTGTGGGGCAGGAGCAGTTTAACAATCGCGGATCCGATTGAACCGGTCCCGCCGGTTACCAAGATGCGCTTGCCTTTAAATTCATTTTTCATATGACTTTATTATCTTTAGTAAAATATTAACTATACTATAAATATCCTTTTCTTTCAAGCCCACATAAAAAGGTAATGCCAATGATTTTGCGCTTACTGATTCAGCGTTTGGGTAGTCCCCTTTTTTGTATTTGAATGCCTTACGATAAAAACCAAACAGATGAATGGAGGGAACATATGGCTTGGTTGCTATGCCTTTTTTCTCCAAACGCTTCATAATTGCATCGCGATTTGCGCCCTTAAGAACCACTTGCACAACATACACAAACCATGTGTGCGTGTTCTCCGGCGCAATGGTTGGCGCCTGAACCATGTCTTTGTGCCGGGCAAGGTGTTTTTGGTACCATTGGGCGATTTTTCTGCGCTCGGCAATAAATAAATCCAGCCGTTTGAGCTGCGCCAATCCGAGAGCCGCGCTCATTTCATCCATGCGGTAGTTATATCCGAGCTGTGTGTGATCCAGCCATTGCATGTTTTCTGCCCTGCCTTGGTTGCGCAACGACCGGCAGAGTTCATGAATCTTTTTGCTGTTCGTCACAATCATGCCTCCCTCGCCGGTGGTCATCTGCTTGTTGGGGTAGAACGCGAATACCGCTGATTCACCGAATGTTCCCGTATTTTTCCCTTTGTATTGCGCGCCAATGGACTCGCACGCGTCTTCAATTACTTTTAGCTTATGTTTTTTGGCAAGCTTCATAATAGAATCCATATCAGCCGCCTGCCCAAACATATGCACCACCAGGATTGCCTTGGTTTTTTTAGTGATGGCTGATTCTATTTTTTTCGGATCAATAGTATAGGTATCCGGGTTGATGTCAATAAACACCGGTTTTGCGTCCACATAAAGCACGGCATTTGCCGAGGCCACAAACGAAAACGGCGAAGTAATCACCTCATCACCCTTGCCGATTCCCGCAGCAATCAAGGCAAGGTGCAAGCCAGCGGTACCGCTCGAAACCGCGCACGCGTATTTTGTTCCTATTTTTTTCGCAAAACGTTTTTCAAATTCTTGTACTTTCGGCCCCATGCTTAAAATACCGGAACGCAACACACTTATAACAGCGCGTTCTTCTAGCATTCCAAGATTGGGTTGTGCGAGCGGGTATTTTTTCATATTACGACTGCTGCGCATTTATTTTTTTAGCTACTTTTGCGGGAACTCCATACGCAACCACATTATCCGGAATATCTTTATTTACAAACGAAAAAGCGCCGACAATTGAATTTTCACCTATCGTGACTCCGGGCATAATCACTGAATGGCTGCCGATTTTAGCATTCTTTTTCAGCGTCACGCTCCCCTCTTTATTATCAATGGTTGATACGGTGTAAATGGAGCAATGCGAACCAATTTGAACCTCGTCTTGAACGGTAACCCCGTTTTTGGCGTTGACGTAGGTAAACGCGCCAATATCCGTATTCTTGCCCAATGTAAAATTTTTAACGTGCCGCACCACCCAGTGCCAGCGCGTTGATTTTCCTTCTTCAATGATGGGTGCTTCCCATGAATCAAATCGAGATTGCATATGATTTCTGTTAATTACAGCTTTTAGCTAAAAATTTAGCATCTATCGGCATACGTTCTAAAACTGAAACTATTCTTTTGCCCGCATGTCCATTGCCGTATGGGTGTTTGGTTTTTTTACACGCGGAAATAAATGCCTTGGTTTGGGCTCGCGCAATTGCCCGGCTAATTTCGCCGGCGCCATACCCAACGTGTATCACGTTTTTGCCGCATTCCCTGCCCTGCTGACGTTTTCCGATGTTGACCACAGGGAGATTGAAATATCCGGATTCGATAATCCCAGAACTTGAGTTGCCCACGAGCACATCACTTGCCTTGAGCAAATTTAAATACATACTACGCCGCAAACTTTTGTATACGTGAAAATCCTTCTTGGAAGAATATTTTTTAATCTCTCTGATAAATACAGTTGAACCGGTATCAGAATTAGGGTAGATGACAATTTTTTCGGCATCAAACTCACTGACCGACTTAAGCGTTGGAATGATCTGGTTTTTTATTGCGACCGTATCCAGCGGTGCGGGATGCTGGAGCACCGCAAGCCACGGTTTATCCGGATTAAGTCCCATTTCGCTGGCAAGCTCTTGTTTGGGTGTGCAGGCAATATGAGCAAGATTATCCAACCCCGGGGCGCCCACGTTATATACGCGCCACTTTTCTTCGCCTTGTCGAATAACACGTTTGTAGCTATGGGCACTGGCGGTAAAATGCAGATGAGAAAATTCAGTAATTGAGTGCCTTATATAGTCATCAACCACACCACTTGATATATCCCCGCCATGAATGTGCGCAACCGGGATGTTCAGGTGGCCCCCTACGATTGCGGCGGCAAACGGTTCGTCCCGATCTCCTAACACAATAATAATATCAGGACGGTGTCGTACGCAGTATTTTTCAATGCCGATAATTTCCTTGCTCAAGGCCTCAAGCATGGTGTCGTTCTCACCCACGTTAACAACGCAATCAATGGGCATATGATCTTGTTTGATATCATTAAGCGTATAACCGTATTTTTTCTGCGTGTGCATGCCGGTCGCGAGCAATTTGAGCAGCAGCTTCTTGCTTGCGCGGATTGCGTCTATGGTTGACTTTAATAATCCGTATTCAGCACGGGTTCCGGTTACGACTAAAATAGTTTTTTTAGACGAACTAAGCATAATCAACTCTCTGAATTAATGAATCTTTTCTGATAGCGCGCTTTGCTTTTTTGCCGAGTATCGACGCGTACTCTTTAGGCGGCAAGCCAGTTCCCGGGCGCTTAATTCCGATATTCTCTTTGGTAAACTTCTCGCCCTTTTGTATATCCCGCAAACTGACAATGCTCTTGCGCACATCACGCATCATTATGGCTTCGCTCTTATTCGGTTTTTTAACGGAAGAACCCAATATGGTTTTAACGCGCTTCACGCGTTGCACTATTTCCGCAAGTTCGTTTGGATCAATTGACGCTTTATGGTCCGGGCCTTGTGCATTTTTATTTAAAGTAAAGTGCTTTTCAATCACGCACGCGCCCAATGTCGC
>Ga0066639_10000857_pt1 | contig 27191 bp, 26 predicted proteins | sample CryGeyCG2114_010_2_FD_59504 | JGI IMG/M metagenome (GOLD analysis project Ga0066639, IMG submission 59504) | Groundwater microbial communities from aquifer - Crystal Geyser CG10_big_fil_rev_8/21/14_0.10 | ecosystem: Environmental > Aquatic > Deep subsurface > Groundwater | place: USA: Utah...
ATGCTGGATCATTTTCCAAGACTTTGAGAATAGCCTCTTTAAGTTCCAGGTCTTTCTGGCGTAAGTTCTAAATCCAATCGCAACCCCACGCAACTAGTATGTAAACTTGCCATGCCATGGCACTAGAAGTGCGAAACTTGTGATTTTGTCGCCTGGAGGGCTTGCACTGGGGGGATAGATGCCCTATTGTGAAGTGATGATAAGTGTTGGCATAAACGGCTTGGGGAGGATAGGGAGGCTTGCGTTCCGAGCAATTTTGCTGAGGCACGCCGGGGAGCTGCGGATTGCTGCTATTAATACGTCTGGCTCTATGAACGTGTCTGGGTGGGCACACCTCATAAAATATGACACAACTTATCGCAAGTTTGAGATAGACGTGGGCGTTGAGGAAACCCAAAACGCGAAGGATGCGACCGACGAAAACCCGCTCATCGGTTACTTGGTTGTAAACGCGGAGAAAACCCCCGTATATGCTCAGCGTGCCCCGGAAAAGATCCCTTGGGGTGAGCACGACATAGACGTTGTCATTGAGTCCACCGGAGTTTTTACGACAGAGGAAGGGGCGAAAAAGCACGCGACCGCCGGCGCCAAGCGTGTGGTTATTTCTGCCCCTTCAAAGGGAGGAAATGTGGGTACATACGTTTTGGGGGTCAACGAGTATAAGGGAGAGGGCACTGTTGTCAGCAATGCCTCGTGTACGACTAATTGTATTGCGCCGGTGGCGGCTGTTTTGCACGCGAAGTTTGGGATAGTGAAGGCGGCGATGACCACGGTACACGGGTTCACGGACGACCAAAGGCTCCAGGACAACTCTCACAAGGACCTTAGGCGTGCTCGTGCGGCGGGGGCCAACATCGTGCCAACTTCAACAGGCGCGGCCATTGCCACAACGGAGACAATTCCGGAGCTTAAAGGCCTTTTTGACGGGACCGCGCTTCGGGTACCCATTCAAACGGGCTCGATAACCGACTTCACCCTTCTTCTCTCCCGTCGAGTAACCGTCGAGGAGGTAAACGCTGCTTTTCAGGAAGCAGAGAGCAACCCGATTTACAAGGGAATATTAACGACTACGGATGCTCCGCTAGTGAGCAGCGACATCATCGGAAGGACCGAAAGCTCAATTGTAGACCTGGGACTCACCAAGGTAATAGACGGGGACCTTGTAAAGGTGTTCGCCTGGTACGACAACGAGTGGGGGTACACCAACAGGCTTGTTGAGCAGGTGCTGAGGGTCGGACGGACGGTTAGCTCGGGGACAGCTCCAAGCGACCCCATTACTACTACTTTTGCTCATGGATCATAGCGGGGACACGTGGCCCGAGAGCGACGTACACGGGCACGTTAAGGACTACGACCGGATAGAGGAGTTTATCTGGTTGGGGAGCGACCTTTGCAATCCGTTTGTCTGCAACCTCCACGCGGATGAGTTTAAAAAAATCGGGGTTCTCGTCGAAATTAGCTTGACGGCTGAGAAAAAAGACACTCCGCCCGACAACATAGAGCACTACAGCTGGATACCGGTGGTTGACGACACGCCCCCGAACATCTACCAACTGGACGCGGGAACGTCGATAATTCACCAGGCCGTTCTCGACCGAAAACCGGTTTACGTCCACTGCCAGCACGGGCATGGCAGAAGCCCCACGCTCGTGGCTGCGTACTACGTTCGCTATAGAAACATGTCGGCACGGGACGCGCTTTTGTATGTAAAGTCCAGACGACCGGAGATACACCCTACCCGGAGCCAGGTAGAGGCACTTGAAAAGTACGCCGAAAGATGGTCGAAGTAATCCCATCAATCTTAACCGACAGCCCCAACAGCCTGAGGGAGATGCTGGACCAGGCGCTTGGAGTTGCCGGGCGAGTTCATGTTGATATCATAGACGGGGTGTATGCCGACAATAGAACCATTTCGCCGGAGACCCTTGAGGGACTCAAGGCCCCTTTGGTCGACTACCATTTGATGGTCAATAATCCAGTTGATTGGATAGAAAGGTGTGTGCTGGGGCAAGCCGATCGGATAGTCGGGCACATTGAAATGATGGAGAGCCAAAAGGAGTTTATAGACTGTACTCATAGGGCGGGATCCGGTGTGGGGCTTGCTGTTGACCTGGACACACCCGTCGGGGAAGTCGAGAGTGGGGTTCTCTGTGAGCTGGACGTTGTTATAGTTATGAGCGTGAAGGCGGGGCATGGTGGCCAGAGATTTGACTCGCGTGCACTCGATAAAATAGAGGAGCTCGACCGGTTGCGAGAAGACGGTCACTTCAAGTACAGAATTTGTGATGACGGTGGTATAGTGTTTAATAATGTTGGCGACGTGCGGTGCAGAGGAGCAGACGAGGTGAACATTGGCAACAGGATATTTCAAGGAGACCTTGAAAAAAACATCAAAGACTATCAGAAAGCCGTCTACAAATAATATGGAAGAAGCTCTAAAGGGAAGATCTGTCATCAGAAACATAGCGTTTTTTGGAGACGCGAACGTGCCAGAGAGCGACCCGGACTACAAGCACGCATTTAACGTAGCTAAGCGCGTTGCAGCTGAGGGCTACACAATAGTGAACGGCGGCGGCCCGGGTATTATGGTGGCTGCCACCAGGGGTGCCGAGGAGGTAAACGGAGAGACGATATCTGTCACATTTGATCCCACTAATGCGCCCGGATTTGAAGGTCGGTATCTGGGTAACGTGGTCGACACCGAAATTACGACGACAAACTACATAGAGCGTATGTTTAAACTGATGGAGCACGCAGACGTTTACATAATTTTTCGCGGTGGCAGCGGAACGCTTTCTGAGTTTGGCACTGCCTGGGTTCTGGCGAACCTTTACTATGGCCACCATAAACCCTTTATCTTGTTCGGAGACTTTTGGCGAGAGATAGTGGACACTTTATCTAGGAATATGAATATCGATGAAAAAGAGATGAGCGTTTTTAAAATTGTCGGCAGCGAAGAAAAGGTGCTTCCCGTTATCCACCACTTCGAGCACCAGGCGCGAGGCAAGGACCACTCTGAGGACTGTCGGGTGTGTATGGACTCCGCCTTTACCCTCTAGACGTAAGGTGCTAACCTGAGCTAATGTTTGAAAAAATTGAAGATATAGAAAAACTGGAGAATGCAGCCAATAAGATTAGGCAAGACGTTATCAGGATGTTGCTCGCAGCCGGTAGTGGCCACTCTGCGGGGCCACTTGGGATGGCGGACGTTTTCACCGCGCTTTACTTCAACGTCATGAACCACGACCCGGAGGACCCCCTCTGGGAAGACAGAGACAGGCTTTTCCTCTCTTGTGGGCACATAGTGCCAGTGCGCTACGCCACCATGATCCACGCGGGCTACATCTCAAGGTCAGAGCTGAAGACGCTTAGAAAGTTGGGTAGCGACCTCCAAGGACACCCTGAACGGGTGCGGATTCCGGCACTTGAGAGCACCTCCGGGCCTTTGGGCTCGGGGCTTGCGCAAGCTGCAGGATATGCGTATGCGGCCAGGATGGATAAAAAGCGCTTTCGGGTTTTTTGTGTAACTTCGGACGGGGAGCATAATGCGGGCAACCACTGGGAAGCGGTTCTTTTTGCCGGGAAAAACAAGCTTTCAAACCTGACTGCTTTTATTGATAGGAATAATATTCAAATAGACGGATATACGGAGCAAATAATGCCCCTTGAGCCACTTGAGGACAAATACAAAGCTTTCAACTGGCACGTCTTACACATTGACGGGCACAATATCGGGGAGATCATAGACTCGGTAAACCACGCGAGGGCAGTTTACGAAAAGCCGACAGTTATCATTTGCCATACGACTCCCGGTAAAGGAGTGGACTTTATGGAAAACGACCCCGAGTGGCACGGCAAGCCGCCGGATCCAGACCAAGCTAAAGAGGCGCTACACCAGTTGAGAACTTTAGGCGGCAAGATAAAAGGAGAGCATGAGTAAATGTTAAACAAAAAAGCACATTTGGTCGGTGATATGTTTGAGCGGGGGCAGGTGTCCGAGCCCACGCGGAACGGCTATGGTAACGGGCTGGTAGCAGCCGGGGAGCGCGACGAGCGAGTGGTCGCGCTTTGCGCGGACCTTACAGACTCTACGAGAACCAGCTATTTTAAGGAAAAGTTTCCGGAGCGCTTTGTGGAGATTGGTGTCGCCGAGCAGCTTTTAAACACGGTCGCCGCGGGCATGGCAGCTTACGGCAAGATCCCCTTCACGGCAAGCTACGCGGCGTTTTCGCCCGGGCGCACTTGGGAGCAGATTAGAACGACTGTCGCACTAAACGATGTGCCTGTAAAAATTGCGGGTTGTCACGCCGGGATTTCTGTGGGGCCTGATGGGGCTACTCACCAGGCGCTTGAGGACATTGCCACCATGCGTACTATTCCCAATATGACCGTGATATACCCATGTGACGCGGTGGAGGGAAAAAAAGCCACGCTTGAGGCCGCGTTTAATGGCAAGCCGACGTATTTGCGGTTCGCTCGCGAGGCCACACCCGTTATGACGACGCAAAAGACACCTTTCAAGATTGGCGAAGCAGTTACCATGTGGGAGCAAAAGGATCCGCAAGTGGCCATAATTGCCTCCGGGCCTTTAGTTTATGAGGCTCTTGTAGCTGCCAGGAAACTCTCCGAAAGCAAGATAGGTGCAATTGTTCTTAATATGCATACAATCAAGCCACTCGACGGGCAAGCTTTGGTCAGGGCGGCAAAAACGGCCGGAGCCGTGGTGAGTGTCGAAGAGCACCAGATCACGGGGGGTTTAGGAGGAGCGGTGGCTGAGCACTTGTCGCGCACATTTCCAGTGCCGCAAGAGTATGTAGGCATGCCCGACAGCTTTGGAGAAAGTGGAGAGCCCGATGAGCTTCTTGAAAAATACGGGATGAAGGCAAAAGATATTGTAAACGCGGCCAAAATGGCTATCCAGCGTAAGAGTTCTAATGGTTTCGGTTGACCGAGAAGATATTAACATGTCCGCCCTTGCAGAAATTGCCCAAAGACTTGTTGCCCCCCGCAAAGGGATACTGGCTGCTGATGAGTCCACAAACTCCATTAAAAAACGATTGGAAAAAGCTGGTATAGAAGATAGCGTTGAGAACCACCGCCTTTACCGACAAATGCTTTTTACGACGCCTGAAATTGAAAAGTACATTAGTGGGGTAATTATGTTTGACGAAACCTTTCGGCAGTCAACGGGCGAGGGAGAGCCGTTCCCCGACTACTTATCCAGGCGCGGGATGGTTCCGGGCATTAAAGTGGACCAAGGCAAAGACTCTTTTCCCGGATCCGAAAGGGAGTTTCTTACAAAAGGCTTGGAGGGGCTCCCCGAGAGACTAAAAGAGTATTACGAGATGGGTGCGCGCTTTGCCAAGTGGCGAGCACTTTTCGTGATAGACGAGGAAGCGGGCTTGCCAACTCAAGAAGCGATAGACCAAAACGCGGACCGCCTGGCCGGGTATGGACTTATGTGCCAAGAGGCGGGCATTCTCCCCATTGTCGAGCCGGAAGTCCTCATGGAGGGAAAGCACGGAATGGATGCTTCTCGAAATGCGACGTATAGGGCGCAAAAAGCAGTATTCATCGCGCTGTCAAAGCATGGAGTAGACTTTTCAGGGATGCTTTTGAAAACGAACATGGTGCATGAGGGTACTGGCTCAAACGAGGATCGTACACCTGAGGAAATAGCGAGACACACCGTAAAGCTTCTTCTTGAGACAGTACCCGAGGAAATCCCCGGCATAGTCTTTTTGTCCGGAGGGCTTTCGCCGCGGGAAGCCGAGGACAATTTGAGAGAGATGAACCAGCTGGGGGAGCTGCCGTGGGAGCTGACATTTAGCTATGGCAGGGCCCTTCAGCAAGAGGCGCTCAAGGCTTGGGGAGGAAAAGCGGAGAACGTTGAAGTCGCCCAAAAGACATTTTTGGAAACGGCAAAACGTGATAGTATGGCAGCTGAGGGACATGAATGAAACGTACGACTTAATATCAATCGGAGACTCCACAATAGATGTTTTTATGGAGATAGAAGACTATAGAGGGCTAGTGCAAGACGGAAAAAAATATTTGGGGCTTGATCACGGGGCAAAGATTGGGGTCAAAAAAATGACCCGCATTGCTGCAGTTGGGAACTCGGCAAACAACGCCATCGGCTCCTCGCGTTTGGGTCTCAAAACAGCAATTTACACGCACGTTGGTAGTGACCCCAGCGGGCAGGAGATGGTTGCCATATTTAAAGAGGAGGGGGTATCTACCGATTTTGTCCATATAGATGAAGGCAAGAAGAGCAATTTTAGCTCGGTCATAAATTACGGCGCGGAGCGGGTAATATTTGTTTATCACGAGCACCGCGACTACAACTTGCCGGAGCTCCCACCGTCAAAATGGGTGTACTATTCCTCAAGCTCTGAAGGGCACGATATCCTCCACGAACAAATCCCGTCTTACATCCAAAAGTCTGGAGCAAAGTTAGGTTTTAACCCGGGAACTTTTCAGTTAAAGGAAGGGCTTTTAGGCATAGCTCCGATTTTGAAAGCGACGTATGTGTTGATTTTAAATAGGCAAGAAGCACACGGCTTGGTGGGTGGGGATGAGGCTGATACTAAGAATTTGCAGCAGAAGCTTCATGAGACGGGACCAAAAGTGGTAATCATAACCGACGCACGCAACGGGACTTTTGCATTTGACAGCGAGAGCGGGAGGTATCTTCACGCCGGTATTCCGGAGGACTCACCGGTGGTTGAGCGGACGGGTGCGGGTGACGCATTCTCTACCGGGTCAATTGCCGCTATGGTAAAGGGGCAGGGCTTGGCGGAGGCACTTGTTTGGGGGACTTTGAGCTCCACGTCGGTCGTGCAACATATCGGCGCGCGGGAAGGGCTTTTGACTCCTGAAGGGATGGAAGAAATGAAGCAGAGGTGGGCGGGAGACTTTGAGGTGAAGGAATTCTGACATGGCAAAAGTGTTTGTATCAAGAAAAATCCCGGGCGACTCGCTGGCTCCCCTTTTGGACAGCGAGCACGAAGTGCTCATTTCCGAATTTGACCGTCCTTTGACGGCAGAAGAGCTTCTCGAACGCTCGGCGGGGGCGGACGCTATTCTTACCTTGTTGACCGACAAGATAAATGGCGAAGTGGTAGACGCCATTGGGCCACAGCTTAAAATTGTCAGTAACTACGCCGTTGGGTATGACAACATAAGCGTTTTAGAGCTGACCGAGAGAGGAATTGTCGTGACAAATACTCCAAGCGATGAGGTGAACGAGTCTGTAGCCGAGCATGCGTGGGCATTAATGCTTGCCCTCAGCCGCCGTATTGTCGAAGCAGATGAGGCGACCAGAAAGGGGGCATACCACGGTTGGGAGCCCGAGATGTTTTTGGGAAGGAATCTGGTCGGCAAAACGGTCGGAATTATTGGGCTGGGAAGGATAGGCTCAATGGTAGCTGAGCGAGCCGGGGGCTTTGGCGTGAAGGTTCTTTATACCAAGAGGACAAGAGATGAGGAGGCCGAGCGCGAGTATGGAATAGAGTTTGTCCAACAAGACGAGCTTTTGGCGGCTTCCGACTTTGTCACGCTACACGTCCCGCTTACTGACAGCACCCGGCACCTGATAAATGCCGATACCATTCAAAAGATGAAAAAGGGAGCCTTTCTGGTGAACACCGCTCGCGGGCCCGTGGTGGACGAGCATGCGCTGGTCGAGGCCCTGCGAGGGGGACATTTGGGAGGAGCCGGTTTGGACGTGTTTGAAAACGAACCCAAGATTAATGCGGAGCTTGTGGGCATGGAGAACGTGATACTCACTCCTCACACGGCGAGTGCCACTTGGGAGGCACGCAACAAAATGGGAGAGCAGGCCGTGGGGGCGATATTTAAAGTCTTGTCCGGAGAGAAGCCGGACAATACTGTGGATGATAAAGCTTGGGAGGCGCGGCGGCAGTAGCTCCAAATTGACCGAACTTGCGATTGTTCTCCCAATCCGTCCGTGTTAGTCTGAATTATGAACGACAATTCTTCGTTTCAAGCAGGCCAGGAGCAAGTTCTCACTACACATAAAAGTGGTTTCTTTACTAAAATACCTAAAAAGAAATTTGCGATATTTTTGGCACTTTTACTTTTATTTGCGCTGGCAATCGTTTCGGTACTTTTGATAACCAGCCCGGCGTTTCGCAGCATCATCCTACCACACGCAGCTCTTCCGGAGTCTCCGGGTGGCGTTTCAAAGACGGTTGACTTGGTAGTCACAAAGGACGTTTCGGATACTCAGGTACCGGTGGGCGGACAGGTGTCTTTTTTCATCTCCGTGTCGAACGAAAGTGTCGATTTTGTAACTGCTACTGGGGTTGTCATCGAGGATATTCTTCCCCAGGGGCTGGATTTCGTTTCTGCAAATGCCGACCGTGGAAATTACTTGCCATCGACAGGAAAGTGGAATGTAGGCCCAGTTGACCCGATAGACTTTTTGATTTTGGAGATAACAGCCCGTGCGAGCGTCCAAGGGGCTTATACCAACACGGCACAGGTGGTGGCTGCCGACCAGGCGGATGCGGACTCCACGCCGGGGAACAACGCCTCGGGAGAGGACGATCAAGCAAGTACCACACTGCGGGTAGTGACATCAGAGGTTCCCGTTGGTGGGGGCTCAGCCGTGAATTTGCCGCCCGAGCAGGGCACTCAGACACAGACAGTGGTTTCGAAAACCCCCACGCCATCTCCCACGATTACTAGCTCTACCTCCGGGAGCACCATTGCCTCCTCTTCGGCAGACCCGGTCGCGACGGTCTCCGGCACGCCGACCCCGGAGGTGCTTCCTGACAGTGGAGTTGGGGAGGTGCTGGTTGCTGGGCTGGGCATAGGCTTTCTGATTATGGTAGTCTCTGTTTTCCTTCTTGCTTTGTGAGTAACCGGCCGGATGTGTAAAATTGGCTTATGTTTTTCAAAAAACGAAGCAAGTCGGAAAAAGACTTGGAGCAGCCCAAGAAGGTCGACCTAAAAAGAAACGCAAGAAAAGAAAAAAGAAATCCTTGGGGGAGGAGTGAGCGTCTTTTTGTGAGCGTGCTTTTTTTTGGTTTGGCCTTAGTGTCTGGAGTACTGGGGGGGGCGGCGCGTAGCTGGAAGCTGCCGGGGCTTCCCAGACTCAGCGCTCCAGATCTCTCGTTTTCAGAGACATATGTTTTTGATGGAACGCAGATGAGAGACGACAATACTAATGTGGCACTCGCGGAGTTTCAAGGAAAAACCAAAGAGCTTTCGGGAGTATACGGGCTTTATGTTAAGAACTTGGAAACGGGGGACAGCTATGGACAATTTGAAAGAGAAACTTTTGAAGCAGCGTCTTTTATAAAACTTCCGGTGATGGCGGCTATGCTTATTGAGATAGAAGAGGGGCGGCTTGAACTTGCGGGCAATTATCGACTGAAAGAGTCGGACAGGGTGGGTGGGGCGGGAAGCCTCCGGTATGTCGAAGAGGGAACGGTGGTTACCTATGCTCGCCTGATTGAGCTGATGGGAAAGGAGTCAGATAATACGGCGTTTGTTGTCGCGAGAAACATATTGGGAGATGAAAAGATAAAGACGGTGATTGGCGATTTGGGTATGCGAAACACTTCCTTGGAAAAAAACGAAACCACCCCGGTTGATATTGGAAGATTTTTTGAGAAGTTGTGGAGCGGAAGGATAGTCCAGGGAAAATACAAGTCCCTTTTTATGGACTCCCTAACGGACACCAACTTCGAGGATCACCTGGCGGCTGGCATACCAGACGGCACAGCGGTAGTTCACAAATATGGCCGTGAGGTGCATGTGGTAAACGATGCAGGCATTGTCATGGGAGAGGAGCCCTATGTCGTAGTTATAATGAGCAAAGGAGTAATCGAGCCCGAGGCAGATAAAGTTTTCCCCGAACTCTCAAAAATTATATTTGACTATCAGAACTAGCTTCTGTAGCGCAGCTCACTGAATTTTGTGTCCCCTCCAAAAACCACTCGTCTACTCCACAGACGTTCGCACGCACAAGGCCACTCGGCACTTCCCACTCTTTACTAGGTCTGCCTGCGAGGAGTACTGACATTATTTTGTTAAAAATTGGCGATGCTCCTGTTATGCCGGAAGCTACCCTGCTCATTGGCGAATTGTCGTTGTTTCCCACCCATACTGCGACCACATAGTCTTGGTTAAAGCCGATAGCTAGATTATCGCGCAAGTTGTTGCTTGTTCCGGTTTTGACTGCAACTTCAGGGTGGCCAGCTATAACGAGGGCGGATGAAGAGCCAAAAGCAGGCGCTCGCGCACTATCGTCTTTCAAAATGTCAATTATTTGAAAAGCGACCCTGGGGTCAAGTACCTGCTCACCCGGGCAATGTGCATTACTTGCTTCCGCGTCTGCAATTTTAAACCTGGACTCGTTGGGGTGCACACATTCTCTAAAGTGCAGGGCCTCTCCGTTTCTGTTGACGATGGACTTTACCGTGACGACAGGCGGGCGCTTGCCATAATTGGCAATGGTCGCGTAGACACGCGCAAGGTCGAAAAGTCTCACTTCGCCTCCACCGAGCGTTAGTGACAGTCCGTAATTGTCTGGATTGTCCCAAGTTGTTATGCCCATTCTGCGCCCCAGGTCAACCATCTTGTTTACTCCGTATGTAGAGAGCACCTTGACGGCAGGGACGTTTCTGGACTCGGCCAAAGCACTTCTAATTGTCAGAGGACCGCGAAAGCTGTCGTCATAGTTTTCCGGTGAGTAGGGCGAGACGCCGCGAACATGGAAGGTGATTGGGGTATCTTCAACTACGGTTGCCGGCGTCATTCCGTTTGAGAGCGCATACGCATAGTTTACGACCTTTATAGATGACCCCGGCTGCCGCGGCCGAAAAGTGACGTTTACTTGGCCGTCCACGTCGCCGTTGAAATAGTCTCGCGAGCCGGCCATTGCCAGAACCTCTCCCGTCTTGGCGTTCATAATAAGAGCTGCGGCGTTTTCCACATTGAGATGAGATATTTTTGCAAGCTCCTCTCCAATCGCTTTTTCCGCAAGAGCCTGCAAGTGCGGGTCAAGAGTAGTCATAACGGAGAGCCCACCGGAGTTAACAGTTCTTGCCCCATACTTTTGCTCAAGGAGCTCTTTTATGTAAAAGACAAAATGGGGAGAGGCGATTTCTATTTTGCGGCGGTTTATCACAACGTTTTCTGTGAGTGCTGCTGCGTATTGCTTGTCGGTGATAAAGCCGTTTTTGTGCATGCTTTTTAGGATAAACATTGCCCTCTTTTTTGCCGAAGCTTGATTTTTAAAAGGGGAAAACTCTGACGGCGCTTTCGTTAGCCCGGCGAGGAGTGCGGCTTCTGCAAGTGTGACATCGTTTAGTTTTTTGTCGAAATACTGCCTTGCCCCTTCGCGTATCCCATATGCGGTGCCCCCGTATGACACTTCGTTCAGGTACATTTCAAGTATCTCTTCTTTGGTGAAATATTGCTCAGCCCACATTGCGAGTGCAATTTCTTTTAGTTTCCTTTCAATGGTTTGCTCAGGAGTAAGAAGCGCGTTTTTGATAAGCTGCTGGGTAATTGTTGACCCGCCCGTTATCTCTCCCTCCTTAAAGTATTTGATAACCGCGCGACCCATCCCGCGTAGAGAAATGCCCGGGTGATTGTAAAATTCATGATCCTCGGCCGCGAGAGTCGCGAGTTGGAGATGAATGGGAATGTCTTTTAACTTAGCGAGGGTTCTGTTTTTACTGTCAAATATTGTGTACATTAGGTTTCCTTCTCGATCGTATATTTTGCTAGAGGCCTCGAGCTCGCGAGTTTCCAGCTCAGCTACATCGGGTAAGTCTCGAAGAGTGTATAGTCCCCAGGCTGCAAGTAGCGAAATACTAGCGAGGGAAAAAAGGAGCATGGGCAGAAGTAAGCTTTTTGTCTTAATTGAGAACTTGGTAAATGGGGACACTATGAACGTAATTAGTTGAGGTAGCTCTTTTATCGCAGTGAAAATTACAACAGTAGCGATAGTTAAAAATCCCAAAAATGGCCTTCCAATCTCAGAAAGACCTGCCCGAGTTACGCGTGTAAGTATCCGCAGCACAGGCCTATATTATCACAAATTATTGTGCATTTTCTTCCTCTATTGCAGGGGCTACCGCGAAGTTTGCATTTATAGCAACGGGTGTCATCTCAAACGGGCAAGTGAGGCAGACAATCGTGCCCAGAGGGTCTTGTACGATCAAATGGTTCTGCGTCTCAATGCGCTCCGGAGGGGTGTCTGCCGTTGCGAGGATTTGGAGCTCGCGATCAACTTGCAAGTCTTGCCTAAATGTGCCTTCAGAAGGTAAGAACTTTTCTAGGAAAAATTCAAAACGTGTGGGGCAGTCGGCGTGGTCTCCACCAGGAAGCGTTCCACTGTCTGCGCAAACCGCCCTTCCGACTACGTTTGTCGGTTGGTCCGGCCAGCCAGAGAGGGCCTCATCAGCAGGATTGAAGGCGCCACTTTTTGCCCTGTCAAGAACTGCCGAGATAATGCGGTTCCAAATGGGGGAGGCTCCGGAAACTCCGGAAACCGCCCCGTTCATTGGGGAGTTGTCGTTGTTTCCCACCCATGTAACGACGACCGCGTGCTTGCTGTAGCCAACTGTCCAGTTGTCCCGGATATCGTTGGTGGTTCCTGTTTTTACCGAAACTTCCGGGTGGCCAGTGACGTTTAAAAATGACCGTGGCCCAAAGGCTGCGAGGCGCGCGTTGTTGTCGTGCAAAATATGGCTTATAATAAAGCTTACGTCGGGCGTTATAACCCTCTCCCCGGAAAGCTCTATTGCCTCAAGATCGACCTCTTCGAGCACCATCCCTCTAAAATCCTCGACCTTTAGCACACTGATGAGTGTCTGCTTGATACCTCCGTTTGCAAAAGTGCCGTATGCCGTTGCCATGTCGAAAGGGCGGACTTCCCCGCCACCGAGTGTCAAGGAAAGTCCGTACGCCGCCGGGTCACGAAGGCTCTCAAGCCCCATGGTTCTTGCAAAGTCGACAAAATTAGAGAGGCCGTTCAAAGCAAGAACTCGGACGGCTGGGATGTTGTAGCTATTTCCCAAGGCGAAGCGCGCTTGGGTGGCTCCGTGGAAGCTCCCATCGTAGTTGGCCGGGCAATATTGAGCCTGGCCCAAGACGTTAAAGCATGTGGGGATGTCCGCAATGACCGTGCTTGCGGTTATTTTCCCGTCTCGGAGGGCAAGCGCGTAGTTAATTGGTTTTATGGATGACCCAGGCTGGCGCCTGGCAAAAATTATGTTTACCTTTCCGTCTTCGTCCACGGCGAAAAAATCCTTAGATCCAACCATCGCCAGTATTTCGCCGGTTGCCGGTCGTGTGACGATTGCCGCTCCGTTTCTGACATTAAGGTTTGAAAGCTCCTCCACTTCTTCTGCGACGGCGACTTCGGCCTCACGCTGGAGATTGAGGTCAAGAGTCGTAGTTACCCTAAGCCCTCCTTGCTCGACCACTTTGTCGCCGTACTTTTCTGCCAACTGCTCTTTTATCCAGAGTGCAAAGTGGGGAGCAGTCGGGGCTTCAACTTCGGCAAACACGACCTCCTCCCTTAGGGCATCCTCTGCTTCCTCTTTCGTAATAGCTCCGTCTTCTACCATTCGCCGAAGCACTGCTTCTTGGCGACTACGCGCTAGGCTTGGGTTTGCCCCAAACGGGGAAAAGCGCGTGGGGGCAGCCGGAAGTCCGGCAAGCATGGCAGCCTCGGCGAGGCTCAACTCGCCAACGTCTTTACCGAAATAAAGCTCGCTTGCGGCGACTACGCCGTAGGCGGTTGATCCGTAGGGAATTTCGTTGAGGTAGCGCTCGAGAATTTCATCTTTGCCGAGGCGGAGCTCAACTAGCGCCGCCAGGACGAACTCCTGCACTTTTCTGCGAATGGTCCTTTCAGGGGAGAGGAGCGAATTTTTGACCAGTTGTTGGGTGAGAGTAGAGCCTCCTTCCAGTTTTTGCTCAAAGATGGTATTTCGTGCCGCGCGGGCAATCCCGTTAACCGAAAAGCCGTGGTGTCTGTAAAAATCCTTGTCTTCAATAGAAATGGTTGCCTGCTCGACGTAGTCCGGGATTTCATCCAGGGAGACAGGTGTTCTGCGCTCGTCGGCGAATATTTCAAATATCGTCTCGCCGTTTCGATCCAATATTCGGGTGGAAACCACCTGCTCCGGAGTAAGGTCTCCGAAAATAGGTATGCCCTGCATGAGCCACGCGAAGAATGCTAAAAAAGCAGCAAAAGAAATTAAAATGAGCCGCGTTTTTTTGGGCCATTTGCGAACATCCAGTTTTTCAAAGGCGACACGATTAGATTTGTCCGAACGCCTTGTCGGACGATCCTTTTTGGACCGTTTTAAGGGACTTTTGTCTTGTTTCTTTTTTCTGGCCATGCGTGGGCAATTATACTACGTTATACTTGTAACAATGAAACTTAAACTTTCACACAAACCCTGGTGGGGGGAGCTGGAACATGACCTCAAAGAGCTTCTCACCCAGAGTGAAACTCTTTTTAACAGAGTATCCGCGTGGGAGCAGGATTTCCACGACTACTCGTTTCTTGTGTTTCCAGCCGCCAAGGCTTACGAGGGGTTTTTAAAGAGTACGTTTTTGGATTTGGGACTTATCACAAGCCAAGATTATTACGGTAAGCGCTTTAGGATAGGAAGGGCTCTCAACCCCGAGCTGGACGAGAAAAAAGTCAGTGTTTACGAGGCTCTTGCCAGCTTTTGTGGCGACGAGAGCGTTTCCAGGCAGTTGTGGGCCACATGGAAAGAGTCGAGAAATTTGCTTTTTCATTGGTTTCCAAACGAGATAAACGCAGTCTCTTACCAAGAAGCGAGAAATCGTATTATGATGGTAGTGGAGGCTATGGATGTCGTTCACCTGTCATGCAAAATAAAAAAATAACGCACGCCAAAAACAGTATTTTTTTGTTTAGCTACCTCCTCATTGTATGGGGATTTTACCGATTTTTGTTTGAACTTCCGGAGCCGGTTACCGAGCTATTTGTCAAGCCCGTTTTGTGGCTAGTGCCTCTTTTTATCATTTTGCGGCGCGAGAGGGCGAGCTTCAAAGATCTGGGTTTTACTACGGAGAACTTGTTTACGGCCGTTTACTTTGCACTATCACTAGGAGCGTTTTTCGCAGTAGAAGGGCTAATTGTGAATATTTTAAAGCATGGAGGGCTAAACTTTGGCTCCGCTATCGGGGAGAACACATTTATTGTCGCACTTCTTTTGTCAACTGTCACAGCTGTTGTCGAAGAGGTGACCTTTAGGGGTTACCTTTTTGGTCGGGCATGGAAGATATTGGGCAATGAATGGATAGCGAACCTCCTCATTGGCATAGGTTGGACATTTGTACATATGCCGGTAGCAATCTTTGTCTGGCAACTTGGGGCCGGAGAGCTCTTCGGATTTTCGTTAATCACTCTTAGTTTTGGGGTGGGAGCCGGCTTTGTCTATGCCAAAACAAAAAACATCTTATCCCCTATTCTTCTTCATGTCCTCTGGCAATGGCCAATTATTTTGTTCAGATAACCGCGACTTGACTTCCAGTATCGACATTGGGTACAGTAGAGTACGTAAATGAAGCGAGTCTTGTACTCGGTAAGCCTACTGTCCCTGGCTACCGGCATATTGGTAGTCACCCTTTTTTCATCTTCGAGGGCCAGCTTTTATGTTAAAACCAGTCCCGTCGTTTTGCCCGGTGCATCGGCCAATGTGCCCAATATTGGCCACTCTATTGCGGCAGTGTCAAGACCGCACCAGAGCTTCATTGACCGGATTGTGGAAAAAGCTGTCGCTCCGATTGTTTTTGCGGGGGAGGGGAGCGGAGAGATGCTTTTGGAAAGCGCGGGGAGCAGGATGTCTTTATCTTACGAGGCGTTTATGGGTGGGGACTTTGAAGAGGCGATTTTGTTTGTTGCGAAAAGTCAGGGCTATTTATTGCGCTCATCGGAGGGGCTCACTGGCTCATCTGACGACTTCGTAGTCGCCGTGGGGCAGGCTGCGGGAGATCACAGAACGCTACTTGAGTACTACCTCGCAACGGGACCGGAGGACATGAAGCCTCATGTAGTCCGCAATATTGATATAAACCAAATAGTGAGTGACCGTGCTGCTGCTGAGCTTGCTACTCGCGGCATTGACCACTTTTGACCCAGTAATTACCGGTTGACACGAATGCATCTAGTGTGCTTTTATTACTCCTGTACCTGTACGTAGTGTATTTGGATTTCACTCATGAAATGTCCTTTTTGCGATAGAGATGAGCTGGAAGTGCTTGAATCCCGCTCAGTAGGAGGGGGGAAAGTTATCAGAAGACGCAGGAGCTGTAAGCACTGTTGTAAGCGTTTTACAACGCACGAGCGGATAGACCAGTCGCTGCTTTGGGTAATCAAAAAGGACGGTCGGCGAGAGCCCTACGACCAGGAGAAGATGAGGAGGGGCATAATGCGTGCGATTGAGAAGCGGCCTATATCTCTGGAGCTTGTTGACGACACTGTTCGGAAAGTTGAACTGTCACTTTTAAAAAGAAAGTCTCACGAGGTGAGCTCGCGGGCAATTGGAGGCCTTGTCCTCCGAGCGCTTAAGCGCATAGACAGGGTTGCGTGGCTTAGGTTTGCCAGCGTCTATATGGAATTTGAAGACCTGGACGACTTTCTTAAAGCGATAAAATAAACATATGCAGACTAATATCACCAGCAGTAAAGAGGAGAGACACAAAAATGGCGTGGACAAGACTGTAGCTGGAAAATTCAAAGATGCCCGCAAGGGAAAATTGTACTTTTTATCGGAGGATAAACTAACTAAAAAGACTGAGCTTGAGGGCATTCGAAAAACGATTTTTATGGATCGTTATTCACTGAGAGATGAAAATGGAGACCCGCGGGAAAATTATCCTGAGCAAATGTGGCATCGTGTGTCGCACGGGATCGCACAGTTTGAAAAAACTAAAACTCTTCAGAAGAAGTGGCAGAGAAAGTTTTACCGCGCGATGGAAGGCTTTAGGTTTGTTCCGGCAGGTCGCATACTCTCAGGAGCCGGGGCAAGCTATGAGGTGACGTTTTTCAACTGCTATGTCATCCCCGACCCCCTTGACAGCCGCGAAGGGATTATGGAAAGCATTACCCAAACTGTGGAAATTCAGGCAAGAGGAGGCGGGGTCGGCCTCAACCTAAGCACACTTCGGCCGCGTGGCGCTCGCGTAAAAAAGATAAACGGGACGAGTTCCGGGCCCGTCAATTGGGCAAATTTGTACTCTACTGCAAACCACGATGTGATTCAGCAGGGGGGCAGCCGCCGCGGGGCGCTCATGTTGATGCTCCATGACTGGCACCCTGACGTAGTCGAGTTTATAAAAGTGAAGGAAGATCTCACGCGCATTCCCGGGGCAAATCTTTCGGTTTGCGTTTCAGACAGCTTTATGAAAGCCGTAAAGGAGGATAGAGAATGGGAACTCGTTTTTCCAGACCTTGACGACCCGAAGTATGACGAGCTTTGGCGGGGGGACATTTACGAATGGAAAAAGGCAGGTAGAAAAGTGAGGGTGTATAAATCGGTCAAAGCGCGTGAAGTGTGGGAGATGATCGCGCGCGCCGCGTGGAACTCTGCCGAGCCCGGGCTCCATTTTCTCGAGCGAAGCAACAAGCGAAGCAACACTTGGTACTTTGAGAAGTTGGTTGCAACAAACCCGTGTGGGGAACAGCCGCTTGGGGCTTGGGCAGTATGCAATTTGGGAGCGATGAACCTTTCCGCTTATGTAGAGGATGGTGGTTTTGACTATGACTCTCTTGCAAAAGATGTGCGGGTTGCAATGCGTTTTATGGACAATGTGGTAGACGCCAACTTTTACTTTTACGAAGCAAACTTAAGGTCTCAACTGGATATTAGAAGGACGGGTATTGGGACAATGGGGCTCGGGGATACTCTTATCAAAATGAAAGTGCCTTACGGGAGCGAGGAGTCTACTAAGGTTATTGAAAAAATTTATAAAACTATCCGTGATAATGCGTATGACGAGTCGGCTGAGATAGCAAAAGAAAAAGGGCCATTCCCCCAGTTTGACGCTGAAAAATACGCAGAAGGCTGGTTTATAAAGCGCCTTCCTAAAGACATCCAAGATAAGATTAAGAGGCAAGGCATTCGAAATGCCGTTATTTTAACACAAGCGCCCACAGGTACCACGTCTTTACTTTCCGGTACGTCAAGTGGGATCGAGCCCGTCTATGACTTTGCATACAGGCGCACTGATAGGACAGGGGAGCACACAGTATACCATCCGCTTTTTAAGGAGTGGAAAGACGGGCACCCCGGCGAGGCAACTCCTGATTATTTTGTTTCCGCGAAAGACTTGACTCCCGAAGAACACCTGGCGGTGCAGGCAAAAGTGCAGGAGTACACAGACAGCTCGATCTCAAAGACGGTGAATGCCCCGAATGAATATACTGTTGAGGACGTGAGGAGGCTCTACACCAAGGCCTATGACATGGGGCTAAAGGGGATTACTTTTTTCCGCGACGGCAGCCGCACGGGGGTACTCGCCAGCGTAGACGACAAGCCCAAAAACGGGCAAGCAAAGGAAAAGGTAGAAGACGCATTTGAGGCTGACCAAAGCCCCATGGTCGAGCGCCCAAGCGTCGTGCACGGAGCTACATACAAAGTCAAGACACCGGTGGGTTCTGCTTTTGTGACTATTAATGAAACTGAGGCGGGTGAACCACTTGAAGTGTTCATTAACATTGGAAAAGCGGGAAGCGATGTGGCAGCAATGGCCGCAGCCTTGGGGAGGACCATTTCTGCTTCTCTTCGGTTTAGGGGAAGTGTAAGCGCAAAAAGAAGAGCGCAAGAAATTGCCGATCAGCTGTCGGGAATTGGCGGGAGAAGGGCAGTTGGGTTTGGCTCGAGTCGCATACTTTCACTTCCGGATGCAGTGGCGACCAGCCTAGCCACACATTTTGGATTTTCTAGCACTGAGTTAAACGGAAGAGCTAAAGAGGCGCCGGAGAATGGTGGAAGTGCCGGGCAACAGCTGACACTGGCTCAAGCCGATGCTTCGCAAGAGGCAGACATCTGCCCCGATTGTGGGGAGCAGACGCTTATTAGCGAAGAGGGCTGTGCCAAGTGCTACTCTTGTGGACACAGTGAATGTTGAGCAAAAAGAAGAAGGCTTCCATAAAAAGACTTCAGAAATGTCCGAAGTGTAACTTTAAAATCGGGGCACTATCCGGCTCCCCGAGCTCGATTTGCTGCAATTGCGGCTACAAAGATCCGTGTTGTGAGTGACTTATTGCGACGCGCTGCACCCGGCACCTTCTCAGTCTGAAGGTCTGCAGCTTGCCTCTCTTTGCTTGGGAAAGCTTCATCCCTCGCGACGCCTCGCGGGTTTAAGCTTGGAAATGATAAAAAATTAACCTTTTAATTTAAGACGCAAGGCTATAAACTATCGGTGATGACGATATACACTAAAAAAGGGGACAAGGGGAGGACTGCGACAATTGAGTCAAACAAGCAAAACGGAAAGCTTGATAAAGACTCGCTTCGGGTGGAGGCGATAGGGGCAGTTGATGAGATAAATACGTTTCTTGGCATTGCCAGAAGCCAGTGTGTGTATAAAGAAATAGACGCAGTTTTATTTGACATCCAAAACGATCTATTTGTTCTTAACTCTAAATTAGCCGGTGCAAAAATTAGCTTCACTAAAGCAAAAACGACTAAGCTTGAAAAGCTTATTGATGAAAAAATGTCCGTTCTCCCCAAAATTTCCAATTTTGTAATAAACGCGGGGTCGCCACTTGCGACAAACCTTCAGTATGCCAGGACGCTTGCGAGGCGTGCCGAGCGACAGACCGTTTCTCTCTCAAAAGAAGAAAGGCTTCCAGGGGCGCTTCTTGCCTACCTTAACAGGCTCTCAGATGCTTTGTGGGTGGTAAGCCGTTGGGTAAACTTTGAAGCAGGGATAGAAGAGACTATTTGGGCCATTAAGAAAAAGTGAGGCTTGGTGTTACAATGGAGGCATGGCAACGCCGGAACAAGAGCGGTCCCGCACGCCCGGGGAAGTAGTAGAGCACCCGGAACAGGTGGAAATTCCTCGTCATGTTGAGCAAGGAACGGGTGCGCAGGCAACCCCCCACCAGCCTCAGCAGCTACAAGACGACCAGGGCCAGGTCGTGGCTACACCTCACCCTGCTCCAGCCGACCCATCCGCCATAAAGCTGCCGGCAGACCAAAACCAGGCCCAGGCGTGGCTCGGGGTTAGCGACAAAAAATCGAGCAGATGGCTAGGCGAGTTCATACTTAGGCAAATTAAAAAAGCTATTGCGTTTGGGAGAAAAGTCGTAATTATAGCTAAGCGCTAATGGAGATACTTGCCCAACTATTTTTGGCTTTGTTCGTTTTGATCTTTGCGGGAGTTGCCGCTGCGCTTGGTGCGTGGCGGTATGTTAACTCGTCCAGAAAAAAGGACCGGGAAAAGCGCTCCATAGAGTCTATTTTGCTTCGCATCCGAGTTCCAAGGGGGAATGAGATAAAAATAGACGCAATGGAGCAGATGATCGCATCGCTTTCGACAATGAAAAAGGGTGGCTGGAAGCAGCGCTTTGGCGTGCAGCCCGCCATTTCTTTTGAGATAGTAGGAAGGCACGAAGACATTTCTTTTTACGTCTGGCTCCCAGCTGAAATGAAGGATTTGGTGGAAAAGCAAATTCACGGAGCCTATCCGGAGGCGGAAATTATGGAGGTGGACGAATACAATATTTTTACAGAGGACGGGGAGGTCGCCTATAAAGCCTTGCAGCTCAAAAAGGAGAACTTTTACCCCCTTAAAACATTTAAGGATTTGCCGACCGATCCTCTTGCGGCAATCACTTCCGTCATGGCCAAGATGGGCCATGGGGAGGCCGTAGTTCTTCAGGTCGTGGTTTCACCTGCCGAGAGCGAGTGGAGCAAGGCCGGGCAGGGGTACATTTCCTCCACCAAGAAGTCAGAGTCCGACCCGGAAAAAGCAAGTTACAAAGTAGGGGCTAAAACTCTTGAAGCTATTGAGAACAAGGTTTCTCGCCCCGGGTTTGAAACGGCAATTAGGATAGTTGTGGTTAGCAGTTCCGAGGAAGCGGCCAAGGTTCACCTTTCAAATATGATGGGAGCACTGGCCCAGTTTAATAGTGATACTAACTCCCTCGGGAGCCGGAAAGTTCGAAACAAGGCGGCTTTCATCGAGGAGTTTTTGTATCGGTACCAGCCGATGGCACACCTATTTGGCAATCGTGTTTCGATTCTCAATAGCGAAGAACTGGCGAGCCTTTTCCACTTTCCAAACAAGCTCGTGACAACGCCCCACATCAGCTGGCTCAATGCAAAGCGCGCACCGGCACCGGCTCAGATCCCGAACGAAGGGCTTTATATCGGGCATAGTATATTCCGTGGCCAGATGCGCCAGGTTTACATGGGGGACGATGACCGCCGTCGGCACATGTACATCATCGGGCGCACGGGTACGGGGAAAACCGAGTTTCTCAAAAGCATGATCAGGCAGGATATGGCCGCGGGCCGCGGGATTTGTTTTATTGACCCCCATGGTGACGCGGTTGAGGATCTTTTGAGCCAGGTGCCAAGCTCCCGTGCTGAGGACGTCATTTATTTTCGCCCAAGCGACTCCGAGCGGCCAATGGGCATGAACCTGCTGGATGCGCGAACCGAGGATCAGAAGCATTTTGTCGCAAGCTCCGTTATAAACATGATGTACAAACTGTTTGACCCTTACAAAACGGGCATCGTTGGCCCGAGGTTTGAGCATGCCGTGAGAAACGCAATGCTTACGGTCATGGCGGAGGAGGGGGCGACGTTTGTCGAGCTCATGCGCGCGCTTACCGACTCAAAATATGTCCAGGAGATCCTCCCTAAAGTAGACGACCCTATCATTCGGCGCTACTGGACGGACCAGATAGCGCAGACCTCTGACTTTCACAAGTCCGAAGTGCTCGACTATATCACCTCGAAATTTGGCCGTTTCGTCACAAACAGAATGGTCAGAAACATAATCGGCCAGTCTCAGTCTTCGTTTAGCTTCAGAGAAATCATGGACCAGGGGAAAATTTTATTTGTGAACCTTTCAAAGGGAGAGCTGGGAGAAGAAAATTCAAACTTTCTGGGGCTTGTGCTTGTGCCGAGGATACTAATGGCAGCCATGTCTCGCTCAAACATCCTAGAGAGGGAGAGGCGGGACTTTTACCTATATGTGGACGAATTTCAAAACTTTGCCACGCCTGACTTTGCAACTATTTTGTCGGAGGCCAGGAAATACCGCCTAAGCTTGACTGTTGCAAACCAGTTTATAGGCCAGGTGGACGAGGATGTAAAGCAAGCAATTTTTGGGAATGTGGGGACCCTCATGAGCTACCGCGTGGGGACAACTGATGCTCCGTATCTCACCAAAGAGTTTGCGCCTACCTTCAACGAAGACGATCTCCTCAATATCGAGCGCTACCACGTTTACATGAGGACTATTGTAGATAACGAGCCGGTACCTCCTTTTTCGGTCGACTTAACTATGAATTTGGACGAGGTTGAGCGGGCAAAAAACCCAAAGCTCGCCGAGATTATTCGTGAAATGAGCCGTCTCAGGTTTGGGCGCGACGTGAGGCTTGTAGAGCAGGAGATAAACCGACGGGCAAGGCTTTAGTTTGGTATAATTGCTTCACCACCGGTCTTGTGGCGGAAATGGGTATGTAGCTCAGTGGTTAGAGCACCATTCTTATAAAGTGGGGGTCGATGGTTCAAATCCATCCATACCCACCATTCCTGACGTGTCATGGCAAGCTCTGTCATAAGTCGGAGGTCCATGGCTCAAATGCACGTGCGACCTCTCTGCGCTTTCAGCACGAGAAGTTTTGCTTCTCAAAAGTTTGTGGTTTCATAACGGACTTTTTATCATTTCCAAGCTTAAAACCCCGCGAGGCGTCGTAAGGGATGAAGCTTTTCCAGGCGAAGTGGGGCAAGCTGCAGGTTTGAAATGACAAAACCGACGCTGTAATGTCGTGGGAAGTTTATTACAAAACCTCCAACCTTTGTTTCTTCCCCGGCCCTTTGACGTCGGCGAGTTCTAGGTAGCGCTCTGTGGTTGAGAGCCTTTTGTGTCCGGCGGCGTGGCTAACAGTCCTCAAGTCGACCCCCCTTTTGAGGTTCTCTACAATAAACGTCGTTCGCAGGTCGTTAACGGAGTAGCTTGGCACTTCTGCTCTCTTCATATACCGGTCAATTGCAGCGCGTATATTTCGGACAGCCAGAGGCTTCCCGTTTTTACTGACAAAAACATTTGCGGCACTGGTCTTTGGCCGGTTTTTAAGGTACGAGTTGAGTGCGTCCTTTGCAGCAGGGTTTAGGTATACCATCCTTTGGGGCTGTGTGGCGTATTGCTCAATTTCAACCTGGTCATCACCCACATGCTCAAGCTTCAAGTTCGCAACTTCACTAATGCGCATGCCGGTTTGCAAAATGAGCTCAACAATTGCAGCAATTCTGGCGTCTCCACGCACGACATCCCTGAGTGCACGGTACTCGATAGGGGACAAGAACTTGGGGTCAGAGGATTGGATTTTGGGATGTTCTACGTCCTTTGAGGCATCCACGTTTGTGTGGCCTTCGTCTTTTAAGAATCGAAAAAAGGTTTTTATCGCATTGAGCTTTCTCGAAACTGACTTCGGCGTATATTTTTGAGCCAGAAGGTGGTCCCGAAAGCCTTCCAGGTCGGAGCGCTGAATTTGGGAAATAAGCGTCTTTTGTCTGGAATTTGCGAGGTAGCCGATTAACTGCTCTAGGTCTGAACGGTACGCAAGGACGGTCGAGGGAGACCGGCCCTTGTCGTCTAGGTGCTCTACAAAAAGGGGTAGAAGCGTTGTAAGTGTTTCGTTCATAAGTTTGAGGCAGGAAGTGTATATATTATCATATTATGAGGACAATGCAAGCATTATAGGACAACTTATGTCCGAGCTGAAAATGTGTGTTTTCGTGGCCATAGCTGGTAACTACAAGATATGTGGCAAGTATACGGTAAGATAAAGGCATGCGCAAGATTATAAGCATTGCCGGACTGGTCCTTGGGGCTTTCTTATCGCTCTCCCTGGCCAGCAGTACGCTGAGGATTGCCGGCTCGCAAGCAGAGGTTGATAAAGTAACGGCAAGGCTTGAAGGAGCAAAGCGTGAACGAGAAAGGCTTCGGCAAGCGATTTCCGAGCTTGAAAGTGAGGCTTACTTTGAAACGCAGGTGCGGGACAAGCTGGGGCTAGCTAAAGAGCATGAGGTAGTTTTAGTTTTACCCGAGGATGACGTTTTGAGGCGTTTGTCTCCCAGGGCCGACGAGAAGGAAAATATAAAGCTGCCCGACCCGGTGTGGAAGCGTTGGATTAGCTTGTTTATGTGAACCTGGTTGCGGGGCCGGGAGTCGAACCCGGTCTGGGAGATTATGAGCCTCCCGTGCGCCGTACACTACCCCGCACGCGCACACTCTGGCTAAGAACGTGCAAGAGTACTCATTATACGCTTATTAATGAATAGTTCAAATGGAAGCTAAAATGATATAATTTGAAGCGAGCCAGGGTAGCTCAGTCGGTTAGAGCATCGGATTCATAAACCGAAGGTCGTGGGTTCAATTCCCACCCCTGGCACAGAGGTGGTAAGATATTCTCAATGGTGAAAAAGAGAGTTTTGGCTGGCATGCGAGCCTCCGGAAGGCTGCATGTGGGGAACTATTTAGGGGGAGCGAGGGGTATGGTCGCACTACAGGAAGATCCTGGGTATGAGACTCTCTACATGGTTGCCGATCTCCACGCGATCACCACGCCGTACGACAAAAAAAGTCTTGCCGGCGACGCACGGAATGTAATCGTTGACTATCTCTCCGTGGGTTTAGACCCTGAAAAATCAACTATATTTATCCAATCCCACGTAGCCGAGGTGACTGAACTGGCATATTACTTTTCTTCTGTCGTAAGCGTCGCTCGCATGAGCCGCCTGCCGACGTACAAAGAAAAACTCAGAAACCAGCCCTTGTCCTCTTCGATGGCTCTGCTTAGCTACCCCGTCCTCATGGCCGCTGACATTTTGATGTACAAAGCTCACTTGGTACCCGTAGGAATAGACCAAGAGCCCCATTTAGAAGTGGCGCGCGAAATTGTCAAAAAAATGAACGCACAGTACGGCACTAATTTCCCGGAGCCAAACCGCTTTAAAACGGAGGGCGAGTACGTGCCGTCTTTAACGGGGGTGGGCAAAATGTCCAAGTCGGTCGCGGGGAGTGCAATAAGTCTGGGCGATGACCTCGATACCATAAGGGAGCGCTTGCTAAAGGTTCCAACAGATGAGGGGAAAGGAGAGAGTATCCCGGAAACCGGAGGGGTCGCAAGCCTATTGACCCTTGTTGGCCTTTTTCAGGGAGAGGAGAGGAGAAGCCAATACGAGAGAGATTATACTGCCGAGGGCGTTAAATACGGAAGCTTGAAAGAAGAGCTCGCAGCGGTAATATACGACGAACTTCGTCCAATTCAGGAAAGGCGAAAGGAGCTTTTGGAGAAGCCAGGGTACATAGATAACGTTATCAGGGAAGGTGCAGAGATTGCCCATATAGAGGCGCAAAAGACACTGGAGGAAGTTAGGGAAAGAATGGGAATAAAAAGCAAAACATGAAACCAGAAATAGCCTATCAAGACTTTGAAAAACTTGACATCCGAATAGGTACTGTGCTGAGCGCCGAAGTACCCGACTGGAGCCATTGGGTAATGAAGCTGACAGTAGACCTGGGTGATGAAATTGGTAAGCGCACCATCTTTGCCGGAATTATGAAGTTTTATAAACCAGAAGACCTGGAGGGAAAGCAGTTTCCTTTTATTGTTAACCTCAAGCCAAAGCGCATTGGCCCGCCCAATGAAAGAGGTGAATATGAATATAGCGAGGGTATGATGCTGATGGCCGAAGGCGCGATAGGCGTGTCGAGCGACGACGAAGAGGTCTCGCCTGTCATGTTTAAACTAAGAAAAAATGTCCCCAACGGTGTCGTTGTGAGATAGAGCCTGGCAATCTCGAATTTTGAGTGATACAATCTGTTGTTTATGAAACTAGATAAGTTGCCCGCTCCAAAGCAAAAAAAGCGGGTCGAGTTCAAGTTTAAAATCAACTTGTGGCGACTGGTGATCGTCGGAATCATTGTCCTATTGTTTACTCCCTTTTTATTGACCCTTTTTGATGCCAACTTCGATAGCGAGAAAATTGAGGTGTCTCGCGCACTAAGCGACATTCGGGAAGGGCGTATAGAAAAAGTAGAAGTTCAAGAAAATACGCTCATTTTAATGTATGATGATGGAGTAGTTAAAACTGCAAGCAAAGAGCCCTCCATAAGCCTTCCTGAGCTTCTTGAGAGAAGCGGGATAGACCCGGCAGCCGTAGAATATGAAGTATTAGACCAGTCTCTTGCTAACGCCTTTGGAGAGCTCATCGGGATTTTACTCCCAATTCTTTTAATGGGGGCTTTCCTCATTTTTCTTCTTCGAAGCCAAACGCGGGGAGCCCAGGACATTTTTAGCTTTGGAAGAAGCAAAGCCAAGCTTTTCGCCAAGGGCAAGCAGTCGGTTACGTTTAAAGACGTAGCAGGTGTGCCTGACGCAAAAAAAGAGCTGGAGGAGGTTGTCGACTTTCTCAAACACCCCGGTAAATACAAAAAAATTGGTGCCCGTACTCCAAAGGGAGTGCTTTTGGTCGGCCCGGCCGGGGTTGGAAAGACTCTCTTGGCACGAGCCGTAGCGGGCGAAGTAGGTGTGCCATTTTTCTCGATGGCGGGAAGCGAGTTTATGGAGATGCTTGTCGGGGTGGGTGCCAGTCGCGTGAGGGACTTGTTTGTGCAGGCAAAAGCTCAGGCCCCGTCGATTATTTTCATCGACGAAATTGATGCAATAGGGCGTCAACGCGGCAGAAGCGTGATGGGGGGGCACGATGAACGCGAGCAGACTCTGAACCAGATTTTGGTAGAAATGGACGGGTTTAACCCCAACGACAATGTCGCCGTGGTTGCAGCTACAAACCGCGGCGATCTTTTGGACCCGGCGCTTCTGCGCCCCGGGCGCTTTGACCGGCGGGTGACCCTTGATATGCCGGACAAAGACGGGCGGCTTGCGATACTCAAAATTCATGCTAAAGGGA